>Ga0181566_10005013_pt1 | contig 10702 bp, 8 predicted proteins | sample 101ome_15_FD_133762 | JGI IMG/M metagenome (GOLD analysis project Ga0181566, IMG submission 133762) | Coastal salt marsh microbial communities from the Groves Creek Marsh, Skidaway Island, Georgia - 101402AT metaG (megahit assembly) | ecosystem: Environmental > Aquatic > Marine > Intertidal zone... | reverse complement strand
TTAAGCCAAAAGGAAGCATAAAGTCATTGAATGTATCTGTTGCGAGTGCGATCGCAATGGAAAAGTTTTTTGGATAATCTAAAAAATATACTTGATTTCATATTTTAAGAGGTTTATAACAGGCTCCTGTTTTGAAGCAAATGCTGGTTTAGCTCAGTTGGTAGAGCAGCGGTTTTGTAAACCGCAGGTCGTAGGTTCAAGTCCTATAACCAGCTCCATTACTTCAATCACAGGGCGAGATTGCCGAGCGGCCAAAGGCATCAGACTGTAAATCTGACGGGATTTCCCTTCGATGGTTCGAATCCATCTCTCGCCACCAAATAAAAACCTGCGGGCGTAACTCAGTTGGTAGAGTGCCAGCCTTCCAAGCTGGATGTCGCGCGTTCGAATCGCGTCGCCCGCTCCATTTTTCCCAAAAAAAAATTGCTCAAGTGGCTCAGTGGTAGAGCACTCCCTTGGTAAGGGAGAGGTCACGGGTTCAATTCCCGTCTTGAGCTCCATTTATTTTGGTGATTAAAAAATGATATTGTTGACTCTATATTTTATACAGTATATTAAATAGCAAAATATTGTGAGCAAATAATTAATTGGTATTAATTTAATACTTTTTTATAGGAGAGATGATTATGTCTAAAGAAAAATTTGATCGCTCAAAACCACACGTAAACATTGGTACTATTGGGCACGTTGACCATGGTAAGACTACTCTTACTGCTGCAATCTCTATGACTTTAGCTGAAAAGCTTGGTGGAGACGCACAAAACTATGCAGATATTGACTCTGCACCAGAGGAAAAGGCGAGAGGTATTACAATCAATACAGCTCACATTGAGTACCAAACAGAAAAGAGACACTACGCTCACGTTGACTGTCCAGGTCACGCTGACTACGTAAAAAACATGATCACTGGTGCTGCTCAGATGGACGGTGGTATTCTTGTTGTTTCTGCTGCTGACGGCCCAATGCCTCAGACAAGAGAGCACATCCTACTTGCTCGTCAGGTTGGTGTTCCAGCTCTAGTTGTTTTCATGAACAAAGTAGACCAAGTAGATGACGAAGAACTACTTGAGCTAGTTGAAATGGAAATTAGAGAATTATTAAGTGAATATGAATTTCCTGGTGACGATATTCCTATCGTAGCTGGTTCTGCTCTTGCTGCTGTTGAAAACAGAGACGCAAACATTGGTAGAGAGAAAGTATTAGAATTAATGGACAGAGTTGATGAGTATATCCCAACTCCAGAAAGAGATGTTGATAAAGACTTCTTAATGCCAGTAGAAGACGTATTCTCTATTTCAGGTCGTGGTACTGTTGTAACAGGTAGAATTGAAAGAGGTATCGTAAAAGTTGGTGAAGAAATTGAGATCGTTGGTATCAAAGAAGCTCAAAAAACAACTGTAACTGGTGTTGAAATGTTTAGAAAGCTTCTTGACGAAGGTCAGGCAGGTGACAACGTTGGTCTACTTCTTAGAGGTACTAAGAGAGAAGACGTTCAACGTGGACAGTGTTTAATTAAGCCAGGTTCTGTTAAGCCACATAAGAAATTTAAGTGTTCTGTATATATCTTAACAAAAGAAGAAGGTGGAAGACACACTCCAATTTTCAAAGGGTACAGACCACAATTTTATTTCAGAACAACTGACGTTACTGGAAGCATCACTCTAAATGAAGGTGTTGAAATGTTAATGCCAGGTGATAACACTGAATTTGCAGCTGAGTTAATCACTCCAATTGCAATGGAAAAAGGTCTACGTTTCGCTATCCGTGAAGGTGGTAGAACTATCGGTGCTGGTACAGTATCTGAAATTTTAGACTAATTTAAATTAATCTAAATATTTGGTGGCCGGAAATCTCCGGCCACTTTTTTTCGGGCGTATAGCTCTAATTGGTAGAGCGGCGGATTCCAAATCCGTAGGTTGTGGGTTCGAGTCCTACTGCGCCCGCCAAAAAATCGAAATCAAAAACTCTTATCAATTTTACTTATATAAGTGGACAATTAAGTATTTTTTATGCATATTCTAGCGATATTTAACACCATGTACTAATGAGGGTATTTTATGGCTATTGAACTAAAAGATAGCAAGAGGTGGATTAATTCGTTTCTTGCAATAATTTCGATACTTGTTGGGATGATAAGTATTAGTTTTTTTGAGCAGCTTGGAGAATGGTTTGATCTCGAAGCAAAGCTGCAATACTTTCAGGTTGTTACACAGGTAACAGGTGTTGTTTTAGGTCTCGTATTTTTTATCAGTTGTTCGACTAATAAGAAAGCATCTGAACACCTAAGTGAAGTATACGGAGAACTTGTAAAGGTCGTTTGGCCAGACAAAGATACCGTGGTCAAAATGACAATTGGTGTTGTTATAGGGGTCACTATTATTAGTTCGATTTTTGTTTTAACAGATTTTCTATTCCAAAAAATATTGGATTTATTATATTAAAAGGTTTTACAGCATGAGTAATGACAAGAGCGAAAGTACGCAAGCTATTGATAACAAAGAAGAAATGGAAACTCAACCAGTTGCTGAGATAGACAAGGGTCTAGCTAGTGGTGTCGAAGATAACTTTAAATGGTATATTGCAAAAACAGCTACTGGGCAAGAAAACAAGGTTTCTCACTCTTTAAAAGAGGCAATTGTAAACCATCGACTAACTGATTTCTTCTCCAGGATTCTTGTTCCTGAAGAAACGGTTGTAACTAATGCTGGTGGTAAAAAAAGAACGCTTAAAAAGAAATTTTTTCCAGGTTATATCTTGATAAAGATGATTATGAATGATAGAACCTGGCACCTTGTAAAGAGTACAGATAAAATCACTGGTTTTGTCGGGGGTACAACAAGTAAACCTGCGCCAATATCAGAAGCTGAGGCACAGAGTATGCTCGGTCAAATTGAAGGCGGATTTAAAAAGCCAAGAAGTAGCTTTAGCTTTGCGGAAGGTGATTCAGTAAAAGTTATCGAAGGACCGTTTGCAACATTTGTTGGTACAGTTGAGGCAGTTAGTGATAAAGGTAAAGTGAAAGTTAACGTATCGATTTTTGGTAGGCCAACTCCAGTTGAGCTAGATTTTAACCAAGTAGAGAAAGTAGATTAGAAGGATTAGGAGAAAATAAAGATGGCAAAAAAAGTTACTGGATTTATTAAATTACAAATTGAAGCAGGAAAAGCGAATCCATCACCTCCAATTGGGCCAGCTCTAGGTCAAAAAGGTGTAAATATTATGGAGTTTTGTAAAGCTTTTAATGCAAAAACTCAAAAGGAAGCTGGTACAGTTCTTCCTACTATTATCACAGTTTATTCTGATAGATCGTTTTCTTTCGTCACTAAAACACCTCCAGCTTCTTATCTATTGAAAAATAAACTCAAGCTTAAGAGTGGTTCGAGCAAGCCTGGTCATGAGGTTGCGGGTTCTGTTCCACAAAAAGTAGTAGAAGAGATAGTTGAAGCTAAAAGACCTGATCTTACTGCTGGTGATCTTGAAGCTGGTATGAGAACAATCGAAGGATCAATTAGATCAATGGGTCTCAAAAAAGACTACTAATATAAACTATTTCACGGGAGGCGATAGCCGCTTGTACCGAGGGAGAAAAAATGAAAAAATCTAAAAAGTATTTAGAAGCACTTGGCAAAGTTGATGCGAACAAACTGTATAGTATTGACGATGCTTTAAATCTCACAAAAGAAGTATCTTTTGCAAAATTTGACGAAACAGTCGACCTTGCATTTAGACTTGGTGTCGATCCAAGACATGCTGATCAAATGATAAGAGGAGCTCTTGCTCTTCCTGCAGGTACAGGTAAAACAGTTCGTGTTTGTGTTATTACTTCAGGTGACAATATCAAGGCAGCAGAGCAAGCTGGCGCAGATTTTGTTGGTGGTGATGACATTGTTACCAAAATCGCTGGTGGGTGGCTCGATTTTGACCGAGTAATTGCATCGCCTGAAATGATGGGAAAGCTAGGTAAAATCGGTAGAGTTCTTGGCCCTAGAGGTTTAATGCCTAACCCTAAGCTTGGTACAGTAACTAGAGATGTTGCAAAGGCTGTAGAAGAGCAAAAAGCTGGTAAGGTTGAATATCGTACAGAGAAAAATGGTATTGTTCATGTATCTATTGGAAAAAAATCTTTCACTGCTGATCAGTTAAAGCAAAACTTTCTTGCAATTACTAGTGCAATTTTTAAAGCAAAACCTGCTAGTGCTAAAGGAACATATCTTAAATCATTAACAGTTAGTACAACAATGGGGCCTGGCGTAAGGCTTGATACATTAGAGGTTGCTAACTTAGCATAAATAGAAAGAATTAGGGGTTGAAGAAAGCAGGTGGTTGATACCTTAATATCCAGCTGGAAATCTCCCTCCTAGTGAAATATAAAAAGGAGGTGTCAATGTTAAACAGAGCAAAAAAAGCAGAGGTCATTAGTGAATTAAAAAATGGCTTTGAAAGTGCTAATGCTGTTTTCCTAACAAACCTCATCGGGTTAACTTCGAATGATGCTGTAGAGCTTAGAAAAAATCTAAGAGACGCAGACGCAAAGATTTCTGTAACTAGAAATACATTATTCGAAAAAGCATCCGTTGGAACGGTTTGTGAAGAAATGATGAAGGATCTTAAAGGTCCACATGCAGTAGCATTTGCAAATGGTGATGTTGCCGCTGTGGCGAAGGCTTTGAAAGAAGCTGGTGACAAATTTGAGAGTATTGTTAGCTTAAAAGCTGGTATTCTTAAAGGGCAAACGCTCACAGCTGAAGAGTTAGTGCAACTAGCATCACTACCAGGCAAAGATCAGATGATCGCTACATTGCTTGCTACGTTTAATGCTCCAGTCAGCGCATTTGTACGTGTTATGAATGCAATCAAAGAATCAAAAGAAAATGGTTCGGAGACGACTGAGGCTACTGCTGACGAAACAGCAGAATAATTAATTACTAAGATTTTAAGGAGAATATTATGAGCATTACAAATGAACAATTAATCGACCACATTTCAAATATGTCAGTTTTAGACGTAGCTAATCTTGTTAAAGAATTAGAAGAAAAATTTGGAGTATCAGCAGCTCCTGTTGCTGTAGCTGGCGCTGCAGCTGGTGGTGCAGCAGCTGAAGAGCAAACTGAATTTACTGTTGTTCTTGCTGACGCTGGTGCAAAGAAAATTAACGTTATTAAAGAAGTTAGAGGAATCACTGGACTAGGTCTTAAGGAAGCGAAAGAGCTAGTTGAAGGTGCTCCAAAGCCTGTCAAAGAAGGCGTTGAAAAAGCAGAAGCAGAAGAAATCAAGAAAAAACTTGAGGCTGCTGGCGCAAAAGTCGAACTTAAATAGTTATTTTTTTATAGACCAAATTCCTGGATAGATGATATTAGTCTTATCCAGGAATTTGTTATTTTATCCAACACTCTGTCAGGGGACCTCTAATTATGACTCAGGTTTTCGCCAACAACGAATGGTATAGAAAAAGCTTCTCATCACACAATGTTCAATTTGATACTCCTCCACTTATGAGGCTTCAAGTTAAGTCTTACGAGGATTTCCTTCAAAAAGATATTTCACCTGCTTCTCGGAAAGATATAGGTCTACAAGCAGTTTTTAAATCTGTTTTTCCTATTAGTGATTTCAACAATACTGTTTCCCTAGAATTTGTGAGTTATAGTTTTGAAGAACCTAAATATTCAATAAAGGAATGTCGACAACGTGGATTGAGCTTTGAAGCTCCGTTAAAAGTTGTTGTTCGGTTAGTCTTCTTTGATGTCGATGTTGATAAAGATGGTAATGAGACTCGTACAGTTAGTTCAATTAAAGAGCAAGAAGTCTACCTTGGAAACATCCCATTGATGGCTGATACAGGTAGTTTTGTCTATAATGGAACTGAAAGAGTTATCGTTTCACAATTACACAGAAGCCCAGGAATTGTGTTTGAGCATGATTCAGGTAAAAAACATTCAAGTGGAAAATTATTATATTCCGCAAGGGTCATTCCTCATCGAGGCTCTTGGTTAGATTTTGAGTTTGACCATAAAAATATTCTTTTTGTTAGAATTGATCGAAAAAGAAAGCTTCATGCAACTGTAATACTTAAGGCATTGGGTTTAAATACTACTGAAATTCTTAATAAATTTTATGAAGTAGAAACTATTCACTTTGGAAAGGATGGTCAATTTGAGAGGGAGCTTGACTTTAATCTACTCAATGGCACCAGAGCGAATAATGATTTATTAGATCCTAAAGATGGTACTGTTTTAGTAAAAAAAGGTAAGAAGTTCACTAGAGGAAGCATTTCTAAGCTTGAAAAATCAAGTCTTAAAACTCTTCCAATTGAACTAAGTGAGGTTGTTGGTAAGGTTTCCGCAGATGATATTTTTGATCATGAGACAGGTGAAGTAATCTGTCTTGCGAATGAGGCACTAAGTGAAGCCAAGATTCAAGATTTGGTTGCTGCTGGTGTTAATGAAGTTAAAGTTCTTTACATTGATATGATTAACTTTGGTGATCAAATTAGAAATACCCTATTACTAGATAAGACAGACTCAAAAGAAGAAGCACTAATTAAAATTTTCGAAAGACTTAGACCTGGAGAGCCACCTTCAGTAGAAGCCGCAGAAGGATTGTTTGATAATCTTTTCTTCAATGAAGAGAGATACGATCTTTCAAAAGTCGGAAGGATGAAAATAAATTATAAGTTTGGTTTAGAAGTACCTGTTGAAAACACAGTACTTACTCATGATGATATATTAACTACCGTAGCATATTTGGTAGATCTTAATAACGGCAAGGGCCGTGTAGATGATATTGACCACCTCGGAAATAGAAGAGTTCGAGCAGTTGGTGAGCTTTTAGAAAATCAATTCAGAGTTGGCTTAGTTAGAATGGAGAGAGCTGTTAAGGAAAGAATGGCTATTCAAGAACTCGAAACTATGATGCCATACGACTTGGTTAATCAGAAGCCAGTATCGGCTTCCGTAAAAGAATTTTTTGGTTCAAGTCAGTTATCTCAATTTATGGATCAAACAAATCCTTTATCTGAGGTCACTCATAAGAGACGTCTATCGGCTCTTGGGCCTGGTGGGTTAACTCGCGAACGAGCTGGGTTTGAGGTACGAGACGTTCACTCAACTCACTATGGCAGAATGTGTCCCGTTGAAACTCCTGAGGGACCGAACATTGGTCTTATTACTTCACTTGCAACCTTTGCCAAAGTTTCAGAATACGGATTTATTGAAACTCCATATCGTGTTGTTGCAGATAATGGTGAACTTACTGATGAAGTTAAATATTTTTCTGCTTTTGAAGAGGGTGGGAAGGTAATTGCTCAACTTGATAATAATTTTATTTCTGATAATACTTTAAAAGGTGATCAAGTTCCTGCGCGTCGATCTGGTGATTTTACTCTCGTGGATGCAGATGAAGTCGATTTAATGGATGTAGCGCCTACTCAAATGATTTCAATTGCAACATCTCTAATCCCATTTCTTGAGCATGATGATGCCAACCGTGCACTTATGGGCTCAAATATGATGAGACAGGCGGTGCCTGTTGTAAGAACTGACGCCCCTATTGTTGGTACAGGTGTTGAGAGTGTTGTTGCTCTCGATTCAGGAGCTATTTTGACGGCTAAAGCTCCTGGTAAGGTTATTTTTGTTGACTCTACTCGTATTGTTATTCAAAGAGATAAGTTCAAGGACGGTGAATCAGGTGTTGATATATACCATCTTGTTAAATATCAGAGAACTAATCAAAATACGTGTAATAACCAGCATGCTCTAGTCAAGGAAGGTGATATTGTTAAACTAGGCACAGTAATAGCTGATGGCCCTGGTACTCAATACGGTGACATTGCTTTAGGTCAAAACGTGCTCGTTGCTTTCATGCCTTGGGGTGGCTACAATTATGAGGACTCCATCCTGATAAATGAAAACCTGTTAAGTAGAGACGTATTTACCTCTGTTCATATTGAAAGTTTTGAGGTTGAGGCTAGAGATACTAAATTAGGAAAAGAAGAAATCACTAGAGATATTCCCAATGTAAATGAAGAAACTCTTAAAGATCTCGATGAAGCTGGTATAATCAGAGTTGGTGCGATTATTAAGCCTGGCGATATTCTCGTTGGTAAAATTACACCAAAATCGGAAACTCAACTTTCCCCTGAAGAAAAACTTCTAAAAGCAATATTTGGCGATAAGGCTGGAGATGTAAAAGATACCTCACTGAGAGTACCATCAAGTGTTAGAGGTACTGTCGTTGATGCGAAAGTATATACAAGAGAAGGTGTCGAGCTTGACTCTCGGTCACGATCCATCATTGATCATGAGACCAATCTTTTGAAAAGAGACGAGAAAATAGAAGTTAATGCTATTAAAAATTCTGCACTTGTGAAAATTAGCAATATGTTGAAAGGTGCAAAAACAACAGACAGGTTAGTTTCCGAAGATGGTTCTTCTGAACTACTGGGTAAGGGCTCTGAGATTAATATTGATGTACTTAAGAGTATACCATTTGAGTTAATTGGTTATTTACCCCTTGAACTATCACTTGAAGAAGAGCTTAGTGAATATTTTGCAGACATCAGAAATAGGATCAATAGGGTTAAAAATAAAACCAATGATGAAATTGCTAAATTACATAGAGGTGACGAATTAGCACCTGGAGTAATTAAGAAAGTAACAGTTTATGTCGCCATCAAAAGAAAGCTACAGCCAGGAGACAAGATGGCTGGTAGACATGGTAACAAAGGTGTTATTTCCAACGTTCTTCCTGCTGAAGATATGCCTTATTTAGCTGATGGTACTCCTGTGGAAATCGTTCTTAATCCGCTTGGTGTTCCTTCTCGTATGAATATTGGTCAGTTGCTAGAGCTACACTTAGGTTGGGCAGGTAGAGGCTTAGGTGAAAAAATTCGATTCATGCTAGAGGATCAAAAAGAGATGCATGAAATTAAAGACTTTATTTATAAAATTTATGAAACGCCTGAGGTCGAAGCATGGCTCAAAAAAGCTTCTGATTCTCGAGTTCGTGAAGTCGCAAAGCAACTTTCTACCGGTGTCCGTTTCTCTACATCAGTTTTTGATGGTGCAAAAGAGAAAGATATTGAGCATATGCTTGAGCTTGCAGATCTTGATACAAATGGTAAAACAACACTATTTGATGGTAAAACAGGTGATGCATTCTCTGAAGATGTTACCGTTGGAACTATGTACATGCTTAAATTACATCACCTAGTTGATGAAAAGATTCATGCTAGGAGCACAGGTCCTTACTCATTGGTGACACAGCAACCTCTTGGTGGTAAAGCCCAATTTGGTGGTCAGAGACTTGGAGAAATGGAAGTTTGGGCTCTTGAAGCCTATGGTGCAGCATATACATTACAAGAATTCTTAACCGTAAAATCGGATGATGTTATCGGTAGAACTCGTATGTATGAATCAATTGTTAAAGGTGAACAAGTACTTGAACCTGGCTTACCAGAGTCTTTTAATGTGCTTGTGCGAGAACTCCAGGCTCTATGTTTAGATGTTAAGCTTGAAGAATCATCTGAAGAAGAAAATTTTAATTAAAAGGATAGACTGAAAATGAAAGACCTTCTCAATTTTTTTGATAAACCAAAAGATCCAATTAGTGTTGAAGCATTATCTATTAAAATGGCTTCACCAGATACCATTAGAGAGTGGTCCTTTGGTGAGGTAAAAAAACCCGAAACTATTAACTATAGAACTTTTAAACCTGAAAGAGAGGGTTTATTTTGTGCTAAGATCTTTGGTCCAATTAAAGACTACGAATGTATTTGTGGCAAATATAAAAGGATGAAGCATAGAGGCGTCGTTTGTGAAAAGTGTGGTGTTGAAGTTACTCTTTCCAAAGTTAGAAGGGAAAGGTGTGGACATATTGAACTTGCTACACCTGTTGCGCATATTTGGTTTTTGAGAAGTTTACCTAGTAGATTAGGAGCACTTTTAAACTTGTCTCTAAAAGAGTTGGAAAAAGTTCTCTATTATGAGGCGTATTTAGTTACATCTTCTGCTTCGAGTGAAGTAGAGGGTGGTCTTGAAGTAGGCCGTGTTATATCCGAACAGCAGTTTGAAGAGTTGAGCCAAGCTGGTATTGAATTTGAAGCGGGTATGGGTGGAGAAACAATAAAGGAAGTTCTACGTAAACTAGATCTTGATACTGAGAATAAAACTCTTAGAAGAGATCTTAAGGCTAGCACAACAGAAGCTTCTAGAGTTAAGATTATTAAAAGACTTAAAGTTGTTGAATCCATGCTTAAGTCCACAAATAGACCTGAATGGTTTATGATGGATGTCATTCCGGTTCTGCCCCCTGACCTTCGTCCTTTAGTTCCTCTTGAGGCAGGTAGATTTGCAACAAGTGATCTCAATGACTTATATCGTAGAGTTATCAATCGAAATAATCGACTAAGAAGACTAAAAGAGCTTAATGCCCCTGAAATAATTATCAGAAATGAAAAAAGAATGCTCCAGGAAGCTGTGGACGCACTTTTTGATAATGGTAGAAGAGGGAAGGTTTTCACGGGTGCAAACAAGCGGCCACTTAGATCTTTAACTGACATGCTTAAAGGGAAGCAAGGTCGATTTAGGCAAAACCTTCTTGGTAAGCGTGTCGATTATTCTGGCCGTTCCGTTATTGTTGTTGGTCCTAATTTAAGGTTGCATCAGTGTGGATTACCCAAGTTAATGGCTTTGGAGCTTTTTAAGCC
>Ga0181566_10005003_pt1 | contig 10718 bp, 10 predicted proteins | sample 101ome_15_FD_133762 | JGI IMG/M metagenome (GOLD analysis project Ga0181566, IMG submission 133762) | Coastal salt marsh microbial communities from the Groves Creek Marsh, Skidaway Island, Georgia - 101402AT metaG (megahit assembly) | ecosystem: Environmental > Aquatic > Marine > Intertidal... | reverse complement strand
TTTTAAATAGATATTTATCTTTAATATCCGCTCAAAAACAATACAATTTTACAAAATCTATTTTCATAGAGAGAGATGATTACTCTCTTTGCGACAATACCAATATTCAGTTTAGAGATAAGCAAAATGATGACTATTGGAATCACTTTTTATTTGCAAAACTACTAGAAGATATTCCCAGGATAGATTTGATTTCTATGCCTTCTCAAAAAAATAAGAGAAAAATTAATCATGAAATCTCAAAGAAAAGGACAAAATTATTAACTTTTAAAAAATTATTAACTTTTTTTTCAAAGTATATTATCCTTATAAAAAAAGACACTGACTCAGTTATATATAAGAGCTACCTAAGCACAAAGTTAGAAATTTTAGCAACATTGTCTCTTAAAGAATTTCCAGTACTTTATTCTTCTCCAAAAATTCAAGAGTTTGAAGAAGATGCAAGGCTGAGAGAAACTTTTTTTCAGGATTATAATTCATTCTCCGGCATAGAGAGAGTAGCAAGAAAAATGATTCATCTTATAATGCCTAAATGCTATCTTGAAGGCTATAACAAGATAAGTCAAGAAATTAACAACTTAAACTGGCCTCATAACCCAAAGTTCATATTCACTTCAAATGCCTATGAATTTGACGAGATTTTTAAATTCTGGGTGGCTTTAAAAGTCGAGAATGGAGCTCCGTATTTTATTGGACAACATGGATCAAATTATGGCACTCTTTATGAGAGTAAATTATGGCCTGAAATGAATACCTGTGATAAATTTTTTACTTGGGGATGGAGCAACAATGATGAAGTTCCAGCATTCAATTTTAAAACAGCTGATAAAAATATTACTCATGACCCACTTGGCGGATTGTTAATAATTACAAGATGGCAAGGGCATTTTGATGGTTACCATGATAAATTCTATCAACATCAAGAGTACTTAAAATATGTCTCTAATTTTTATAAAAAATTGGAATATATTCAAGGTTTTACTACATTAAGGCTTCATCATAACTCCCTCGCTTCAGATTTTCAATTTTGGGGAAAATTTGTTAGCCCATCAAAAATAGATTGTGGGAAAAGTAGCTTGGAAAGTTTGATAAAAGAAAATCGCTTGTTGGTCTACACTTATGACTCAGCAGGCATATTGGAGTCATTAACTCTTGACTTACCCTTTATTTGTTTTTGGCCAGAAAATTATGACAATTTAAATAATTTTGCATTGCCTTTCTATAAATCTCTAGAAAAGGTTGGAATCTTTCATACTTCAGTTGAGTCAGCAAGTATGCATATCTTAAATAATTGGGAGAATATCTCTGGATGGTGGAATGATGACGAGGTCAAGAAAACAAGAATTAAATTTTATAATCATTATGCAAGAAAAGAGAAAAAACCGGTAAAGAAAATTAAAGAGCTGCTACTTCAAAATATCTAAAACAATATGAATATTCTTCTGATAATCAATGAAAGTGGCACAAGGCCAAGTGGAGTAGTCAATGTGGTTAAAAATAAAGTTGCATTCTGGGGAGCGGAGGATAGTATTACAATTCTTTCAAATAAAAATTGCCAAATTAACTCATCTAAATTAATAAAAGACTGGAAATCAATCAATAGTCGTTTAAGTTTCGAATCCAAATGGTCTCCAACAGACGTTAACTATAAGTTCAAATTAATCCAGATATTTATTAGACCACTTCTAAATTTTTACTCAATTTTTGTGCTTATACCTTGGTTGAAAAGTAAAAAATTTGATGCCATTATTAGTCATTGTGGAGGTTGGCCTACTGCCGGACTAAATAGGTCAATTATTTTCTCTTCGTGGCTGACCGGTATAAGTAAAAGAATACTTGTTATTCACAACTACCCAAAAAAATATCCTAAATTATTAAGTTTTATTTACCTTTTTTATTCAAAAATTTATGAAATTTTTTCTACCAATGTGGTCACTGTGTCTGAATCATGTAGAAAGTCTCTCATTAGAGTGGCAGGATTTAGTGATCCAAAAGTAATATATAACGGTATTGAGAAGATTGACAATGCTGCTTATAAGAAAGAAATTGTTTGGAAAAATGGAAAAACCAGCATTGGATTTGTTGGAGAAATTCATCCTAGAAAAGGGATACATCTTTTATTAGAATCTATGAAGAGAATTACTTCCCCATGTAATCTGGTAATCATTGGAAGTGGTTATAATGTAACATATCAAAATAAACTTAATTCAATCTCTAGAGAGTTAATTCATGAGGTATTTTTTTTAGGTTTTCGGAACGATGCTATAGAACTATACAACTATCTTGATATATTAGTTCTACCATCAATAAGCTATGAAAGTTTTGGACTTGTTATTTTGGAAGCAATGCAATGCAAAGTTCCAGTTATTTGTTCTGATTTTGGGGGTATGAAAGAAATTATTAAAGATGGACAAACAGGATTAATTTTTAAATCAAATGACTCCAAAGATCTTTCAAATGCTATTAATAATTTAATTACAAATCCTTCTTTAAGAAAGAAAATTATAAAAAATGCAATTTTAAAGGTACAAAAAGATTTTAGTAGCAGTTCTATGATACAAAAATATAAAAATCTTATCAATTGATATGAGTTTTAATACATTTAAAGATAAAAATATTCTTATTACTGGTCACACAGGGTTTAAAGGAAGTTGGTTAAGTTTGTGGTTGAACTATTTAGGTGCTAATGTTGTAGGCTTTTCCATAGATGAGGTTGGCGAAATTTCTAATTATAGGATTTCGCATATTGATAAACTAATCAATGATAAAAGAGGTGATATAGCTAGTAAAAATGAAATCTCAAAGGTAATAAAAGATTTTAAGCCCGATTTTATTTTTCATCTTGCTGCACAGTCCTTAGTAAGAGAATCATATAAATTTCCCCTAAAAACTATGATGACGAATGCAATTGGTTCGGCAAATATATTAGATTCATTAAGGGATATTGATCAGAAAATAGTCATTGTAATGATTACAAGTGACAAAGTTTATGATAATGTTGAGTGGAATTGGGGTTATAGAGAAGATGATACAATTGGAGGTAAAGACCCATATAGTTCATCCAAAGGAATGGCAGAGCTTGCGATTAAATGCTATCTCAATTCATATTTCAAACTTAAAGAAAATAAGATTGCGATTGGAGTTGCAAGAGCTGGCAACGTAATTGGCGGCGGTGATTGGGCTAAAGACAGAATTGTCCCTGACTGTATGACCGCATGGTCTATAAACCAGCAGGTGGAAATACGTAACCCTTCTGCAACAAGACCATGGCAGCATGTACTTGAGCCATTGAGTGGCTATTTGAAATTAGCCGAAAGTTTGTATCATGAATCCAATCATGGAGAAGTGTTTAATTTTGGACCTTCTTCAGATCAAACTTATTCTGTTCAGGATTTATTAATTGAAATGGCAAAACATTGGGATAAAGTTAGCTGGAATCACTCCAAGCTTGATAATGCTATCTTCCATGAAGCTGGTTTGTTGAAGTTAAATTGCGATAAAGCATTAGCATTGTTGAAATGGAGACCGACCCTCAATTTCGAAGAAACTGTTAAATATACTGTCGATTGGTATAAGACTTTTTATAAAGATGGTGGATCAATGCAAAATTTTTCAATCAGTCAGATTGAGGATTTTATGGGAAAGATGAATTATGCAAATTGAAAATACTGAGATTCAAACCCATAATTTGAAAGTAATTTCAGCTCCTGGTGGAGATGTAATGCATGCTATGAAATCTTCAAGCAAAGGATTTAGAGGCTTTGGTGAGGCATATTTTTCCGTAATTGAAAATGGACTGGTTAAGGCGTGGAAAAGACATAAAAAAATGACCTTAAATATTATTGTTCCTTTAGGGAAAATTAGATTTGTGCTTTTCGATGACAGGAAAAAAAAGAATCAATTCAGAGAGTACATCCTCTCTCCAGAAGATTATTTTAGATTAACAATCCCACCCATGGTTTGGGTAGGCTTTCAGGATCTCACCAAAAAGAAATCAATGCTTCTGAATATCGCTGATATTGAGCATAATCCTCAAGAACTAGAAAAGATAGATGTTGATAAAATTCCATATAGCTGGGATCTAATTATTTAATTTTTTCATATTATGAAGTTACTTATTTTGGCAGGAGGTTTTGGATCAAGAATTAGTGAGGAATCTACTATCAAGCCAAAACCTATGGTTGATATTGGAGAAAGACCAATAATTTGGCATATTATGAAAACTTACTCTTCATTTGGTATTAATGAATTTGTAATTTTATTGGGATACAAGGGGTATGTAATTAAAGAATACTTCTCCAATTATTTCCTTCATCAAAGTGATGTTACATTTGATTTGCAAAAAAATTCAATGCATATTCATAATTCTGAATCTGAGCCATGGAAAGTTACCCTGGTTAATACAGGCTTAGAGACATTAACAGGAGGGAGAATAAAAAGAGCAAAAGAATATATTGGCGAAGATGATTTCCTTTTGACTTATGGAGATGGTTTATCTAATGTTGATATTGATGCAACAATTAGGTTTCATAAGTCACATAAAAAGATATTGACTTTAACTGCTGTTCAACCCGATGGAAGGTATGGCTCTGTAAATATTGACAATAAAGACTCTATCACTAAATTTGATGAAAAAGTTATAGGTGATGGTCGTTGGATTAATGGAGGCTTTTTTGTTTGTAGTCCAGAAGTACTTTCTTATATTGAAGGTGATGAAACAATATTTGAAGAAGAGCCTTTAAAAAATCTGGCAAGGGATAAACAGCTTATGGCATATAAGCATTATGGTTTTTGGAAATGTATGGATACTCTCAAGGATAAAAATGATTTAAATCAGATGTGGCATGATGATTTAGCTCCTTGGAAGAACTGGTGAACAGAAAAATCCTCATTACTGGAGGGCTTGGATGCCTTGGTAGTGGAATGAGTCTTTATCTCAAAAATAACAGTTATGATGTTCTAATTGGCTCAAGACGAAACAAATATCATAAGCCTAAAGAGTTGCAAAACTGCTCATAGATAAAAACTGATTATAATGACTTATCATCTCTTGATCATGCCTGTAAAAATATAGATACTATAATCCATCTTGCAGCTACAAATTCACAAACATCGTCTGAAAATCCTAGGTTAGCCTATCAAGTTAATTTTCTTGGAACAAAAAAGTTGATAAATTCTGCCATCAAGAATAATGTGCGGAACTTTATTTATTTTTCCACTGCACATGTATATGGTTCTTCTCTTAATGGGAATATAACTGAAAATAGTCCGTTAAATTACTCAACAGACTATGCTTCTACCCATAAAATGGCTGAAGACTATTTGTTAACAAAAATAGTATCAAAAGAAATTGTTGGAACAGTGTTTAGATTATCTAACTCAGTTGGATTACCGCTGGTTAAAGACGCAAATTGTTGGGATCTATTTTTAAACAATATTTGTATAGGAGCAATTAGTCAAAGAAAAATAAAAATTAACTCTAACCCATATATAAAAAAAGACTTTGTTCAAATGGAGCAGGTTTACAGGATAGTGCAGAGTTTTATTGATAATGACTATCAAGTTAATTTCCCCGTGTTTAATCTAGGCTCTGGTAAATCAAGAACACTATTAGAGACTGCAAAACTTGTAGCAAAGAGTTGTGATAGATTGTTTAACTTTTCTCCTCAAATAACATATCAGAAAAATTTCAAAACGAAAAACGAAGAATTGCCCTTCGAATTTAAAATTAATAAGTTGCAATCGTGCACTTCGCTCAAAGTCGACTCGTCAATATCTCAAGCAATTGACAAAACATTAATGTTTCTTCATGCTCAGAAAAATCTAATAGAATAATGATCTTATTTTCAGTAGTTATCCCAACATACAATCGTTCTCAATTTCTCAAAAGGTCTGTTAAAAGCGTTTTAGAGCAGACATATCCATGCTTTGAGCTTATTATTATTGATAATGGCTCAGATGATAATTCTGAAGCTGTTATTGGTAGTAATTTTTCCGACAAAAGAATCAAATATTACTACCAGAAAGGGAGTGGATCACCTGCAAATCCGAGGAATCATGGCATTAAACTTGCCCAAGGTGAATGGATATGTTTTTTAGATTCAGATGATTTTTGGCATAGAGATAAGTTAAATGAGGTCTTTAAATCTATTCATAATGGGGAAAATCTTGATGTAATTTGCCATAACGAGAAGATTTTTTATGAGCAAAATGCAACATATGGCCATACATTATCTTATGGGCCAAACTCAGAAAATATGTACAGAGAAATGTTGTTTTCTGGAAGCAGATTATCTACATCTGCAACCACTATAAGGAAAAATTTTCTAATTGATAACAATCTATTTTTTAATCAATCTCCTGACTTTGCTACTGTTGAGGATTATGATTTATGGCTAAATCTGGCAAGAACCGGAGCAAGGTTTAAATTTCTTCAGGTAGTTCTTGGATACTATAGTGTTAGCGATTCTAATCTTATAACCTCATCTGGTTTATTTTGTATTAACTTAAAGAAGCTTCTAAAACTTCATGTATTCGAAATTCAAAACTTTCAAAAAGACAAAAATGCTCTTTGGAGTTTAATCAAAATTAGGTTCGACTTGTGCATTATCAGGTTTAAAAAAATTGAGCTTTATAAGAAAATTCTGCTATTACTTATTTTATTTTTGAAAAATCCAATAAGATTTGGATTCATAGCTAAAAGTTACTTAATTAAAAAACTAAATTTCAGATGATTGTAACATCTAAAACATTGCTTAAATTCAATACGGTAAAAGATTTTTTTCACTCTGAGGTTGTTTTTGATGATTCTAAAAATTATCAATTATTCTTTCAAGGAAGAGATGCGCTTTTAAGCTATGTTTTAAATTTAAATCTCAAAGAAAATGACACTATTCTTGTCCCTGCGTTTTTTTGCAACTCAACCATTCTTCCATTAATTGACAGAGGGATTAATGTTGATTTTTTTGATATTACGAACTCGTTACATCCAAATATTAATGAAATTATAGAAATCTCAAATGAAAAATCTCTTGCAGCAATAATTGTGGTCCATTATTTTGGAATTGTAAGAGATCTATCAGAAATTTCTTTTTTTTGTTCAAAAAATAATATCAAGTTAATTGAAGATTTTTCTCATAGTTATTGCAGCATGGTAAATGTGAATCTATTTGGAGATGTAAAAATATCAAGTTTGAGAAAAACATTTCCTGTTGCTTGTGGTGGAATCTTATATAGAGAAAAAATAAGAGAAAATTCGAGCGCTTATTTACCAAAATCATGCTTTTTCAGAGATTTTCTATTCATTTGTAAGAATCTTATAATTAAATTTCTAGTTTTATTTAACATCAATATTTTTGGTAAATGGTCTAATTCATTAAGGAATTATTTAAGAGTTATTTTCATGAAGAAAAAGGATTATTCAAAAAAGAGTCATTTTCCTACTGAAAAATATTCGAAGCTAACCTCCCAAATTATTGAAAATAAAAATCTTGTTTCGAGCAAACTTGAGAAATCTCAAGAAAATTATCAATTTCTTTTGAATAATATTGATATTGCTGGGATTAGTTTTTTAAATGAGAGTAGTTTTGATAAATATTCAGCACCTCAAGTATTACCTGTCATATATCATGAGGCTGAAAATATGGAACAATATCTCAGATCCAAGGGCATTGAGGCATATATTTGGCCTGGTGAAGAGGCTCCTGATATTGGCATTTCAGATACAAATTTTCCTTGTACAAATTTCTACAATAAGAATTTATTATTATTGCCTTGCCATGAAGACTTAAAGATTAAACATTTGAATAAAATTATTTATGAAATGAGTCAATTTTCATTGAAAAAAAATGAAAGAAAATAGCTGGAAAATAATTCATGAAGAGCTATGGGATAGTTCAATTAATAGGCTGGGAAATATTCATTTTAAGCAGCTTTTTTTTTGGTCTGAAGTTCTTAAACTTCAGAATTGGTCAGTTGTTAGAATAAAAAAAAGTTCATCTAAGAAAACAATTTATGCTCAAGTCTTTTATAAGAGGTATTTTAGGACAGCTATTTTCTTATGTCCCGGGGGGCCTATTGGTGACATAGACATCTTAGACAAAAGCATCTTAGACTTTTTAAAAAGTTATCTGAATGTCAGCTTGATATATTTGAGAATTAACCTTCTCTCAATGAAGAATCAAGACCATAATATTATGTTAATTAATAATGGTTTTATTAAGCCCTCAGTCCTAAACTCTAAAGGGTTATCGATGGAATTGAATTTGAATAAAAATTGGAAGGAAAAAATTAATAGAAGCTGGAAGCGTTCAATAAATAAATTCAAACATTCAAAATTCAAAATCATTCATGAAAAAGAAATTGACCCACTTGAAATTTTTCATATATATAGACAATTGGAGATTAAAAAAAAGATACATCAACAGTTTAGTTTGATGCAAATTAAGACAATAATTAAAAATTTTGATAAACAACTTGTTCACTTTAAATGTGTTGATATTAATCAAAAAATCATATGTATAAGAACAGCGATTGTTGTAGGTCAGAATGCATGGGACTTGTTTGCAGCAAATATTGATACTAAAGATTCAATTGGCGTATCTCATAATGTTTTCGTGCATCTCTTAGAGCATTGTCAAACTAATGGTGTTGTCAAATATGATTTGTCTGGTATAGATCCTGATAAAAATATTGGGGTTTATAATTTTAAGAAAGGTTCTGGTGCAAGGATTGTTGAATATTTTGGCGAATATGAACAGAGTAATTCAGTCTTTCTTAAGTTATTTTTTAATTTACTTTTGAGGTTATCTAAAATATTTAAGTGATGAAGATAGCTTTGATTTTCCATAGAATAACTAATGAGCCAAAAAGCTGGACAGATGTATCAACTGATAACTTTATTAAATTTATTGATGTAATAGCCAAAAACAATCATTCAAAAAATAAAAAGAATGAAATTATTTTAACTTTTGATGACGGCCATGACAGTGACTATTACAAAGTCTTTCCATATCTAAAAAAGAATAATCTTATAGGATACTTTTTTATAATCACCTCAAGAATTGATACTGAGGGCTATTTGACATGGAATCAGATTAAAGAAATGAATAAGGGAGGTATGATTTTTGGGAGCCATTCTCATTTACATTCGAATTTAAAAAAACTCGCATACAATGATATTATCAGGGAACTAAGACTATCAAAAAAGATGATTGAAAAAAAGTTAGGGGCCCAGGTAGAGGATATTGCATACCCTTTTGGCCAAAGAAATGTTATTACTGACAAGGCAATTATTAATGCGGGGTATAAAAACATTTATTGTTCTGCGCCAGGCATGATTTCTAATTCTTCTTTTTTAAAGCCAAGATTTTCACTACATTCAAAACATGAGTTGCATTTCATTCATAATATTATCAATATCAATCATAAATCAATATTTGCAAAGAAAATCTTATACTCATTCAGGGCGCTATTAAAGTTTCTATTGCCTGGGAGCCTATACCATTATCTAAAAACTTCTTTATATAAATGAATAACCTTCTAACGAGTCTTTCATTGATAGCCATATTTCCATATATTATTTTCCCTTTAATAATTTCTTTTCTGAGTTATTTCACGTCAATTAAAAGAGAAAAATTTTCAAAATTTAATTCAAAGCCTTCGGGACTTACAATTCTTATTTCTATCTTTAATGAAGAAAAAATAATCTACAATCGTTTGAAGAATATATCTATTCAGAATTTTTCAGAACCTTTGGAAGTTTTTGTTGTACTCGATGGTTGTGAAGATGATTCTCTTTCAGAAGTTATGAGATTTAAAAAAGAGAATAAAAATTTTGATTTAAATTTTCACATTTCAGATAGAAACTTTGGCCAGGCAAAAGCTCAAAATTTAGTTGCTAAAAAAGCCAAATATAATATTATTTTAAAAACTGATGCTGGCACTATCTTCAATGAAAACTTTCTCTCCAATATTTTTGCAAAGTTTTCTGATGATGAAGTGGCAGTTGTTGGAGGATGTATTAATTTTTGCTCAAATGAAAGTTTTACTAAAGTTTACAAGCTATATTTTAAATATGAGCAGTTTCTTAGGAAAGTTCACTATAGCTTAGGATACCCAGTTAAAGTTTCTGGCGCATGCACAGCTTTTAGAAAGGATATTTGGTCTGATATTGATGATTTCGAAGATGTTGATCAGGTAATTACTATATTTGCTGAAAGGCAGAACTATAAAGTTTTTCAGGAGTTTCAGAACTGCTGTATAGATTTCTCATCAAGCAGCGCAAAAAAAGAAATTGCATCTAGATCAAGAATGACAGCAAAAGGTTTAAAGTCTACCTTTAAGTACCTATCTTTCAATTTTTTCCTCAAACATACAATTTTTTGTATTTTTTTGATATCTCACAAGGTAATGAGATATCTTTCATCACCTTTAATTCTCGTAATATCTTTAATTCTTGTATATGAGTTAATTAACTATAGTAAGACTCTATTTCTGCTCGTGATTCTCTTATTAATTCTCTCTAGAAGATTGAGGAGTGCATTACTATCAATACTTTCAAGTCTTATTGGGCAAACTTTAGGGATATATAGGGCATTTTTCGATAAAAAATTAGGACCATACAAGCCTACACTTCATAAGTAATACTTTATACTTAAACGTTGAAACGTTATAGTTATAAATAATGAGTTTTTTTTTAGTTACTTTAGTATCAACTT
>Ga0181566_10005001_pt1 | contig 10721 bp, 8 predicted proteins | sample 101ome_15_FD_133762 | JGI IMG/M metagenome (GOLD analysis project Ga0181566, IMG submission 133762) | Coastal salt marsh microbial communities from the Groves Creek Marsh, Skidaway Island, Georgia - 101402AT metaG (megahit assembly) | ecosystem: Environmental > Aquatic > Marine > Intertidal zone... | reverse complement strand
GATTTCTGCGCCGACGCAACGACGAGCCCGTCGACCACATCATCATCGGGTTGGGTAACCCCGGGTAGCGCTATGCGCGCACCCGCCACAATGTCGGCGCTGAATGCGTGCACATGCTGGCGTCACGACGCGGATGGAACCTCAGTGCTGGTCGCTGCGATTCGCTGCTTGCTGAGGGACGCATCGGCGACGCTCGCGTGGTGCTGGCTGTACCGATCACGTTCATGAACGCATCGGGCTCTGCCGCGATCTCATTGGTGCGCCGTTTCGGACTTGCCGACACTGCTGGCCTCATCGTGGTCCACGACGAACTCGACCTCGACCCCGCCGTGGTTCGGGTGAAGAGCGGTGGCGGACTGGCCGGACACAACGGCTTACGCGATATCGATCGCCGACTCGGCACTCGCGACTTCACCCGGGTGCGTATCGGTGTTGGCAAGCCCCCCACGCGGGAACGCGGCGCCGATCATGTGCTCTCGAAAGTCCCCGCCAACGAACGCGCCGAGCTCGACGTGGCTGTGGAGGTTGCCGCCGATGCCGTCGAGGCGATCATCACCACCGGGGTCATTGCCGCGATGAACGGGTTCAACAGCCGGTGACCGCGGCAACACCTATCGACGCCCTTCACGGTCCGCTCTCCCCTCTTGTTGGGCGTATGCGCGATGAGCCAGGCGTGACCCGAGCGCTTGCCGAGCCATCGGCACGCCTCGCCATTGCCGAGAACGGCCGCCCCATGGCGATTGCAGCCCTGGCGTCGCTATCGCGCTATCGACCACTCCTTGTGGCCTGCCCCACCGGCACCGACGCGGCGCATCTGCACGACGATCTCGCCACGTTGATGGGTGCTGACGCTGTGGCGCTGTTCCCCGCGTGGGAAACATTGCCATTTGAACGCGTCAGCCCAACGGTGGAGACCATGGGTCGCCGCCACGAAGTGCTGTGGCGCCTCCGCGATGATCGCACCCGGCCTCGGGTGATCGTGGCCGGAGTGCGCGCCATGCTCCAACGCCTCGGCCCAGGAGCAACACTCCGGGAGCCGGTGCAGGTGCGCCGAGGCGACTCTGTGGATCTCGATGCGCTGTGCGCCTCGTTGGTCGACATGGGGTACCGGCGCGAAGAACTGGTGGAACACCGTGGCGAATTCGCCCGCCGCGGCGCGATCATCGATGTGTTCGGCGCCACCGCCGACGCCCCGGTGCGTATCGATCTGTGGGGCGATGAAGTTGATCGACTGTGCGAATTCGGCGTGAACGATCAGCGGTCCACCATCGATATCGACGAGGCCACCGTATTTCCCGCTCGGGAGTTCGCCTGCACCGACGAGGTACGCGCCCGTGCGGAACAGTTGATGTCGACCGAACCGTGGGGACGTGAACAATGGGAACGCCTCGCCGACGGCGCCACCTTCGACGGTATGGAGTCGTGGCTGCCATGGCTGGTCGACGATGACACGCTGATCACCGACGTCCTCGGCGATGACGCCAAGGTGCTGCTGATCGAACCGCGACGTATGCGCGACCGGGCAGCTGATCTGCTGGCCGAGGAGGCCGAGCTCGCCCGTGCACTTGCCGGGTCGTGGGCTCGTGACCCCGAACTGGACTTTCCACGGCTCCACGCCAAACCCGACCGGTTGCTGACCAGCACCGGTGCCGTGTGGACCATCGATGGCACTCCCGAGTCGCCCGACACACCCGTGGTTTCGGTGTCGGGCTGGGACCCGATCACCGGTGATGGGTCCACGACGGTGGCACGACTGCAGTCACTACTCGCGAACGACGTGACTGTTGTGATTGCGGCCGATGGCACTGGGTCGGCACGACGACTCCATGACGTCCTGCTTGACAATGGCATGGACTTGCCAGTGGTCGATGATCCAATTGCCCAGCCCGAACGCATCGGGGCCGGCGGGGTCATCACCGTGGCCCCCATTCGGCGTGGGTGGTCATTGCCCACGGCCCGTGTCGCGGTAATCGCTGAAGCTGACCTCACGGGCCGGCGGCGGTCTCATCGTCGGCCTCGGGCGCGCCGCGGCGTTGCCGGTACCGACGATCTGCGGCCTGGCACTTACGTGGTGCATGAACAGCACGGTGTCGGACGATTCGAACAGATGGTCACCCGCACCATCGGTGGCGTGGAGCGCGACTATCTCCTCATTGCCTACCGCGGTGACGACCGCCTATACGTGCCGAGCGATCAGATTGGTGTCCTACGCCCCTATGTGGGTGGCGAGGCACCAAGCCTGCACCGCCTAGGTGGCTCCGACTTCGCGGCAACGAAGGGGCGCGTGCGATCGGAGGTCCGCCGGATCGCCCAAGAGCTGGTACTCCTCTACCAGCAGCGGATCTCCACACCTGGTCATGCCTTTGCACCCGATACGCCATGGCAGGCCGAGATGGAAGATGCCTTCGGGTTCGTGGAGACCGAAGATCAACTCGGCGCAATCGCTGACGTGAAGGCCGATATGGAGCATTCCACACCGATGGATCGCCTCCTGGTCGGCGATGTCGGCTTCGGCAAGACCGAAGTCGCCGTGCGCGCTGCATTTAAGGCCATCCAAGACGGTCGCCAGGTCGCGGTACTCGCCCCCACCACCCTGCTCGCCACCCAGCACGGCATGACGTTCGCCGATCGTTTCGCCGGGTACCCGATTCGCGTAGAGGTGCTGAGCCGGTTCCTCACCGCGGCCGAGACCAAACGCGTACTGGCCGATGTGGCATCGGGCGCCGTGGATTGCGTCATCGGCACTCACCGATTGCTCACTGCCGATGTAAACTTCGCACGGTTGGGGCTGCTGGTGGTCGATGAGGAGCAACGGTTCGGCGTCCAGCACAAAGAAGCCATCAAGAAGCTCTCCACCGCGGTCGACGTGTTGACGATGAGCGCCACACCGATTCCCCGCACCCTCGAGATGTCCCTGGTGGGCATCCGGGATCTGTCGTTGCTGCAAACACCGCCCGCGGACCGCCAGCCCATCCTCACCCATGTCGGCCCCTTCGACGAGCGCGTGGCGATCGAGGCAATCCGTCGCGAACTGTTGCGTGAGGGCCAGGTGTTCTGGGTGCACAACCGCGTGCGATCGATCGATAGCGCAGCGGCCCGACTGCGCGAACTGGTCCCGGAGGCACGTGTGGCTGTCGCCCATGGCCAGATGGACGAGGGCAGCCTGGAACAGGTTGTTCTCGATTTCTGGGAAGGGGCCTACGACGTTCTCGTGTGCACCACCATCATCGAGTCGGGTATCGACATGCCGACCGTAAACACCCTGGTGGTAGAGCGCTCCGACCTGCTCGGTCTCGGGCAGATGCACCAGTTACGCGGGCGGGTGGGTCGCAGTGGTCAACGCGCCTACGCCTATCTGTTCCATCCGGCTGATGCGCGCCTGAGCGAAGAGGCATACGAGCGTCTACGCACGATTGGCGAGTCGACAGAGTTGGGATCGGGTTTTCGTATCGCCATGCGCGACCTAGAGATTCGCGGGGCCGGCAACCTGCTCGGTGAATCGCAGTCGGGGCATATCGCCGCGGTCGGCTACGACCTCTATTGCCAGATGGTGACCGAAGCGGTTGGGGAAATGAAAGGCGACACCCCTGATGCACCACCGGTGGTGAACCTCGATCTCGCCACCGATGCACATCTCCCCGCCGACTACGTCACCCGTGAGGAGTCGCGTCTTGGCGCGTATCGCCGCCTGGCCGATGTAACGACCGCCGACGACGTCGACGACATTCGTGCGGAGTGGGTGGACCGCTACGGCCCACCCCCGGCGGCGGCGGAGGCGCTGCTCGACATCGCCCGACTCCGTGCAGACTGTCTGCGCGTCGGCATCGGCGATATCACCGTCACCGGCGACCCCAGATCGTCGCAGCAGGTCCGGATGTCGCCAGTGGAACTTCCCCTCAGCGCCACGATGCGCCTCCAGCGGCTGTCGCGACGAGCGGTGCTCAAAGAGGACCTCCGCCAACTGGTGGTGCCCATTCCTCGCGGTCAACCCGCGATCGAGTACGTCACGCGCTTTATCCGCGAGTTGTATGCCATCGATTCGTAACGGTCAGGAACCGAGGACGAGGTTGCGCAGGCCGAGGCCCATGATGAACCAACTGCCGATGCCGTACATCAGCCACTGGCGGTCGCGGATGAAGTCGCTCGAGCGATAGCTGTACAAGATGCCGATCGCGATGATGGCGGAGAAGCCGTAGAGCGCGTGCATATCGTCGAGTTCGATGCCGTCGCGCGATCCGAGAATCGCGCCGGTGATCGCCACCGCGAATACGGGCAGTTGCGCGACGATGGTGGCCGCCCACACCGTGCGGTGCTGCAGCGCAGCCAGGTACTGCCCGGCAACGAACCACGCGCCGACGGCAGCGTTCAGCCCAATGACCACCCAGGCCAATACATCGTGCAACTCGCGCAGGGCTGCTGTATCCACCGTTAGCCCTCGCAGCCTGGGCCAGCCAGCACGACCAACACCAAGTCGCCGGGCTCCGCACCGGACAACAGGCCGCGCCACTCATCGCTCACATAGAAACTCGGTGGGATATCAACTTCGGGATCGCCCTCATCGATAAGCGCGTTCGGGTATGCGGTGAGCAGTTGATCCACACTCGACCCCAGCCCAAGTCCCTCGGCGGTGAGCAGTCCTTGGGGTTCGGCATCGAGACGGCCGACCAGTCCGTAGGAGTAGGACATGAGGTGGGTGCGACTAGATGCCACCGCGGACTCATCGCCAAACATCACTCCAAGAGCTCCCCACTCGACACGGCGCACGGTGGTGCCCTCGCAGGCAACGAACGATTCGGGGGTGACCCACCCGGTATCGGAGGTGGGCGAACCAAGAATGGCCGACACATACGACACAACCTGATCGGGGTCGGTGCCCATCCGTGCTTGACCGAGCGCAGTGGGAGTGAGCACTAACTCGTCAACGCCCAAGGGCGGCGGAATGGTGGTGGTGGACGGCACCGTGGTCGTGGTGGTGGTGCTGGTGGTGGGCGCCACGGTGATGGCACTGGTTGACGGCGCGGCCGGGATGGTGGTGTCACCCGCGAGGACAGATGCCGAGGTCGCCGTGGGGTCCACCACCGCCGGCACTGTGGTGCTGGCGGCATCATCATCTGATCCGAGATATGCGCATGCGCCAAGCACGAGAGCCATCGCGCATACCGCGCCGATACGCACAGCGCGCCGTTGCGCGCGACGAGTCACCATGGAGGGCATATCACCAGCATGTCAGGTGGGTGACGCATCACAACGGCAGCACCCAACACATGCCCTCACCGAATCAAGGTGTCGGCCTCATGCCCAGCATCGAGAAGTGTCAGCCCAGCGGGTGTGGACTCCACGGTGGTGATCGAGCAGTTGTCGAGGCTGCGGATCACCAGTGAGTCATCACCGCAGCAGGCACCAATGACCGCATTGATCGCAATGAAATGCGACATCACCACGACATGGCCGCCATCTGGATCATCCATAGCGGCCACTGCAGCAACGAGTTGATCTCGAAAGTCGACATATCGCGCACCGAGATCGACCCACGTCCCAGCCATCGCGGCACGCAACCACGCCACCCGTTCGCCCATCACCACGCCCTCCGGTGACGGGATCTCGGCCACACGCGGTTCGATACGCACATCGGCGCCGACCCGTGCGGCGTAATACGACGCTGTTGAGCGGCAGCGCAACAACGGTGACGACACAACCGTCCGCGTCGGTTCCGCATCGCCCTGACGGGCGATCAGCGCCTCGACCGCGTCGGCAGCTTGGGTGCACCCAACCTCGTCAAGGTCGGGATCGGGGTCGGTATCCCATCCAGCGGCAGCACGACCGTGACGGACCAGATGGATGACGGTCATCGCTCAGGCCTGCACTGCGGCGCCCGACGAACACAGTTCGTCGACACGCGCAGGATCCACTCCCCAGGCCAACAACACATCGCGAGTGTCGGCACCGGGTTGCGAAGGAGGGCGCTCAATCGTTGGAACCGTGCGCGAGAAACGTGGTGCGGGTGCGGGCTGGCGCACACCGGCCACCTCCACATATCCCTCACGGGCCACGTTATGCGGATGCTCCGCAGCCTCGGCCATAGTCAGCACAGGCGCGAAGCACACATCGGAATGCTCAAATACGTCGCACCACTCGTCACGCGTTCGCGTGGCGAAGATCTCGCGCAGTCGCTGCTTCAACGACGACCATTCGCCCCGGTCCATCTGTCGAAGGAACTGCTTGTCGTCCGACAGGCCCAGGCGCGCAAGCAGCTCATCGTAGAACTGTGGCTCGATTGACCCGAGTGACACATGCCGGTCATCGGCGCAGCGATACACATCGTAGAAATGTGCGCCCGTGTCCAACAGATTGGTTCCCGTTCGTTGGGGGTCGTGCAAACCCACTGCGCTCATTGACCAGAACATGGTCATCAGCGCCGCTGTGCCGTCGATCATTGCGGCATCGATGACCTGGCCTTCGCCGCTGCGTTGTGCTTCGAGCAGCGCGCACACCACGCCGTAGGCCAAGAACATGCCACCGCCACCGAAGTCACCGACTAGGTTCAGCGGAGGCACCGGATCGTGGCCATCACGGCCAATATGGGCAAGAGCACCGCCGAGAGAGATGTAGTTGATGTCATGCCCAGCCCATGGCGCATACGGGCCGTCTTGGCCCCAACCGGTCATCCGTCCGAACACCAACTTCGGGTTACGGGCGTGGCACTGCTCGGGGCCGATACCGAGGCGTTCCATGACCCCGGGCCGAAAACCTTCGATTAATGCGTCGGCTCCCTCCACAAGGTCGAGCAGAGTCGCGACACCATCAGGATGTTTCAGATCGAGGGCGATGCTGGCTCGATTGCGCTGCAACAGGTCGCCGCCGGGTCCGTCAGCGCCAGGCCGCACCGATTGGGCACGGTCGACACGAATGACCTCCGCACCCATATCCGCCAACATCATCGCCGCGAACGGCCCAGGGCCGATACCTGCGATCTCGATGATGCGGTACCCCTTCAGTGGACCTGCCATATCAATTCTCCCTTGTCGTGGTGCGTCCGGTGTCAGCCGGCCGCGCTGTCGTGGTGTGTGGTGATGGCATCGATCAGGTGTGGCCACAACGCCGGTGGCATGTCGTGACCCATATCGTCGACCATCATCAGTCGTGCACCCGGCACGCACGATGCCGTGTGCTCGCCGCCGTCCGGGGCGATTAATGTGTCGTCGGTACCGTGAATGACAAGCATCGGCGTCGTCACACCGGCGAGCGCACTGGAACGGTCGCCACTGGCGAGGATCGCTGCCAACTGCCGTGAGGCACCCTCGGGGTAGAACGCGCGATCGTATGACGCGGCCGCCTGTGCGCGGGCGCGATCGATATCGAAATACCGTTTCGATGCCCACACCGACCACCGTTGAGCTGCAGCGATGTATTCATCTCGACCTTCGGGCGGTGGCGCCAGCAACGCCGCCATCGCCTCCGGGGTGGGGCGCCCCACATCAGGTGCACCTGTGGTGCTCATAATCGACACCACCGAGGCCACCCGGTCGGGATGGTTGATCGCCATCTGCTGCACGATCATGCCGCCCATCGACGCGCCAACAATGTGGGCTGGGTCAACACCCAGATGATCAAGGAGCCCGATCGCATCAGCGGCCATATCCGACAGCAAATACGGCACCGACGGCATCTCGAGAGCTGGGTCAAGACCGGCCGCCAACACGGCGTCGCCATCGACACGGACACCATCGAGATGGGTGGACAATCCGCAGTCACGGTTGTCGAAGCGCACAACATGGCGCCCACGATCAGCGATCGCAGCACAGAAATCAGCGTCCCACGCAATCATCTGCGCTGTGAACCCCATGACCAGCAGCACCGTTGGATCAGCAGGTGATCCGAACGTCTCGTACTCGAGTCGGATCTGATCGCTGATCTGGGCGGTGGGCATGACCTGAGTGTGCCACGGCGTCTGGCCGGCGCCGGTACCCGCGGTACCGTTGCTGCGTGGATGCCGACATGCTGCTGGTCGATCTCGACCCGGATCAACGACATGCCGTCACCACCCCATCACGGTCGGTCGCGGTTCTCGCTGGCGCAGGGTCGGGCAAGACGCGAGTGCTCACCCGACGGGTGGCATGGCGTATCGCCACCGGTGATGCCGATGCCACCCACACCTTGGTGCTCACCTTCACCCGGGAGGCTGCAAGTGAACTACGGCGCCGGATCACCTCACTCGGCATCGGCACCCCCGTCGATGCGGGCACGTTTCACTCCACCGCGTTGGCATTGTTGCACCGCCGATGGGAGGACACGAATCGCCGGGCTCCCACCGTGTTGGACGATCGCCGACGACTGGTGACCGAGGTGCTGTCGGAGCGACGCGATGGTTCATCAGCGCGAACCGAGGAGATCCTCGCCGAGTTGAGCTGGGCCCTGGCTCGCGGCTTCGGACCAGATGATGTGGTTGCTGGTGCGCGGACCGCCGGGCGTCGCAGCCCCGTCATTGCGTCATTGCCCGCCATCATCGACGAATATGCAACATTGAAACGTCGGCGTGGGGTGATCGACCTCGATGACGTGCTGACGATTGCGGTCCGTGAACTCGAACAAGATGCAGATCTTGCAGCCGCCACCAGGTGGCGGCATCGTCATCTCCTCATCGACGAGGCACAAGACCTCAACCCACTGCAGCATCGATTTCTCGACGTGCTGCGCCGTGATAGCGACGATCTGTTCTTGGTCGGCGACCCGGCACAGGCGATATACGGCTTTAACGGTGCCGACCCGACGCTGCTAGACGACATCGACCGTCGACTGCCGACGCTGGAGGTGATCCACCTGCCGGTAAACCACCGATGCACTCCACAAATTGTCGCTGCTGGCGCGCACGTGCTCGCCCATGGCGGCGCGACAGTGGCAGCACGGGCGGACGACCTTCGATCAGCACGCGAGGACGGCCCTAGGGTTGCCGTGAGTACCTTCGTTGATGCTGATGCCGAAGCCGCTGCGGTGGCTTCAGAGGTGGCGGCCAGCGATCCTGATCTCATTCGCGCCAGTCGATTGGCCGTGCTGGCCCGCACGAATCGCCAATGCATCGTCATCGTGGCCGCGCTTGAACAGGTTGGGGTGCCGGTGATGCAACGCCGCCTGCGGCCCGGCGAGTTACGTGATGCCCTCGACCACGTGCAGCGCTTGACGGCTCATGGGCTGCGGACATGGGCCCACGACACGGTGGAGGCTGCGGGAGATGGCAGCGTGCACCGCGATCGCCTGCGTGTCGCCGATGCCGTGTTTGCCTTCTGTCGTGATCATCCCGACGGTGATGGCACCGCATTACGCGCCTGGGTACACACCACCGATCCGTTCGATGTCCGTGCAGATGCCGGCGTGGAGGTGCTGACATTTCATGCGGCCAAGGGTCGTGAGTGGTTCCGCGTATGGGTCACCGGCGCCGAAAGTGGCCTAATGCCGCATCGCGGTGCCACCACTGTGGCTGCACGCCATGAGGAAGCCCGTTTGGCCTACGTGGCGCTCACCCGCGCGACTGATGAGTGCCGCATCTCGTGGGCCGAGCGTCGTGGTGGCTACCGCCGCGAGCGGTCCCGCTTTCTCGACGATTTCGTCTCGACCGGCCCGATCGCAGCCCCACCTCCCCAGAACATCATTGACGATGACCGCCGCGCGGATGCTGGTCGGCGCACAGAGATGCTGGAGGCTCTACATCAGTGGCGTGACCATGCCGCGCGCCGTGCGGGCATCCTCCCCGACGCGATCTGTTCAGTCCGCCACCTCGGCCTACTCGCCGAGAATCGCCCCGCATCAGCCGATGCATTCGGCTCGCTCACCGGAATCGGCCCATTGACGGCCGCTCGGCTGTACCCATCGCTTGCCGAGGTGCTCAACAACCTCTAGCCCGCCACAACACGGGGAGATGACGGCCTCAGTCAGTGAGGTCCACGACCACCGGCGCATGATCGCTCGGTGACTCGCCCTTGCGGGCATTGCGATCAACAACCGTCCACTGGAGGCGATCTCTCACGCTTGTCGTGCCGAGTACCAAGTCGATGCGCAATCCGCGCCCTTGGTGGAAATCGCCGTGTCGATAGTCCCACCACGAGTACAGACCCGCCGCGGGATACAGATGGTGGAACAGGTCGTGCATCCCCCACTGCTCCAGATCGGCAAGTCGCTGCCGTTCGGCCGGAGTGACATGGGTGGTCATCCGTTTCCGCGCGGTCTCATAGATGTCATCGTCGGTCGGGGCGATGTTGAAATCCCCGGTGACGATCACATCCCGGTCGGCGGAGGTGTCACGATTCAAGTGCTCCACCAAACGATCGAGCCAACTCAACTTGTAGGCGTAGTGCGGGTCGTCGACATCGCGGCCATTGGGCACATACACGCTGGTGATGCGTACCCCTCCGCAGGTGGCGGTGATGAGCCGCGCGTCGGTGTCGGGCTCGATGCCGTCGGCGAATCCGTTCACCACATCGTCGATCCCCACGCGCGACACGATGGCCACACCGTTCCACCGACCCTCGCCATGGTGCACCGACTCGTAACCGAGCTCGGAGAACATCAGGTGCGGGAACGCCTCGTCGGCCATTTTGGTTTCCTGCAGGCACACAACGTCGGGCTGCACCATCTCGAACCATTCGCGCACCCGTTCGGACCGCGCTTTCAACGAGTTGACGTTCCAGGTCACAACCCTCATCTGCGACCCTTCGCGGTGGACTTCTTTG
>Ga0181566_10004999_pt1 | contig 10723 bp, 11 predicted proteins | sample 101ome_15_FD_133762 | JGI IMG/M metagenome (GOLD analysis project Ga0181566, IMG submission 133762) | Coastal salt marsh microbial communities from the Groves Creek Marsh, Skidaway Island, Georgia - 101402AT metaG (megahit assembly) | ecosystem: Environmental > Aquatic > Marine > Intertidal... | reverse complement strand
GCACCTTTCTCGATCCAGTCTTTCAGGGCCGGCGTGTAGACATCATTGCCGAAAGTGATTGCCTGATCGCCCTCGCCGATTTCATGGACCTTGGAATAGGTGCCTTCATCAATGCGGACAATTCTGCCTGCTTCGTCAATCCAGGCAGCAGACGGCACATTGACAAAATTGAAAGCGCTGCTGACGATATGATCCTGGTCGATAACCTGAACATAGGTCGGGTTTGCCGCGTCAAAGATCGGGCCAGCTGTGGCCTCACCGCCGGTGTCTTCAGCGACACAGATCAGGACGAAGTTGGGGTCGTTGAGGTCTTCATAAACTTGTTGCCACACGGACACATCGAGGAAACATCCTCACCATGAAGACCAGGTTACGATCAGGGCCTTCTTACCTTTCAGGTCTGCGAGCCTGAAGACGTTGCCCTTGCGATCGGTCAGTTCAATGTCTGGCGCCATGGCATCGAGCAGCATCTGCTCGCGCCGGGCCGGTATCTCGGCAAAGCTCCAGACGCGTGTCTCGGTATCGTGGACAAAGGGCTGGCCCAGCAGGTCGGCAAATGCGGTGAGGTTGAACCACTGCCTGCCTGCCTCTGTCACCATGAGCGTTTCGTTCAGGGGGATGCACATGTCGTCGAGGCAGGCGCCTTCCGGTTTAAGCTCAAAGCCATTGATGGCGGTAAGGTCTTCCGGCTGGATCAGCAGCGTATCGTCCCCACGGGCCTCAGTCAGGGTGACTTTTCTGCCCTGGTACAGGACTGTGGTGCAGCCATCTGCGTGGATCGGCTTCATCTCGTTCGGGAAACGCAGATCCGGATAGGCCATAAAGGCTTCGGTCATGGACTCTCTCCTAGTTTCAGGTCGAGCTATCCTACTCTGTTTTTAATTGCCTTTGAATTCGGGCTGACGTTTCTCGAAGTAGGCGCGCAGACCCTCACGACGATCCTCGCTCTGCGCCGTTAACAGGTTCTGGTCTGCATCCATGTGCATGACTGCATTGTCGAGCGCGCTGCTGACAGCATTGATGCTCTGTTTAATCATCTGGGTGGGAACTGGTGGCTGCGCGGCATAGCGCGCCGACAGTTTCAGAGTTTCGGCCTCAAGCTCAGCCCTGGGTACCACCTTGTCGAGGTAGCCCCAATTCAGCAGGGTTGCTGCGGATTCATTGTCGCCGAGCATGATCATGCGCTTGGCACGGGCGGGGCCGATCAGACGGACACACAGCGGCAGGGAGTGCCACATCAGGTTTATGCCGAGATTGACCTCAGGGTAGCCGCAGAAAGCATCATCCGAGGCGATACGAAAGTCACAAGCGGTAGGGATGCAGGCACCGCCGCCGAGCGCAGCCCCGTGGATCGCGGCAATGGTCACCTGAGGTATTTCTGTAATCGCCCGAATCATGCGGGCACCGAGGGCAGTGTTGCGGCGGGCCATGACGAGGCTGGTGTCGCTGCTTTTCTCTTTCAGGTCAGCACCGGCACTGAAGTGTCGGCCCGCGCCTTTGAAGATTACGACGCGACAGTTTTCGTCCTCGAGGAAGTGGCGCGAGGCATGCTCGATTTCCGTCATGATGCGTGTGTTGAGCGCATTCATAGCATCAGGACGGTTCAGGATGAGTGAAGTCACGAGGCCGTCCTGTTCAAGCCGGATGTGCTGATAGTCCACGTCGTCTGCTCCCTCTAATGGCCGGGTCGGAGCCTGCAGTCGCGTCACCCTCTGGCGCGTTTGCGTGCGGCCCTGTTCAGCCTGATCTGTTTGAAAATGAACCTGATGAATCCTAGCGGATGTTGCCGAACTTTGCGCCACAGAAGACTGCGCACGTGACGGCTGCCGTCATACGTGCCCTCGCGCTGGCCGTGACCCTGATGAATGGTGATGGCGGGCACATCAACCACCTCGAGGGGCAATTCGAGGCTGATTTTTTCTGTTCGAGGTATCAGGCAGACATTGTCATCACAGGCCTGGTACCTGATCTCGAGTGCAATCCTGGCAGACTCCTGGTCCAGCGGACGCACTTCGCTGGCCAGCTCACCGACGGCATAGAAGGGAATCCTGACGTCGAACTTGCCATGCCAGACCGACAGTTCGATCTGCATTTCCTTTAGCGTCAGGGTTTCTGTCTGTGGATAGACCGGTGGCTCAGTCAGGAAACCGGGTGGCCCTTTCACCGTAATCTGCAGCGGTAGCATGCCTTCGGGTACGGGCTCACCATAGAGATGAAGGCCATCAGCGAGTTCGAACCGCACAATGATCTCGCGCACAATGCCTTGGCGGATCGTAGCATGTGCCCCGGGCACGCCGACCCAGATGCTGATGTCTTCCTGTTCTGACTGTGCCGCGACGTTGCTCTCGTCGATGACTGTGTGGCCAAGGGCGGCTGCCAGCAGACGCTCGGCACTGTCACGTTTCTTATAGGAGTCGTGAAAAAATTTGGCGTTGACTCCACCTGTTTCATCACAGACATAGGCGCCGGGGTAGGGGATGCCGTAGAGAAATGCTTCGCCGGGATTAATCTGGTCATTGAGAATGCCATAGTCCCTGATCACCGCAGAGTCGATATCGGACAGCATAGGGAAGGGAATGCGTTGTTTCTCGCTGAACTCAGCCAGGGCTGCCTGATCGTCATAGGAAATGACATAGAGTTTGATCCCGTTTTCCCGGAATTTCGGGTAAGCATCGCGCAGCTCGCCGAGCTGCGTCCAGCAGGGCGGTCACCAGACAACAGAGCGGATAAAAACAACAACCGCCCGCGCCTCGTCGCGATCGGCATGCAGGTCGACTGGCCTGCCATGGGCATCAGGCAGCGTGAAGCCGGGCAGTGTCTCGCCAATTTCAGGGCCTGTGCTGTGACCGGCAGGCAGCCCGGCACGCGCCGGATGACCCAGCGCCACCGGTGCATCAAATCCGTGTTCATCTCGCTCCACGACCATCTTCCTGCCTCAGCTAGCTGCTTTTAGTCAGCAGCTTCTCGCAACCTGTGCCGGCGAGCAGCGCATCGACCTGGCGCCGTTCCTCGTCGTCGAGACGGGCGTACTCTGAGCGCAGCCAGTGCAGGCACTTGGCCTGGTAGGGGAAAGGTTCCTGTACCCATTGTCTGCCTTCGACTTCGGTTTCAACCTTGTCGAGCCCCTGATCAATAGCCGCGGCATTGGCCAGCATGACCGGGACATAGGTTCTGCCAACTTCTATCAGCAGTGCGGTGAGTGTCGCGGGGAAGTCATCTGTTGTAACGAATGTCGCTGACTCTGCCTGCAGGCCGCTCTGGTCTTCCATCTTGCTGACCCAGGCATGAATCCGCGGGAAGTCTGCTGCTGCAACTTTTGCCGGGGTCGGATCAAACTGGGTCAGCTGCGTTAGCTGGCCGAAACAGGCGAAGTCTGCTGAGCCAGGCCGCGTGCCCATCAGAAATGGCCAGGTCTTGAGATGCTCGTTCAGGCATTCGAGAAAGCGCCTGTAGCTGTCTTCGATGACCGGTGCCGTGGTGTCGTTTGAACCGACAACATAGAGCCGCGAAATTTGGCGCTCGGAGAACATCTGCTTCATTTGCGCGATGGTCTCGTCTGGTTGCGAGACGTCCTGGTAGTGCGGCAGTACGGAGCCTGCCAGCTCGATATCGTCGCTGTAGTACCAGCGGTAGTGGAACATGGCCTTGGTCAGCCACTCATCGCCATAGTCCTCGAGCAGGTAATTGATGAAGCCAATCACGGGATCCTCGGGCATGACCGAGCGGCCGGGGTAATCAGTTTCCAGGCGGCGAATGATTGGTGTGCTGTCTACCTCGGCCTGCAGCGCACCCTGGTTATCGGGGAAGTAAAAGATCGGGATCAGGCCGACCCTGGGTTTCGGCAGATCCTCGCGCTCAGATTGAATGAATTCATAGGGGATACGGCGATAGCGCAGGACGGCCAGCATCTTTCGGGTATAGGGGGAGCCCGGAGATCCCCTCAATGCAATTCTGTCGTCTGTCATCTGGCGGCCTCTTGCGGGTGTGAGTTCATGGAATAATGTAGGGCATTACATTGGTGCCTGTAAATGCAGCGACCGGCAGATCGGCAATGCCAGCCTGGTTATCGGAGCAAGGCTGCATTAGCGATGCTTGCCAGCCGGGCTGAAAGGTCGATGCCCGTCAGGTCATCAATAGTGGCAATGCCGCCCGGGTTGACCACATTGACCTCAATGATCCACGGGTAGGCGATATCAACGCCGGTGAACCAGGCGCCATGGTCTACCAGCGCCGCGGCGAGCACTGTCAGTTTTTCAGACTCAGCTGCGGTCAGCTCACAGGTACTGGCAATGCCCTGCTGGCTGAGGTTGGTGCGATGATCGCCGGCTGGTGCATGGCGCAGATACTGGCCAAGAACCTGGCCGCCTGCGAGCAGCACGCGCTTTTCGCCCGCTTCAATTTCGGGGACATAGCGCTGGATCATAGCGTACTGGCTGTTGTCTGAACCGCACAGCGTAGCCAGGATGGCCGGCAGGTTTCGGTCAGCCGCATCGGTTAAAAACACATCCCGGCCGAGACTGCCCGCCGGTGGCTTGATGATCCATCGGCCACCTTTATCGCGAATAATGTGCTCCAGCCTGGCAGCATCGTTGGCGGCGTGGGTCTCCGGTGTCTGGAACAGATCCGGTCTGCTGGCGAGGAAATACTTGCTCCGGATATGCATGATGGCGTCAACGGTGTTGATGAGGCGTTGCTGCTTGCCGACCAGCTGCAGCAGTTGCATCTTGTCGAGAAAAGTCGCTCGCTCGCCCAGAGACAGAACCCAGATCAGGTTGTGATCAAGTGCCTGCTCATGACAGGGAGGGAAGTCGGCGCCGACGGTCATGCCTGGCTGCCAGTCAAATCCCTCTGCTGACAGTACGTTATCCGTTGCGGCCCGAGGGCTGTCGAGTCTCAGGGTGTCGATCAGCAGGCATGAAACCTCATGGCCAAGCTGGCTCAACTGCGGTGCCAGGCGGATGAAATTGTCATCTTCGAGAAGTGGCGAGTGCCGCGTCAGCAGCGCTATACGTGCCATGTTCGATTCACCTCCTTGATGGTTTGTCATGCCCCAGGCCGAGCAGTGTATTGCCTCGCTGCGGTATAATAAACGGCAGAAACCAGGAGAATCTCGACTGATGTCCGGTATTGCATTTGATGTGCCCCTGCATCAAAGCCACATGATGAGCGACGCTGAGGTCGCGGCTTACAAGTCACGGATTGCGGCACTGCTGAAACAGCAGAATGCAGCGATCGTTGCGCACTATTACACGGATGATGCGATTCAGGAACTTGCCGAGGAGACTGGCGGGTTTGTTTCCGACTCTCTTGAGATGGCACGGTTTGGCGCGGCTTGCGACGCGGATACGCTGATCGTCTGTGGCGTGAAATTTATGGGTGAGACCGCCAAAATACTCTCGCCGGAAAAACGTGTACTGATGCCGACTCTCGAAGCCACCTGTTCACTCGATCTGGGCTGCCCGGTTGATGAGTTCTCCCGTTTCTGCGATGCGCACCCGGATCACACGGTCATTGTTTATGCCAACACCTCGGCTGCGGTAAAGGCCCGATCCGATTGGGTGGTTACTTCCAGCATTGCGCTCGAAGTGGTCGAGCACCTGTTAGACGAGGGCAAACCCATGATCTGGGCGCCTGATCGATACCTTGGCACTTACATCAACAACGAGACCGGGGCGGACATGGTGTTATGGGATGGCGCCTGCATCGTCCATGAGGAGTTCAAGGCAAAGGGTCTGAAGGATCTCATGCACGTCTACCCTGACGCTGCCGTGCTGGTGCACCCGGAAGCGCCGCCCGCGGTGACCGAGTTGGCAGACGTGGTGGGGTCAACCACCCAGATCATCAAGGCCAGCCGGGAGATGCCCAACGAGCAGTTCATTGTCGCGACAGACAAAGGTATCTTTCACAAAATGCGTCTGCTGGCCCCCGACAAGGTATTCATTGAAGCCCCGACTGCTGGCAGCGGAGCCACCTGTCGCAGCTGTGCCCACTGCCCATGGATGGGCATGAATGCGCTGGAAAACCTCGAGTCATCGCTGCTGAAGGGTGACAACGAGATTCTCATCGACGAGGAGGTCCGCCGGCGTGCCATGATGCCGTTGCAACGGATGGTGGATTTTCAGGCTTCGGGGGACTTTCGGGTAAGAACTTAAGCTGCCTAATCGCAGGCGGGCGCTTCCGCACTTTTAATTTTGTGTTGGTAACACAAAATTAAAAGCGCTGTCGCGTAGGACTTCCGCTGAGCGGAAGTCTCAGGAATCTTTCATCTCCCAGATTTCCTCGAGCCGCTGCCGGATGCGTGCGGTCTGCTGGAAATTATTCCGGACCAGCGGCAGAGCGTAGCCAAGCTGCTTGATGGCCTGGTCAAAGTTCCCGTTTAAAACAAAGAACTCGGCCCGAGCCTCATGCACCCCTGGGATATTGTTCGCAAGTCCGTAGGCCTCAGCCATGAGGTACCAGAGGTATTCGTCGTTGGTACGTTCCACGGTCAGGGGGATCAGGATGTCGAGCGCGGCATGGGGTCTGCGCCCGGCCATGTAGGCCTCGCTCAGGTTCATAGTGATCGGGTAGTTGCTCGGATTGGCCTCCAAGGCGTCTCCCAGCAGGGCAATCGCCTCCTCAGTTTGTTGCGCCATTTCAAAGGCTTCGGCCTCAGCGATCATCAGCGGGATATTGAGCGGGTACTCTTGGCGCAGACCCCGCAGCAGCGCTCGGGCTTCATCGAAAGCCAGGTCCCGGGTCAGGGCCAGGGCGAGGCCGTACTCATTCGCAGTGCGCATCAGCGGATTATCCGTCTTCAGACTGGCGCGCAGGGCCGCAATCTCCGCTGGCAGTGATTTTGCCGTGAGGACGCGGGCTCGAACCCGCATCATCTGGTAGTCGAGATTAAGGGGGTAAGTATTCTTCGGGTAGTTCTGAGTTTGGTTGTAAGAGTCGGCAATCCTTGATTTGGTCACGGGGTGTGTGCGGAGAAATTCCGGAATCCGGTTGCCGGTGCTGTACCGACTGGCCCGCTCAAGTCGCTCAAACATGTAGGCCATGGCGCGTGGGTCCTTGCCGGCTTCCAAGAGGGTGTGAATACCCACCCGATCGGCTTCAGCTTCCCGGTCACGGGAGTATTTCAGGAACTGATTCTGGCTGTATGCCTGTGACGATGTCATGGCGGCAAGCCCCGCCTCAGAGCCGGCAGTAGCGGCAAGAATGATACCTGCCAGCAGCCCGCCGAGGCTGACGACACTGTTTTTTTTGCCCTGGGCCAGCTGCCTTGCGAAATGGCGCTGACTCAGGTGGGCGAGTTCGTGGGCAAGAATGGCGGAAATTTCATGTTCGGTCTCTGCGTAACGAAACAGACCGTGGTGTACACCGACGATGCCGCCCGGTGCGGCAAACGCGTTCAGCATCGGGTTGTTAATCAGGACCAGGTCGAGCCGGCGATCGGTGAGCTGGCTGTACGATGCCAGGCGGTAGATCAGGTGCTCAAGATAGTTCTGCAGTACCGGGTCGTCCAGCGTCGGCGCGCCCGCCCGGACCGAGCGCAGGAACTGCTGACCAATCCGGCGTTCCTCGTTCATCGAGATTATGCCTGACGTGCTGTCACCAAAAGTTGGCAGGTCATTTGGCGCTGCTGTGGCGAGTGGCGCAATGATGGCCGCCAGCCAGAGCAGGATGGGTCGGTACATATCTCGAGACTAGCCAGGATTCATGATTGTTGGGTCTATTATGTCATGGTTGGCGCCGACCGCCGTCTGAATTGTTCAGCGTCGATTCATCCACCTGCATTATGGTTCATCATGGCCGAGCCACTTATAATGACGTGATGGATGTAAAAATTGATGAAAAGCTCGACGCCTGCGGGCTCACTTGTCCCCTGCCGCTGTTGAAAGCAAAGCAGGCGCTGAACAAGCTCGACAGCGGGCTGGTGCTGGAGGTGGTCTGTACTGACCCTGGCTCCATGCGTGATTTCGAAGTCTTCGCCAGCCAGAGCGGCAATGAGCTGGTCGGCCAGAAGGAAGCCGACGGGGAATACTGGCACTGGCTGCGCAAGGCCTGAGCGGGATAATCCCGCTTGTTTAGCCCCATGAGCGACAGTAAGATGGGCCCCTTTTCGAGCTGGCCAGAACGATGATTACGGGAAGTATCGTAGCTTTAGTGACCCCCATGCATGCAGATGGCGGGATCGACTGGGCGAAACTTGCGTCGTTGATCGAATGGCATATCGAATCAGGTACAGCGGCCATCGTGCCTGTCGGTACAACCGGTGAATCGGCGACGGTGAATGTTTCAGAGCACTGCAGCGTGATTGAAAAGACCGTGGCGACGGTGGCGGGGCGTGTACCTGTTATTGCTGGTACAGGCGCCAATTCCACTGAAGAGGCCATTGAGTTGACTGCGGCAGCGAAACGGGCCGGTGCCGACGCCTGCCTGCTGGTGACGCCATACTACAACAAGCCGACCCAGGAAGGTTTGTACCTCCATTATAAAGCCATTGCTGCGGCGGTCGCACTGCCTCAGGTGCTTTATAACGTGCCCGGTCGCACCGCCTGTGACATGCAGCCTGAGACGGTAGCCCGGCTCGCCAGTAACGAACTGATCGTTGGTATCAAGGAAGCTACCGGAGATCTTGAGCGCGGGCGGCGGGTGAGAGAGCTTTGTGGCGATGACTTTGCTATCTACTCGGGCGACGATGAAACCGCCTGCGACCTCATTCTGCAGGGGGCGAACGGCACAATCAGTGTTACGGCCAATGTGGCGCCCGCGAAGATGGCTGCCCTCTGTCGAGCGGCGCTTGGCGGTAATGCGGATGAGGCCAGAAAACTGGATGCTGAATTGCAGGGGCTGCATCGTAAGCTGTTCCTTGAGTCGAATCCGATTCCGGTAAAATGGGCGCTGGCTGAAATGGGCCTGATCGAGGCCGGCATCAGACTACCGATGACACCGTTCTCGGAAAAATTCCATGGTGAACTGCGTGAGGCTATGACACAGGCGGGTGTAATCTGATGCGTGTTGTTTTTGTTGTTTTGTCGACGTTACTGATTTCCAGCTGCAGTTGGATGGGACTCGATCGTTACTTCGGTGTGAGTGACGAGCAAACCCGGCTCGAGACTGAATCCTCTGCGCCAACCCGTATTCCCGAAGGAATGGATGAGCCAGCCTTTGTCGACCTGATGCCGATCCCCGATGTGGAAGACTATCGCGGGCTTGCCGGCAAGCCGATCGAAGTCGGGCTGCCGCAGGCTCTCAGCACCAGTTTTGGGGTCGAACAGATTGTTATTCGCCGTCTCGGTGATGAGCGCTGGGTGTTCCTTGATCTGCCGACAGCAACCATCTGGCCGCAGGTTGTCCAGTTCTGGGAAGACAATCACCTGCCGGTGGCGCAGCTGGATCCGCGCAACGGCGTGCTGGAGTCAGAGTGGCTGCTTGGTGGCAGTGGCAATCCCGATGAAATTTTCGACTCGATGACGGATGGTTCAGCCTGGGAAACGCGGGATGATGCGATGCAGTACAAGTTTCGCGTGCGGGTCGAACCTGGTGTCCGTACTGGCAGCTCAGAGCTTTTTGTTGAGCAGCAGCAACGCGCATTGGGGCAGCGGCTAGCAGGCGATTGGACCGGTGTCTCAGCCAATCCGGAACTTGAAGGCAAGATGCTGTCAGCCATGGCTTACTACCTCGGTGACCGTATGGCAGAAGGTCCTAAGGTGTCGTTGCTCGCGGCGGGTCTGCAGGAGAGCAAGGCGAGCCTGGTAACTCAGGCGGATGGTCTTGTGCTGATTTACAGGCTCGATTTCAACCGTGCCTGGGCAACCGTCGGTTCCGCATTGGAAGATGCCCGCGTTAATGTCGAAGACCTGGATCGGACCCGCTCCGTTTATTTCGTCACATATTCATCGCAACACTCGCCAGAGCCTGGTTTCTTCGGCCGACTGTTCGGACGTGATGGCGCGGAAGACAAAAATCGGATTGAAGCCGATCCGGGTCAGCGTTTTCAGGTCCGGCTCGAGGACGCGGGTGAAGAAGTGCTGGTGCGGATCGCCATGGACGACACCAGCGTGCCTGATTCAACGGAAAGCCTGATTCTGCGTGAACGTCTGCTGAAGCTGATCCGGGAGTATTCGACCTAAGTGAGAATCGCTTCACTGGGCAGCGGCAGCAAGGGTAACGGCACACTCGTTGACAATGGCGATACCTGTCTGCTGATCGATCTCGGCTTTACACTGAAAGAAAGTGTCCAGCGATTGAATCGCCTGGATATTCAACCGGAGGAGATCAGTGCGATTCTCGTTACCCACGAACACACTGATCATATTCATGGCGTCGCACCCTTCGCGCGAAAGTTTGCCACCCCTGTTTATCTTAGTCCGGGCACTTGCCAGGCCAAGTCCCTGGGTGAACTGCCCAGCCTCAATCCCATCAACTGCCACGCGCCTTTCAGGGTAGGGTCATTTGATGTGGTACCGGTGGCAGTGCCACACGACGCCAAGGAGCCCTGTCAGTATGTCCTGCAGTCAAAGGGCCTCAGCGTGGGTGTTCTTACCGATCTCGGTCATATCACTCCGCACGTCAGACAGAACTATGCGCAATGCGACGCACTGTTTCTGGAGTGTAACCACGATGTCGACATGCTGCGTGAGGGATCTTATCCCTGGCAGTTGAAGCAGCGGGTGGGCGGCGACTACGGTCACCTGAATAACGAACAGGCGGCTGATCTGCTCACCAGCATTGATCT
>Ga0181566_10004987_pt1 | contig 10733 bp, 7 predicted proteins | sample 101ome_15_FD_133762 | JGI IMG/M metagenome (GOLD analysis project Ga0181566, IMG submission 133762) | Coastal salt marsh microbial communities from the Groves Creek Marsh, Skidaway Island, Georgia - 101402AT metaG (megahit assembly) | ecosystem: Environmental > Aquatic > Marine > Intertidal zone... | reverse complement strand
GCGGGAAGCGGGTTTCGCAACTACGCCGAACACCACTACGATGCAGCCCCCGGTTGGTCCGCCGATCTGCACGCGTCTCCCGCCAAGAAGCGAGATCAGAAAGCCCGCAATAGTTGCCGTTACCAGCCCTTTTGAAGGGTCCGCTCCTGATGCGATAGCAATAGCAAGACTGAGTGGTAGAGCCACCATGGCCACGGTCACGCCCGCGACTGCGTCTTGAACCAAGAGTCGCCGTGTATAGCCCGGTAGGGTTGTGAGAATTTTTGGTTTCATGCTTTGATGTTAGGAGGCTGATAGCTCGTTGTCATCGCCAAAGCAGACAAACCAACTTAATCCGCGATCGGCAGAAAAGTCCCGCTGTGCGGACATCTGGTAGCACAGCAATGTTGCGGGCGCCGCAAAAGTTCGGTCTCGTGAAGCCGCGCCGAGGCATCATCGACTGCGATGAATGTCTCTTATGGGCCGAAAGTCGGGATAGGACCTCACCAATAGCTGCCTGCGAAAATTTCTGCGTCACTGAAAGTGGCAGGTATCGGCTTGACGTTGTTGGGGACATTTTATATCCGCAAAAATGAAGCGGGCGTTGTGTAATGGTAAGACCTCAGCCTTCCAAGCTGATGATACGGGTTCGATTCCCGTCGCCCGCTCCAAAATCTCCCTTGATGACATTTTGCTGAATTCGTTGCTCCGAAAGGGCGCGATAGTGCTTGGGCGCCATACGTCCGGTCCTTGTGGCATCGTATATGCCACCAGCGCAAAGCTGCGGTCTTGCGCGAAAACGTGTGCCTGTGCTTGCTCTCACATTCGGCTCTGATTATGTGAGAGCAAGGTTACAAAAGGCGCGCCCATGTCCGATCCAACGATTAATCTTCTGGAAGAACGGGATGCGTCAAAGGAAATTGGCGCTTTGCGCGGTTTGTGGCCGTTCCTCAAACCTTATCGCTTGCTGATGACGGGGGCGGGGCTGGCTTTGGTCATCACGGCAAGCGTCTCGCTGGTGTTGCCACTGGCTGTCAGGCGTGTGGTCGACAATTTCGACGTCGCTGAAGTTGATCTGCTGGACCAATATTTCGAGGCTGCGATCGGGATCGTGCTGTTGCTCGCCGTTGGTACGGCGATCCGCTACTATCTTGTGACCCGTCTGGGCGAGCGCGTGGTGGCCGACATTCGGAAAGCGGTCTTCGAGCGCATGATCGGCATGAGCCCTGCCTTTTACGAAAAGATCATGACTGGAGAGGTCCTGAGCCGGATCACTACGGATACGACGTTGATCTTGTCGGTGATCGGGTCGTCTGTCTCTGTCGCGCTGCGCAATGTGTTGATCCTTTTTGGTGGAATTTCGTTGATGCTTTGGACCAGCGCCAAGCTGTCATTGATGGTGCTGTGGCCGATCCCGCTGATCATGCTGCCGATTATCGTGCTGGGGCGTCGGGTTCGGCGGTTGAGCCGCGAAAATCAGGATTGGATCGCAACGTCCTCTGGCGAGGCGTCCGAACTGTTGCTGTCCGCGCAGACGGTGCAGGCTTTTACCCATGAAGACCGTTCCAACGCCAAGTTCGCCCGCGTGACCGAGCAGAGCTTCCTCTCCGCAAAACGGCGCATTGCCACCCGCGCGATCCTGACGGCGATTGTGATTTTCATCGCGGCGGGGGCTGTTGTTGGCTTCCTTTGGATTGGCGCCAATGACGTGCGAGAGGGTGCGATTTCGGTCGGAACCTTGGTGCAGTTCATGATTTACACGATCATGGTGGCAGGTGCGCTGGGCGCGTTGAGCGAGATCTGGGGCGAATTGCAGCGCGCCGCCGGCGCGACCGAGCGTTTGGTTGAGTTGCTTAATGCCAAAGATACCGTGCGTGAGACGGAAACGCCACTTTCGGCACCGGATATGCGCTCGGGCGAGATCATTTTTGACAATGTGGTTTTCCATTATCCGAGCCGCAGAAACATGGCGGCGCTGGACGGTGTGTCGCTGACCGTGAAGCCCGGTGAAACAGTGGCCCTAGTGGGGCCTTCGGGCGCGGGGAAGTCGACGATCATTCAGCTATTGCTGCGTTTTTATGATCCTGATCAGGGGAGTGTCAGGTTTGATGGCACCGATCTGCGTGTAATGGCGCGGAGTGATTTCCGCAGGCATCTGGCTCTGGTGCCGCAGGACCCTGTGATATTTGCAGATACCGCGCGGGAGAACATCCGTTTTGGCCGCCCCGATGCGACAGATGCAGAGGTTGAAGCCGCCGCGCGTGCTGCGGCTGCGCATGATTTCCTCGCTGCGCTGCCAGACGGCTATGAGAGCTATGTCGGGGAACGGGGCGTGATGCTTTCAGGCGGGCAAAAACAGCGGATCGCGATTGCGCGCGCAATCCTGCGCAATGCGCCGGTGCTGCTTCTCGATGAGGCCACGAGCGCGTTGGATGCTGAGAGTGAACGTGCGGTGCAAATGGCTGTTGATGAGCTGGCAAAAGACCGGACCACGATCATCGTGGCGCACCGCTTGGCGACGGTGAAAAAGGCAGACAGGATTGTTGTCTTTGAAGAGGGGCGGATCGTCTCTGAGGGGACACATGCGGAACTGGTACGCGAAGGCGGCCTGTACGCGCGACTGGCCGAGCTGCAGTTTACCGATGGCGTAGCGGCGGAGTAGGGGAGCCGGGCGCTATTGCGGTCAACCTGACCGGATCACGTTGCGTCTCTTCTGCCGCTATAGTCTTGCCAGCAAGCAAAGATTTCCCCATCGTTAATCTCCAAGAACACGCGGTCAAATCGCGGATCAGGGAGGAGATTTAATGGGATACGCTACGATTGAAGATCGCGACGCCATTCAGAACGAAAGTGAATGGCCGGACCGCGCGCTTCCGGATACACTTTACGAATTGCTCAACGGGACGGCGACGCGCTTTCCGCATCGCGCGGCTTTCACCTTTCAGCTGACATCCGGCCCGACGGACAAGGATGAGACGCTCACCTGGCAACAGCTTCATGACAAGGCCTGCCAAGCGGCTAACATGTTCCGGTCTTTGGGTATTGGCGAGAATGACGTCGTGGCATTCGTGTTGCCGAATGCGACCGAGACGGTTCTGACCTATTTGGGTGGTGCCATCGCGGGGATTGTGAGCCCGATCAACCCGCTGCTGGAGCCTGAGCAGATCGGGGCGATCTTGCGGGAAACGGGCGCTAAAGCGGTTGTCACGCTGCGGGCCTTTCCGAAAACCGATGTGGCTCAGAAAGTTGCCAAGGCAGTTTCGCTGGCGCCGGATGTGAAAACGGTGATCGAGGTTGATCTGCTGCGCTACCTGACCGGCGCGAAGCGGTTGATCGTGCCGTTGATCCGCCCGAAGAACCCCGTTGCGCACAAGGCGCGGGTCATTGATTTCAATCGCGAATTGGAGAAGCACCCGCCGCGGTTGGCGTTTGAAGACGCGGCTGGTGACCGGATTGCGGCCTACTTCCATACTGGCGGGACGACTGGCATGCCGAAGGTGGTGCAGCATCGGTATTCAGGGATCATCTACAATGCATGGCTCGGGCAGCGGCTCTTGTTCACCGAGGACGATGTTCAAATGTGTCCGATGCCTTTGTTCCATGTCTTTGCGACAATCGTTGCGTTTGGTGCCTCGCTTGCATCGGGGGCGCAGATCGTATTCCCGACGCCGCAAGGTTATCGGGGTGACGGCGTTTTTGATAATTTCTGGAAATTGATCGAGCGGTATAAGGCGACCTTCGTGATCACCGTGCCGACGGCGATGTCGGCTTTGATGCAGCGAAAGGTTGATGCGGATATATCCTCGCTGAAGCTGGTTTTCTGCGGATCGTCGCCTTTGCCTGTCGAGCTTTATAACCGTTTCGAAGCGGCAGCGGGTGTGACGATCTGTGAAGGTTACGGATTGAGCGAGGCAACCTGCCTTGTGTCGATCAACCCACCTGACGGTGTGAAGAAGATCGGCTCCGTCGGTATTCCGTTCCCTTATACGGATGTGAAGATCACGTCCGTAGAGAGCGGCGAGGAGTGCGCGGTTGACGTGATTGGCGAGATTTGTGTTAGCAATCCCGGTGTCGCGATGGGAGCGACCTATTCGGAGCCGAGCAAGAACGAAAACCTCTATTATCCCGGGCATTTGGGGGAGCATCAGTATCTGCGCACGGGAGATTTGGGGCGCATTGATCCTGATGGGTATTTGTGGATCACGGGGCGGGCCAAGGATTTGATCATCCGTGGCGGCCATAACATTGATCCGGCCCAAATCGAGGAGGCGCTAGCGGCGCATGAAGCGGTTGCGTTTGCAGCCGCGATTGGCCAGCCAGACGGATATTCCGGCGAGTTGCCATGCGCCTATGTAGAGCTGGTTGACGGCGCATCGGTGTCGGAGGACGCGCTGCGGGAATTTGCCAATGAGCGCATCCCCGAAAAAGCGGCCCGTTTGAAATATGTCGAGATCGTTCCCGAGATACCAAAAACCGCTGTTGGAAAACCGCTGAAAAACGAGCTGCGCAAACTGGCGATCCGCCGCGTGTACAACGAGGCGCTTTCGCATGCCGAGGTGGGCGCCGAAGTTTCAGAGGTGATCGAGGATAAGAAGCGCGGGCTGGTGGCGCAGGTCGTTCCTGTAGGAACGGTTGCCAAAGAGGATGTCGCCAAAGCGCTGGGCGATTTCACCCGGCCTTGGGAGTGGAACGGCTAGCGGCCGTCCTCTCCAACCGTCTCCTTAGAAATCAATCGGGCCAGGCTTTCGCCTGGCCCTCTTGTCTGGCCGCGCCTCTGAGTGGGGTGAGAAAGACGCGACCGGGGACGCTGTTGATCAGAAGTCGCCAAAGCCGCGCTAGTCGAAATCCGAAGAGCCGTTCTTGCCTTTAAACCCGTTTGCGCCGTTGGCCTTGACGATTTCCAAGCCGGTTTCTTCGGGCTTGGTCACCGCGCGCGGTTCTTCGCGGCCATCGAGAGTGATGGGGCGGGCAACCGGCTTTGTGGGGGCCACGTCGGTTTGCTCAGGCGCGGGGATCGGTTCTTTGGTGATGTCGGCTTTGCCGGTCACTTTGAACTGACGAACCTGCTCAAGCAGACGCTGGTTGGTCGATGTCAGCTGTGCCGCAGTTGCTGCAAGCTCTTCTGCCTGGCTGCTGCTGTCACGCGCAGAACGGCTGATGTCGGAGATCGCGGAGTTGATCTGATCCACGCCACGGGACTGCTCGTCGCTCGCGTTGGAAATATCGCCCATGATGGTTAGAACCTCTTGGGTGCCGCCTGCGATTTCCTCGAAGGTTGCGTTTGTGAGGTCAGCCATTTCGACGCCAGCCTCGACGCGCTTGGAGGAGCTGTCGATCAGCTCTGAGGTTTCACGCGCGGCCTTTGCAGAGCGGCCAGCGAGGTGGCGCACTTCGGCGGCGACCACGGCAAAGCCACGACCATGCTGACCGGCACGCGCGGCCTCGACAGCGGCGTTGAGCGCGAGAAGATTGCTCTGGAAGGCAATCTCGTCGATGACCTTGACGATGTTGCCAATCTCCTTGGAGGATTTGTTGATGGCATCCATCGCCTGAACCATCGCTTCAACCTGCTCTTTGCCGGTATCGACGCGCTGGGAGTTCATGGTTACGACTTCTTGCGCGCGGCGGGCGGACTCGGCGTTTGCACGGACTTGAACATCGGTTTGTTCGGCAGAACTGGAAAGCTCTTCGACGGCAGAGGACTGAACCTCGGCGTTGCTTGCCATGCTTTGTGCCGCGTCGGACATCTGTTCAACAACATCGCTCACCTGATCGGTGCTGAGGCGAATGTCGTTGAGGGTGCCATCCAGTGCGTCCAGGAATATCGTCCATTGCGGAAGCGCTGTTGCCGACCTCATCTTGGCTCTTGATCCCGAGGCGGGCGGCAAGGTCCCGTTCTTGCGCAATTTTTACCAAGCGGCTGCGCATTTGGCTCAATGGGCCAGTGATGGAGCGGGCGAAGAAGATGCCGATCAGGGTGATGATAACGGCTGTGCCGATTGCCGCGTAAATAATCAACCTTCCAACGCGGTTAGCATCTGTCATCAGCTCGTCATATGTTGTCTCAATAATGAGCGCATATTTCGCGCCGGCGGCATCAATGGGGGCATGGGATGCCATTATTTTGACGCCAGTGCCTTCATCGACGTGGATGTTGACGCCGGCTTCTTCGTTGAAGGCAACGAAGCTCATGTCATTGGTTTGCCAGGAAAGGGGATCGGCCTCGGGTTCATCGGGATCGAGGCCGGTCATCATGATGCCAATGCGGTCGCTATTGAGGAGGACCTTTTCGGTTTCAACACCAAGGCCGATGTCTGCGGCGAGGTAGTTTCCGAAGGTGCTATTCGGCAATTGAATAGCAACAGCGCCTTGTACCGCGCCGCCTGCGTTGATCACAGGTGCCGCAAAAAATGCGGCCTGATCACCGTTGCTTGGTGCATATGGTGCAAATTGAGAGGCAACGACCGTGTGAGATGGGTCGTGTTCGGCGCTGTCTATCGAATGGTCCATAGCGCTGACGGAGTTAAGGGCTTCTCGGGCGACGCGGGCCAGCTCTGTGTCGCGGTAGCGTCCTTCGAAAATATTCGTCCCGAAGTCATCTTCCTTATAGTAGGTGTAGATGATGTTTCCATTCGTATCGATCAGGAAGAAATCATAGTAGCCGCGCTGTTCGACGATGTTCTCAAACATTTGGTGCCAGCGACCATGCACCATTGTGTAGGTGCTGGTGTCTTCGGCCTTCAAGAGTTGGTGACGCTGACCGGCATGGAAATCGATATTGGTGATGTACTGTTCGCGCATGTATGAAAGCGCGTCACCTTCCTGCTGCTGCAAAACATTGAATGCCTGCGAGAAGGTGGTAGTTGCGCTGACAATGCCAAAATCGGTTGAGAAAAGGGAGACATCTGTTTGGAGGTTGTCAAATGCGGTGCGGAACTCTTCCACAATCGTGTGCGATGCCGCTCCTAGCCGGTTTGTGGCCTTTTCTTCCATCGCACCATACATGCCGTTATAGGAGAGAAAACCGATCGTCGTAGAAGCCGCTATTGCCAGTCCAGCAAATGTCAGGGGCAGTTTGCGGGCGATTGTCAGGCGTTTTATCATAGTCATCCCTTTCTCTGGGTATAAACCCTGCGCAGTCATTGGCGCGTCAGAAAGGGAAACGGCCATGCCGTCCGACTATTTAGGTGGCGGAGGCCCGTGCCAGAAGGCCATTCGTATAGATGGGGCGCGAAAGTATCTTTTTTAAAGAAAAGAGGCGCCCCGCGAATGCGGAGCGCCCCATGTTCAGTGTGGTCGATTAGGCCAGATCGAAGCGATCTGCGTTCATCACTTTGACCCAAGTAGTCACGAAATCGGCTACGAATTTTTCTTTTGTATCCGTTTGAGCATAGACCTCGGCCAGAGCGCGAAGCTGCGAGTTGGAGCCGAACACCAGATCAACACGGGTGCCTGTCCATTTGACAGCGCCGGTGGCGCGGTCGCGGCCTTCGAAGCTGCGCTCGTTGTCGTCAGTGGCGGACCATTCAACACCCATATCGAGCAGGTTGACGAAGAAATCGTTCGTCAGCTGGCCCGGCGTGGCGGTGAGCACGCCATGGCTGGTACCGCCCTGATTGGCGCCCAGTGCCCGCATACCGCCAACGAGGACGGTCATTTCCGGTGCAGTGAGACCAAGGAGCTGCGCCTTGTCGATCAGCAGTTCCTCTGCGGAGAGGCTATATGCGCCTTTCTCGTAGTTGCGGAAGCCGTCAGCGATTGGTTCGAGCACGTCGAAGCTTTCGGCATCGGTCTGTTCTGCGCTGGCGTCCATGCGGCCCGGGGTGAAGGGCACCTCGATTGCATGACCGGCGGCCTTCGCAGCAGCTTCGATTGCTGCGCCGCCTGCAAGCACAATGAGATCGGCAAGAGAGATTTTCTTGCCGCCGCTGGCGGAGGCGTTGAAGTCGGCCTGAATGCCTTCCAGTGCGCCGAGAACCTTGGCAAGCTGTGCTGGGTCGTTGGCTTCCCAGTCCTTTTGCGGGGCCAGACGGACGCGGGCGCCATTGGCACCGCCGCGCATGTCGGAACCACGATAGGTCGAGGCAGAAGCCCAAGCGGTGAGCACGAGTTCCTGCACCGTCAGGCCGGTGGCGAGGATTTTCGCCTTCAGTGCTTCGATATCAGCGGAATCGACGAGCGGATGGTCCACGGCGGGGATCGGATCCTGCCAGATCAGATCTTCGGGGGGAACATCGCTGCCGAGGTAGCGCACCTTCGGGCCCATATCGCGGTGGGTCAGTTTGAACCAAGCGCGCGCGAAAGCGTCCGCGAATTCCTGCGGGTTTTCGTGGAAGCGCTTCGAGATCGGGCCGTAGATCGGGTCCATGCGCATCGCCATATCGGCGGTGGTCATCATAATCGGCACTTTCTTTTCAGAGCCGTCGACCTCGGGTGCGTGGTCTTTCTCGTCCAGATCCTTGGCGTGCCAGATATGGGCGCCAGCGGGCGATTTGGTCAGTTCCCACTCGTAGCCAAAGAGCACGTCGAAATAGCCCATGTCCCAAGTTGTCGGGTTCGGGGTCCATGCGCCTTCGATGCCGGAGGTGATGGTGTCCACGCCCTTGCCGGACTTATGCGAGGAGAGCCATCCGAAGCCCTGAGCGGCCATAGGCGCGCCTTCCGGCTCTGGACCGACTGCATCTGCGGGGCCGTTGCCGTGGGCCTTGCCGAAGGTGTGACCGCCAGCGACGAGGGCGACGGTTTCTTCGTCATTCATTGCCATGCGGCCAAAGGTTTCGCGGATGTCGCGGCCCGAGGCGATCGGGTCGGGGTTGCCGTCCGGGCCTTCGGGGTTGACGTAGATGAGGCCCATCTGAACGGCTGCAAGGGGGTTGTCGAGATCACGCTCGCCGCTGTAGCGGCTGTTTTTCTTGTCGCTGGTGGCGAGCCATTCTTCCTCGGCACCCCAGTAAACATCTTCTTCAGGTTCCCAGACATCAGCGCGGCCGCCGCCGAAGCCGAATACGGGTCCGCCCATCGACTCGATGGCGACGTTGCCAGCGAGGATCATCAGGTCTGCCCAAGAGATCTTGTTGCCGTATGTCTGCTTGATCGGCCACGGGAGGCGACGGGCTTTGTCGAGGTTGCCGGTATCGGGCCAGCTGTTGAGCGGTGCAAAACGCTGCTGGCCGGTGCCTGCGCCGCCGCGACCATCGCCGGTGCGGTAGGTGCCGGCGCTGTGCCAAGCCATACGGATGAAAAAGCCGCCGTAATGGCCGTAATCAGCGGGCCACCAATCCTGACTGTCGGTCATCAGGGCGCGAAGGTCTTTCTTCAGTGCTTCAAGGTCGAGCGATTTGAAGGCTTCGGCGTAGTCGAAATCGGCGCCCATCGGATCGGACTTGGCCGAGTTCTGGTGGAGAATCTTGAGGTTGAGCTGGTTGGGCCACCAATCGCGGTTCGTGGGTCCGCTGGTTACGGCGGCGCCATGCATCACAGGGCATTTGCCGATGTTATTTCCGTCCATGTCTGTCTCCGATGTTATTCGATTGAACCGCGGCGCTTGGGGGTGCCACGGCGTACGGTTATGACTCAGATATAAGCCATGATCCGCAGGAATGAAGAGGAGATAACAGAGAGGATTGATTAGATTAAGTTGCATTTTCTGATTGATTAAATAAGAAAGGCTTATGATAAATATGACACTCAGACAGTTGCGCTATGTCGATGCTTTGGCCCGCCATAAGCACTTTGGAAGGGCGGCTGATGCCTGTGCAATTTCGCAGCCCGCTCTATCCATGCAGGTCAAGGAACTTGAAGCTGAGCTGGGAACGAAGCTCATTGAGCGCGGTGCGCGGCAGGCGCGGTTGACAAGTTTTGGCGAAGAGTTCGTAAAGAGAGCCCGCCGAATATTACGGGAAGTTGACGAGCTGTCGGTTTTGGCCCGCGCGACTGAGGTGCAGTTTTCGGGGCGGTTGAGGCTGGGGATCATCCCGACGATTGCGCCCTATATTTTGCCGCAAGTTGTGGCGGAAGTGGCCCAGACCTACCCGCGTCTGGACCTTCATGTGCGCGAGACGCTCACGCCGAAGTTGCTTGAGGAACTGGACGCTGGACGGATCGACGCCGCAATTGTTGCCTTGCCAGTTTCGGAGCCGTGGCTGACGGAAGTTCCGCTTTTCGAGGAGGCGATGATGTTGGTCAGGCCAAAGGCCGAAGCGCATGCGGCGGTGCCTGATCCTGCCCATCTGAGCCAGATGCGGCTTCTATTGCTGGAGGAAGGTCATTGTTTTCGTGACCAAGCGCTAGAGTTTTGCCGGCTCAGACCAGAGCGCCCCCGCGAGGGGTTGGACGGGACGACGCTTTCAACATTGGTGCAGATGGTCGGCGCGGGGTTGGGGATCACGCTGATCCCTGAAATGGCGGCGCCCGTTGAAACGCGATCGGCGAACGTCGCTTTGGCGCGGTTTCCGGCACCAGAACCCAAGCGAATTGTTGGCATGGTCTGGCGGCGGGCAAGCCCGCTGGCCGATCAGTTGCTGACTTTGAGCGAGATCGTCGGCAGGGCCGCCCAAGGGGGCATCAGGGGGTAGGGGCTGCCTTGGGTGTTGCCGCTTCTTGGTGGATACATGCATGCCCAGCCGAGCGGGAGAAACTTGCGTATCAGGTGCAGGATGAGTTTTTGCAAATGTTCGGACAGAGCTTGCAAAGCACTTTCAACATCGATCCAGCGCTGATCTTGGTTGCCACAAGCTGCTTGCACTAGGCAGCCT
>Ga0181566_10004977_pt1 | contig 10743 bp, 8 predicted proteins | sample 101ome_15_FD_133762 | JGI IMG/M metagenome (GOLD analysis project Ga0181566, IMG submission 133762) | Coastal salt marsh microbial communities from the Groves Creek Marsh, Skidaway Island, Georgia - 101402AT metaG (megahit assembly) | ecosystem: Environmental > Aquatic > Marine > Intertidal zone... | reverse complement strand
GAATTTGGTCACGATCCCAGTGCCGGGTTCCGCGGACACAAAGCGGACATTTACGAGGGTGGTCACCGGGTACCGCTCATTGTCCGCTGGCCCGCAAAAATTAAAGAAGGCCGGGATTCCTCCGCGTTGGTTTGCCTCACCGATCTTTACGCCACATTGCAGGAAATCACCGGGCAACCCAAAAAAGATGACGGGGGTGAAGATTCCTTTAGTTTACTTCCTGTCTTTGAGGGCAAGAAACAAACCCGCCGCAAGACTTTGGTGAGTCACTCCATTAATGGTTCCTTTGCCATTCGTAAAGGTGACTGGAAATTATGCCTTACCGCAGGCAGTGGAGGGTGGAGCCGACCTAAGGACGATGAGGCCAAGGCCAAAGGCTTGCCCAGTTTACAACTGTATAACCTCAAAGAAGATAAGGGGGAAAGAAACAACCTGCAGGCAAAAGCTGTGAAGCAAACAAATACCCTTCTTTTACTGCTTAACCAGCAAGTTCAGGACGGAAGAAGTACCCCGGGTAATCCAGTGCCAAATGACCGCAAAGTATCTTTTTTGCCGAAGGGTGTAACCCTTCCACAGCCTCAGTAAACCTCCCAACCTTTAAAAATGAAAGTTAAAAACGGTCTCACCTCCTTTGCTTTATCACTTTCGGTTCTTTCTTCTTATGCCGAGGAAAAGTGGATGATTGCCTCTCAAAAAGATTGGGCAGATAACCTATCCACCCGCCAAGGTATGGTTCTCAAGGACGGAACAGTTTCCCCTGTAAAGAAGCAGGGCTCCCTTCAGACAAAAGTAAAAAAACTAAGCAAAAAGCGGAAGGCAAAGGCACTGACCATTGCCCAATCCCCCTTGTGGCAGAATTGGGATGAGGTTTCTTCCGTGGGTCCATCTAACCTAAAAGATGCCCCGGTTTTTCTTGTTAAAGGCCCCAATGATTATTGGATATTTGGGCGTTATGGTTTCAGGAAGTCACCCAAAGGTTTCAAGCCGCAGGAGGTAAAGCTTGAAGGCTATGATATACCCCTTATGACCACAATCTATAAGAACCAATTCGATGCACCTGGAGGGCTTCAGCCTCGGCTTGGAGGGTACCATGCCTGGCAAAGTCGGGACATGGAAAACTGGGTTCATCACGGTTCAGTTACTCCAGGTTTTGCCCGGTGGACCACCACGGCTGAACAGGTTGGCGGGGCAACTTACATTTATTATGACTTTCCCAACGATCAGGACCCTCATCTCTTCATTGATGACGATTTGACTGATGGTAAACCTGGCAAAAATATGGGCCTTGCCTTTGCCGACCCATCGGATGGGTCAGACTGTGCAGTCATTCGGGATCTTGATGGGAAGTTTCATATCATTTATGAAGACTGGAGCCCGATCAATGCAGGCCAACATTCATGGGATTCCCCCCTGGCAGGGCACTCGGTGAGCCCGAATGGTTTACACCCCTTTAAGATTAAAAAACCTGCGGTTGACCACCGGACGAAGCCGACCGGGAAGATGGCCAAATATAATCATCCGCACTGGGCCAAGGAAGACCCCAAAAGGTTTCCGACGAACGATGTTACCTACGAAATCCATGAACCAGAGCAGGATGCATATGGAGACTGGGCGGCGATCAGTATCGGAGGTCAGTACTATTTATTCTGTGATTTTCACCCTGCTCATGAATCGATTCGGACGGCATGGTTTACATCATCTGCTATTGATAAACCCTTTGAATTTTGTGGGGAAATTGGCCAGGGGCATCCCGATCCCGATGTCGGCTTTGCGGAAGGACAATTTTACCTGATTACCCAAACTGCGAATGATTATGTAAGCCCGGGTCCTTGGGTTGAGAAAGTAGAGGCAAGGGTAGGGGTTGACAGCACGAACAATGGCGAGGTTGACCAGTGGACTTCCTGGGAAGAGCTTAAAGAGAGTTACGGTTATATTCCCGGGTTTTCCAAGCAAATAAAGAAAACGCCGGCCCAGCTAGATTTAGCGGGATTGCCTGCAGGTTTTGGGTTTCAGGTGGAGTTGAAAATTACGGATGAAACCGAAAATCAATCAAAGCCATTAATCGAAAGCCTGGAATTATCATTTAAGTAAAGGCTTCGGTTACGAGAGTATTGGAAGTGGGTTCTTTATTCTTGGTAAAAAGGCTCTTTCTCTTTTTCTCTCTTGTCTCTTTTCTTCAGGGAGAAGAAGTTTTCTTTAATGGGCAAGACCTTACCGGATGGAACGCACAGGATATGAGCTATTGGTCGGTGGAAAAAGGTGCTATTGTCGGAACCAAAGGAACGCAGAAAATTATTGGCAACCAATTCTTGTGGTATCAAGAAAAAGTGCAGGACTTCAGGCTCACCCTCCAAGTAAAGCAGGTTCCCTTTGCGGCCAATGCGGGTATCCAATTTCGTTCTAAACCGCTTGTAAATCGCTCTGCTTTGGGCTACCAGGCAGATATAGGCAAGGGGTGGTGGGGCGCTCTTTACCACGAGCATGGCAGGCGGGTTTTGGCAAAAAGCAAAGATATTAAGGGGCAGCACCTTAAGGTGGAGCAGTGGAATCAATATGAAATTCTCGCGGTTGGTCACCGGATATGGCTCGCCATTAACGGAAAGATAACCGTTGCCCTCCATGACCCTATTGGCGAGCTCGATGGCCAAATTGCCTTACAAATTCATGGAGGGATGCCACAGGAAGTAATCTACAGCGATCTTACCCTGGAAAGAAACCCGAAAGTGGAAGGATGGGGGATGAATGAATCACAACTTAATACCTTACTGAAGACTGCCCCCAAAGGCTTTATCACCCCCCCCAAAGAGTAAGGGAAAATATAACCGTTAAATTACGGAATTAGAGGAGTGGTATTTGTATACAATTTTCCACGAATAGTGGTAGCCAAATCAAAACTTCATGTCTTTAACCCTAATGAATTTCAAAAGTATCTCTCTTGCGATTTTTACCTGCTCGATTTTTTGTTCCATTCATGCAGTGCCCAGTGATGACCCCGTAAATCCTGGTTCTCCTGCTTCGGCTCTGGCAGAGTTTGGGGAAGTGAGGGGAGAGCTCCAGGTGATAAAGATGAAAGGTAATCGGGAAATTGCCGGTATCTACCCGCACCTAACCACCTATTCCCAGAGCCGCAAAGACGGAAGGTTTTTCAAAGATGGGCACCAGGAGTGTGGGATCGGAGGAATCATTCCATGGGCCAGTAAATTATGGATGATTACCTATGCTCCACATAAACCCAGGGGGTCAGATCATAAGTTGTATTCCATTGATACAAACATGACCATGACCCTTCATACGGAGAGCGTGGGGGGCACCCCTGCTGCCCGGATGATTCATGAGGAATCCAGGCAATTGTTTATCGGTCATTATGCCATAGATGCCAAGGGGCAGGTCCGGGCAATGAACCCTCTGAAAATGCCTGCCCGGGTGACTGCTTTTATGCGGCACCTCCAAGATCCAATAAACTTTGTATACCTGTACGATATGGAAAATATGTTCTATGAGCTGAATGTGCACAGCCTGGAATTTAAAAAGCTCTTTCATGACCCTATTCCCGGATACCACGGCAAGGGCGGGTTCACATCTCAGGGAAAAGTCGTAGTCAGTAATAATGGAGAGACTAGTTTTGGGCATCTGGACCAGCCAGAGCTTTGGCAGGTATCCAAAGATTTCACTCAAAGAGGTTCGGAAGATCGTGGCTGCCTCGCCACTTATGACGGCGAAAAATGGGAAGTCATTGAGCGTAGGCAATACACGGAGGTCATCGGTCCCCAGGGTGTGCACCCCACCCAGGGCGGAAAAGACGATCCTGTCTGGGCCATCGGATGGGACAAACGATCCCTGCGCTTGCAGGTCATGGAAAATGGGGAGTTCACCACCTTCCTTCTCCCAAAAGGCTGCTTAAATAACGATGCATCTCACGGCTGGTTTACCGAGTGGCCCAGAATTCGTGATGTAGGACAAAAAGATTTGATCATGGATATGCACGGTATGTTTTTTTCATTCCCCAAAGATTTCACCGCCAAAAACTGCGGGGGAATAAAACCGATTGCATCCCATATTCGTTACATCCCAGATTTTTGTTATTGGAATGGAAAACTTGTTTTGGCTACGGATGAGGCAAGTATCCAGGGTAACCCTATGGTTGGGCAGCCCCAGTCTAATTTATGGTTTGGTGATTTTGAGGATCTTCAAAATTGGGGCCCGCGAAACGCGGCCGGCTCCATTTACATGAATGACAAGGTGGAGGCGGGAGTTCCCTCTGACCCGTTTCTTCTCCATGGATTCCCCTACCGGATGGTACACTTGGTTGCAGACCGCCCTGTTGCCTTCACCTTGGAATTGGACCGGAGAGGTACCGGTGAATTTGAGCCGTATAAAAAAATTAAAACCGGTGATTATTCATGCCATATTTTCCCCAAGGATTTAGATGCTCAGTGGGTGCGGGTGGTCAGCGATCAATCCTGTCATGCATCCGTGTCCTTTCAGTACTCTGATGATACTTATCGAAGCCCGAAAGAGGGAAGGGAGATCTTTCGCGGTATCGCGAGTCTTGATGACAGTAATAGTAGCACGGCCCTACTTTTCCCTAACGCACATAATAGGCACCTTTCTGTCCTCAGTTCGGATGGGACGGCCTATGACTTTGATCATGTCACCTTCAGGTATAACCCGCTGGAAAAAGAACCCATAGCCAAAGACTGCATGAAACCCGGGATTAAGCTTCGTAACCAAGAACTTAAAAACAAAACCCTCCGTTCATTTCTTACCCCGAAGGCGGAATTTTCAGAGGACGATGCATCGGTTATTCTTATCAGCCGGGAAAACCGGTCAATTGTGGGAAAGAAAGGAAACCGGACGGTTTTGAGACTACCCAAGGGGTCACCTGCTTATGGCAAAGGGTTCTCTTTTGGGTATCCAAGAATGCATCGGGAGGTGGAGTCGGAGCGGATGCTCGCTAATATTCACGGCACATTTTACGAAGTACCCTTTTGGGTTGTCGGGGATAAACCTCTTTACACCAAGATGCGACCTATCAGTACTCATAACAAACAGATTTCTGATTTTGCCACCTGGAATGGCTTGCTTGTGCTTGCCGGTCTTACAAGAAACCCAAACCCTTCCGCACGTGTCTTTACTTCACCAAATGGAAAAACCGCTCTTTGGTTCGGAGGAATTGATGAGCTATGGAGCTTTGGCAAACCGGTTGGGACCGGAGGGCCATGGAAGAATTCATCGGTCAAAGCAGGTGTTGCCTCAGATCCTTACCTTATGACTGGATATGACAAGAAGACTTTGATCCTGGAATCCGATAAGCATTGTACGGTCACTGTTGAGATAGACATCGACCATTGGACTGGTTTTCATGCATTCAAAACCTTTACTTTGCATGCAGGAGAAAAACTCTCCTATAAGTTCCCTCCAGGGTTTGCTGCCCATTGGGTCCGATTTCGCAGCAATACAGAGGCCCGGCTAAGTGCTCAACTCCTTTACGAATAAGGCGGATTATTTTATAATAAATAAAAAACTAGTTATGACCGAGCCTTTGGAATAGGGTGGATTACTGGGAGTGATAAGTTGTAAACTGAGGAATGAAATATTCAGTCCTCCTCTCCTTTTTTATCTTTGTATTTCTTGCCCAGGCGGGTCGGGCATTCAATGTAGTTTTTATTCTAGGTGATGATATGAACCGCGATTCCTGGGGAGCCTATGGCAATCAGGATTGTATGACCCCGAACATTAACAGGTTGGCCAATGAGGGGGTGCGTTTTGAGCGAGCTTACTGCTCCGTTGCCATGTGTGCCCCTTTTCGTCAGGAGTTGTACAGCGGGCGTTCCCCTTGGCGTACGGGTACACTTCCTAATCACTCAAAATCGGCTTCGGGTACCCGGAGCATCGCCCATTATCTAAAGCCTTTGAAGTACAGGGTTGCTCTGCTTGGCAAGTCCCATGTTGGGCCCAAGGAATGCTATCCTTTTGAAAGACTGGGGGATGTCAGCAAAGCAGTGGATGCCAATCCGGAACTGTTGCGAAGGTCGCAAAATTTCTTCGATGACTGTAAGGAAAAGAAGCAACCGCTCTGCCTCTTCATCGCTTCCCATGACTCCCATGCTCCGTTTACCACCGGAAACCCCTCTGCATACGATGCTGAAAAAATATTCGTTCCTCCTTACTGGGTCGATACTCCCGAATTACGGCAAGAAATGGTGAAGTACTACGCCGAGGTTACTAATTTTGACCGGCTAGTAGGAATGATCCGTACCGAGCTCGAGAAGCGAAAGCTTTGGGAGAGCACCATTTTCATCGTCTGCAGTGAACAGGGCACCCAACTACCATTTGCCAAGTGGACCTGTTATGATAATGGCCTGCGTACTGGATTAGTCATGCATTGGCCTGGTGTATCCACACCTGGCACAACGGTTTCCGAATTAATATCGATCTCTGATATTGTGCCAACCTTGGTCAAGGGCTTGGGGGTGAACTTCAAAAGAGGAGACTTTGATGGAAAATCGTTCCTTTCTCTCCTGCAAGGAAGCAAGCAACCAATTCACCCCTATGTGTATGGTGCTTTCACAAACTGCCTTATATCCGATAACAAAGAGCGTATTTATCCGATCCGAAGTATTCGGGATAAGAGATATTCCCTCATCTACAACCCCAATTTTTCTTCCTACACCTCCAACCTGACCTTGAGCCAGGCTTTGAGATTGAAACAGGGGGGGCAGGTAACCAAGTCACTTTCTCCGGCAGCATCCTGGGTTATAAAAGCCGGTAACGATCCTTCGGTGAAGCCTCAGGTGGAAAAACTGAATCATCGCCCGGAGTATGAACTCTACGACCTGAAAAATGACCGTTATGAGTTAAATAACATTGCTGAAAATCAGATGTATGCAAAAGTTTTTGAAAGGATGAAAAAAAGTTTACACCAAAAGCTGGAATTTTATGGAGATCAAGACCCTATCGCAACCGAGCAAAATTTTATGGTTACGGCTAAGGATTGATTTTACCTGCAGGTTGAGAAGGGATGAAGGATTTTCCAGTGGCTTACCCCGAACTCTTTGCCAGATAAACAATGCAGGCACCCGCACAAAATGACTTTTCTGTGAAACCTGAACTCAAGGCGGTGGTCTTTGATATGGATGGGGTAATTATTGAAAGTGAATACACTCATTACCAGGCAATCTGTGAAGCCATGGGTGAAAAAATGACGGTTGATTACCCGACTTTTATTGAAAAATGTACGGGTGGAGATGAACGCTTTGCCATGGGCAGAATGGCAGAATTATCAAACATTAATTATGACGAGGAAATCTTTCAAAACTGGTCAGGGAGAAAAGCCGCCGCCTACCAAAAATTGATAAAAAAAGAAGCGAAAGCCATGCCGGGTGCGGTGGATTTGGTCATTTCAACCGCTGGTCACTTCCCCATTGCCCTGGCTACGGGTTCAAGAAGAACCGATGTGGATGCCGCCCTGGAGGTATTGGCAGAAGGAAGGCTTAAAAACCTATTCCATACCATTGTCACCTCCAGTGAAGTGGAGAAACCCAAGCCTCATCCATCCACCTATCAAAAGGCAGTCAATGATTTAAAGATGCCACCGGAGTATTGCCTGGCCATAGAAGATTCACCCAATGGCATCCGCTCCGCCAAGGAAGCCGGCTTAGCGGTTTTGGCCGTATCTGCCATGCATGATGAGGAAGCTTTAAGCCAGGCCGATTCGTGCGTTCCCTCTTTGGAGGGAATTTCGACGAATGATTTGGTGTGTATGTTTCAATCCTTTCCAGGCCCTTAAATTCTCATATTATGAAGACAATCAACCTTGCCCTGGAAGCTGTTATTATTATGATTTGGTGTGTATGTTTCAATCCTTTCCAGGCCCTTAAATTCTCATATTATGAAGACAATCAACCTTGCCCTGGAAGCTGTTATCCTTAAATTCTCATATTATGAAGACAATCAACCTTGCCCTGGCAGCTGTTATTATTCTCGGTAACGCAGTACTTTACAGCAAAGCCAGCCTTCCCCGGCCCAATATCCTCTGGCTTGTGGTGGAAGACCAGTCCAAGCATTACGGGTTTAACGGAGAGAAACTCGTGACGACTCCGGTCCTTGATAACTTGGCTAAGCAGGGGGTGCGTTTCACCAATGCATCGGTTACCGCCCCTGTCTGTTCCACTGCCCGGTCTGCTTTGATCACGGGTATGTTTCAGACCAGTATCGGTGCCCATCACCATCGAAGTGGAAGAGGAAAAATAAAAATTGAAAAGCCAACACATGTGAAACTGATCCCCGAGTTTTTTAAACAGGCGGGCTATTACACCTGCCTGGGTTCGGCGAATCATGGTGCGGGCTCAGTACAGGGGAGACAAAAATTAAGACTTGGGAAATCGGATTACAATTTTGAATGGGACACTTCCGTTTTTGATGCAGGAGAGTGGTCAGGTCGTGAAAAAGGGCAGCCTTTTTTTGCTAAAATCTGCCTCAGTGGCGGGAAGGCGAGGAAATTGGCCAGAAATTTTAAAGCAATACCTCATGTCGCCGCATCTGAGGTTGAGCTCCCACCTTACTATCCCCGTCATCCTGTGGTGCTGGAGGACTGGGCCGCTTACTTGGATACATTTACCCTCATGGATCTGCAAGTGGGGCAAATTATTAAACGCCTAAAAGAAGAAAACGAGTATGATAATACAGTGATCTTCTTTATCACGGACCATGGTGTGAGTCATGCCCGGGGTAAACAATTTTGTTACGATGAAGGCTTGATGATTCCCTTTTTTGTTCATGCACCCGGTCGATTAGAGGGAGGAACCGTGAGGGAGGACCCTGTACTGCATATCGATGTAGCTGCAACATCTCTTTATTTTGCAGGTATCCCTATTCCCCAGTATATGGAAGCCCGCCCTCTTTTTGGCCCTGATTTTAGTGCTCGGGATTATGCAGTGAGTGCCCGTGACCGATGTGATGAAACCTATGACCGTATTCGGGCAATCCGCACACCCAGCTTTAAGTATATCCAAAATGGATACCCGTTGCGCCCTCATTTGCAACCATGTGCGTACAAGGATAATAAAGATATATACATTGCCATCCGGGAGTGGGGAGAGGCAGGGAAACTTAGTGATATTCAGCACAAATTATTGCTGTCTCCCTTTCGGGCCAAAGAAGAGCTTTATGACCTTAAAAGTGATCCATGGGAGCTCAATAACCTGGCGATGGATGAAAAATATAAAAAGGTTCTTTTACAAATGAGAAGCGATCTCACCCAATGGGTCAATGACACTGGAGACCAGGGGCAAAAGGTTGAGCCTATGGAGTTATACGACAGTGATATGGAAGCTCGTCTGCGAGCTCTCAGATCAGCGGGGAAAGGACAGCGTCAGAAGGAGATCCTTGAAAATATCGCCTTGATGAAAACATGGTGGAAGGATGGGAAATAGTTTTTCTATTGCGGAAAAACTTCATGAATGATCCGGCATCGTGGCAAGTGTTTTTTCAGTAGAAAAGCCCCTTCATCGGTGATTCCAGTTGCATAGACATGCAGTTCTTTAAGGGACTGAATCTTGGCAAGGTAGGGGACTGAATGATCCGTTATTTTACTATCATGTAACCAGAGCTTCTGGAGGTAGGAGAGGGTGGATATCTGTTGGACGGTTAAGTCTGAGATTTGAGTCTCACCAAGATACAGACTTTCCAGGTTTTTAAGTTGAGCAAAATATTGAGCAGACTGGTCTGTAATCTGGTTTGCCCGTAATCCAAGATAGATTAACTGCCTCATTTTACATAGGTGAAAGACCCCAAGGTCGGTCATTCCACTCTGTCCCAGTGGGAGGAGTTTGATACTTTTGGACTTCGAAAGGATACGGGCACCTTTATCTCCAATCTTGGTTTGGTAAAGGTTCAGCCACTCCAGTTTGGGCAGCTGAGCAAGGGTCGTAAGATCCTCTTCACCTAACTGGGTTTGCTCGAGACTAAGATCCGTAATTTCCTCACAGGATGAAAGAATGCTCAACTGACCTGGAAGAAACTTTGCTCCATTAAGACGAACTTCGACCAAAGCTCCTCTTTTAAAAAAAGTTTTGCCACCCCAGTTAGCAATAGTCTCCTTCATGGTTTTGCTTTCGGCAAAGGAACCAAGAGGAAGGATCAGAAAAAGGATAACCCAGTAGTGGGTGAGGAAAGCGGATGATTCGGGTAAAGATTTCAAACCATGCGGGCAGCCAAGCGAACCGCTGCTTTCAGGCTGCTGGGGTCGGCTTTTCCCTGCCAGGCTATATCCAGGGCAGTGCCATGATCGACGGAGGTGCGGACAATGGGAAGACCAAGGGTCACATTGACCGCCTGATCAAAGGCCAGTGCCTTGACTGGAATCAGTGCCTGGTCGTGGTACATGCAAATATAGGCGTCAACGGATTCCCTTCTTATTTGCGTAAAAGCCGTGTCGGGGGGAAGGGGACCCATGATATCGGCTCCCTGATTGCGGGCTTTTTCAATGGCAGGCACAATGATGGTTTCTTCCTCCCGGTTGCCAAATAAGCCATTTTCACCGGCATGAGGGTTTAGGCCACAGACTGCCAGCCTTGGTTCTTTCCCAAGTAGTTTTTGGTGAGCCTGCCGGGTCAGTGAAATCACTTCATAGATACGATCTATGGTCAGTAAGGAGGGCACTTCATGGTAGCCCACATGCACAGTGACCAGGCTGCAACTGATCGTGTCCGAAATGAAAGCCATGCAGAAGTTTTCGGTTTT
>Ga0181566_10004975_pt1 | contig 10744 bp, 12 predicted proteins | sample 101ome_15_FD_133762 | JGI IMG/M metagenome (GOLD analysis project Ga0181566, IMG submission 133762) | Coastal salt marsh microbial communities from the Groves Creek Marsh, Skidaway Island, Georgia - 101402AT metaG (megahit assembly) | ecosystem: Environmental > Aquatic > Marine > Intertidal... | reverse complement strand
TGAGGTGGAAGGGTCAAATCCGAAGAAATGGATGGTTGAAGTAGATCCCGACTTGGTCCGTTGGAGAGAATTATCTCGTGATAGAGCACGAGAAAGGGTAGATGGCGACAACACAAATGATGATGAAACGGAGATGGTAGAATGAGTCGAGTAATTCCTGTTAATTATCCAACTTGGGATTATTCATTGTGGAATGAATTGCAGAATCACGCGTCATTGATTTCCCAAGACGATATCGATAAAATAGCTCCAAGAGATGGTTGGCCATCAAGAGAGTCAAAATATTGGTTGAGTAAAGGAAGGGCGACACCCTCTGGAGACGTTATTGATTTCATTGGACTTTCCTCTAATTTCCAAAACCTAGATCAAATAGAATTCTTATCTGATTCTATAATCGATGAATTGAAAAGAAAAGCGAATCAAGTACCTGGTGGCAAGGAAATTTTCAATTTCGATAGAGAGGAAGAATGGCTCGAAGTTAATTGGCCGATACTTGCTAAGGTCGTTGGAGCAGCTATTGCAAGTGCGGGTAGAACAGAAGGTTTCTGGCTGACAAAAGGCGAAGATGCAAGGCAGTCACATCGTTTCTGGATTGATATGAAAAAAGATGGTCATGCCAGCCCTAAGGGCAGTTATCTAGAATATGAAGAATGGCAAGATCTTGTCGAACGATTCAGAGAAAAGAAGTTAGATCCTAGTTCAGCGGTTTTAAGAGGCCAAAGTCACCATCCAAGCTGTCCGATTATCGTAGAGGGTAATAGGTATTACAGAAACCCGATTGCTGTCAGAAATAGAGAAAGGATGAGGGACATATACGACGGAATGGGAGAGTCAGCCAAAGAATTCAAAAATTTCCATGGCAAATTAACTTTTGAAATGATTAGGAAAGCCACTGATGATTTATCAAAAGGAAATATAGCGAACTTCCTGTGGCAGATTCATGGGATTTGTGCTGGCCACGTTATGAGGGAAGGTGGATTAATTCAACAAAAAATAGGTCTTCATCTAGTTACTAACCTTGCAATAAGAAAAATTACTCGAGGAGTGGGTTGTATTCCAGTCCCAGATCTTGCTTATGTCCTTGACACTGGATTTAGTTTAGGCTCGGTTCTCAAAATACTTCACGATGCAGGACTAATTGACTGGTACACAGTAGATGCTGAGAGAGTAACTGAAGCAATTGCAGAAATAAAATCCAGATGAATCAATTCACCAAGCAATACCGTCTGCTTCTGGACTTGCGGGATTCAAACAGGCACAAGCAGTGCCTTTATTGAACCGAAATTCTTCACCTTGCTCCGCTCTTTTTCTTAGCTCCTGAAGAGATAGATTTCGTTTTTCCCCGTTCCTAGTTTCAGTCAGTATTGTAACATCACTTCCTATGAATTCTTGAAACTCTAATTCTTTTTGTTCATGTTCGAGATATCTCTCAGGTAGTGTTTTCCATAGATGGACCATTTGCCCCACTCCAGCCTTCACACAGAACCCACCACAGTTATTGTGAGCAAAGCCGGCAGCATACAATCTCGGTTCCTGCACTCCTAACTTTCTGATATCTTCGATTATTCTTGTTTTGTTCTTGAACGGCGGCTCAGCCAAGGGGAACCAGTTCACAAACGGCCTCCAGTAAGCCTTCGCTCTGTGCATTCTATCGCAATCCTCAATATTGTCCATACCTAGAACTACTCGGACAAAGTTTCCGTCTTCATCACATCTCTCGATTCTGCCACTAACTGAGGCTAACTTGTTCCTTGCAGCTGATGAATTATTTCCTTCTGTTTCAATGATTTGAATTAATTCACTCACAGAGTTGGAATATTGCTTATCATTTTCCAAGCAATTTTCACAAATCCCTTCAGATATTGTTGAACCATCCAAGTCTTGTACTTTGATAATCTGATTCTCAGTCTTTGACCAATCGTTACGACAAACTACACATGCCCAATTGGGAAATCTATGTTCTAGCTCTTTTCTCAGTGGTACTCTTTTGAGAAATTTTGAACAAGGATCTATTCTAGAATTGCCAAGGAAGCGTTCTCGATAGAATATCCCCCAAACGTCAACACCTTGATCAAAAACTACAATTTTATGTTCGAGAATTTTTTCTACATCACGATTGAATCGATACAAATCATCATCTTCCATCCGAGTATCTGCAAACCAAATCTCTACTCTATCGTGGCCATATCGTTCAATAGCCCTCCTTGCTGCTTCATACGAAGTCAAACCACCACCATACATAACAATGCAAACTGTGGATTCATCTCCAGGTACTGCGGGCTTGACGCTCATATGATGGCCACCAGGTACCAGGACCCGCATCAGGATTATATTCTTACCGTTACATTACAAAAAAAATTCTGAGATATCTTCCAGAGATTTACGATCTATATCAGGTACCTGTGCATCATCTGCAGGATATCCAACCGGCATCAACAACATCGCATGCTCGTGCTCAGGTCGTTGCAAAATCTCACGCAAGAATCCCATTGGAGAAGGAGTGTGGGTCAGAGTCACCAATCCCATATTCTGAACTGCTGCGATAAATAATCCAGCAGCGATTCCACAGGATTCCTGAGAATAGTAGGTTGGCCCCCATTCTCCATTATCTCGTAGTCGCTTATTTTGCCTAAACAGGACGATTACCCAAGGAGCATCGGTGATGTGTTCTTTGACTGCATCGGTACCAAGCGGCCTGAGAACTTCCGACCATGCTTCCGGCATCCGCTCAGAGTATGTTTTCCTCTCTTCCTCTTCGGCAGCATTGCGAATCTTCTGCTTCAATTCCTGATTAGAAATCGCTACAAATGTCCATGGTTGTAAATGAGCTCCGGACGGTGCAGTTCCGGCGGTTTTGATTGCCACTTCAATCAACGAGCGTGACACGTCGCGTGTTGAGAAATGGCGTGTAGTACGTCGTTTATTCATTTCTTCATAGAATAACTCTGCTCGCGAATTCATCTCCTCCGGAGTCAATTCTTTGAAGACCAAATCGATGAATCCCGTATCGTTACCTCCGCCTCCCATTGGTGACCCTAGGTTCAATAAGAAAATCAAACCTACGTACAATCATTTTGTCCAAGATGAAAGATTGGATTGTCTAGTCCCTGCATCGAATTCCTGTGGAATGAAAGGATGTAGATGTAGGTTTGAAATACATCTTGCGGCTGAATCTAAAGCCGCTCCAGCAGTTCCTATATCTTTACCAAAAGCATCACCAATTACTGAAATATTAGCACAACTAATCACCTTTCTAGGGCCTTCTACAGGTCTGCTATATGTCCATCGGTGTGACTTCCAATCGGTGGAATCTAATCCTAACGAACTGGTAACATAATCTATCATTTCTTGCTTGTCTTTTTCTCGATGCAGTTTACTAATTTCAGGAGTTAATCGTATCTCTAATATTCCTCCATCAGATATCCCGTAATTCAATTCCCATCCCTCAGGGGTTTTGTTCACTTTCCCTTCACAAGGTCCCCAAAGGACCCAACATGATTCACTTTCTCCAGATAATTCCAATTCCGAATCTTTAGTGAGAATTTGGGCCTGTTCAATTGGTATTGCCAAAATAACATGGTCGTGTTTGGAAGCAAAGCTCTCACCTTCTTTAGTCCCAAATAATTCAACAATATCTTGTATTTGGTTAATTTTTTCAATTTTTACTGATTGAATTACATTAACTCCTTCAGCAATATTTTCGAGTAATTCTGGAAATGGTCTGGCAGGTGTCAAACGATTCTTTTGGATATCCACATAGCCTCTGTTTTTCCAATCATTGACATATCTCGTCATCCATTTTGGAATAGAATCTAGGTATCTAGTGCCCATCTGAAATGATATACCTTGTTCTGTTTGTCTATTGGATAATCGGCCACTGGCCCTCGTACCTTTGTCGAAAATTGTAACATCATGCCCTAAGTCCATCAGTAATCTAGCTGCAAATCTACCGGAAAGGCCCCCTCCGATTACCCCCACATTCAACTTCTTGAAATTTGTAGGTGCAGTAGTCCAATCTTCGTATTTCTCAATATCAATTCGATCTAGATGCCTAGATGTTGGCCTCTTTCGAATTCGACCCATGGTAGGACCCGGTGGATCGAATGGTCTGTCGAATAGGCCAAAACACCAGTGTATCCCTGCTATTGAGTTAGCATCCCTGCCATCTAGTGCAAATCGATTATTCAGTTCTAGGGCTAGAGCCATCGCTTCTTCTGGATCAGCGCGATAGCCTGCGATTGCTTTACCCCATGTCATTCGAACATTGTTATGCATTACTCCATGCCGAACTAGCCCTTTTTGAGCTGCGTCCCAGATTCGATCCCGAGTGTTTCCCCTTTCAATTTGCAGTTTGGGAAGATTAGCAAAGTTAGGGAATCTTTGACGCCAAGATTCTCTGGCCCATACAGGAATGTTATTCCATGATTCTGCATCTGTTGTATCGTGTACGTGGTGTTGGGCATGTTCTCGGAATACAAGCATTTCATCAAGGAATTTTTCTGCACCTTTGCCACCTATTTTTTTGGCATCTCTGACTACCTTAGTTGATGCAATCATTCCATAATGCAACCATGGAGAAAGACCACTTACACCTTCTCTATCTGCCGCATTATTTCTTCTACGATGGTAACTACGAAGATTATTCTTGGACCATTCCTCCCATCGACTCATAGCCTCCGAATGTCCTCCTTTAATATCCACAACTGGTACAACGGTTGGATCTATATTACAATCCTTAAGGATAGATTTACCCCCATCTTTTTGCAATTCTTTTAATGGGCTAACCGGTTCAAATGAGGGTTCCCAGTTTTCGGGTAAGGGTCTGACTTTGAGATGTAATTTTGGCCATTCAAATTCTAACCGATTGGAGATTTTCTTCTTGGTTGAGTTTCTAAATCGGAATGGCCGGTCTCGACTTCTTCCAAAAACAGGTCTGGGAAGCACACAATGTGAGTCAACTTCCACTACAGATGTAATCATAGTCACTGACTTCGTCCATTCTTTCCAGGGCTCTAAATCAACCATATCTGTAACGACATAGGCGGAATCTTTTGCAAGGTCGAGAAGTGCTGGAGTACGGTTGTTCTCTCTAGCTACGTGGACTAGGTGTTTGATTGCGAATTTTTCACTACGCAATTCTACATCTGCTGCCCCTTCCAAGAGAAATCTATGATGTCTGTAGGATGCATAGGGATAGCGTTCGTCTATTCCGTGATAGATAATCAGTGGCAAATCCAGTTCGTTAGAAAGAACTCTTGCAACATCGAATGTTGGACATTCATCCAGACGTATCGCAGTTCTCATCCAGTGTAGGACAAATTTTGGATCTTCAACTAATGCCCCTTCCCGTAGGAGACACCTCTCTAAGAGGTGGTTTGGTAGGCAATCTACGATACTCACAATGTAACGAAGAATTATTCATTATTCAATCATCGTTTTTTCTGGAGAAAACTGCTATTCCAATTGCTGCCATTGTTGCAATTATGTTAAATCCCGGAAGTGATGAATCATCATTTTTCTCTTGACAATCGGTTGAAGGTCCGCCCCAAGTGCCGTTGTCAAACCAGCAATCAGACCAAACTTTCCACCCGAAGCCGGACTCTGGAAATGTCTCAGTGCTGTCATCGCTTCGAGTTATATCGAACCGCCAATTAGCATATGTTGCGTAATCGTCAATTAGTACAGATCCAGTGAAAGTAAGTCCGTCTCCAGAATCAATTAACTCGGTATTTTGCGGAGGCCAGCAAATACCTGTATTGATGCAGACCTGTGTAATCCATTCGATTTTACTGATGTCGTTCCCTTCATCCAGTACAACAGAGATTTCAAACTCGGTATTTTCCCTTACCACATCTGCATAACTTAGCGATGCGATTCCGGTTCCTTCAGTTGATGTGGAGTCGTTAACGCCACCTTGGCCAGCACCACTGACTGAAAAGGCGAGCATCGCTACCATCAGCAAGGCAAGGAACTGTCGCATGAACACCGACTTACCAACTTGCAAATGAACCCATGTGCCATTTGATTCAGTTATTTTGTCTCAAAAAAACTGACTTGTTTCTTGATGACTTTGGCAATAATGTCGCCCCTGTTGCTAGCATAACAGAAAAGCAGCAATTTGTCAAAATACCAACTTGTACTTCGGCAAAATCTGAACTCAGAGATATCAAAGGAAATGAGAGTAGTAACACAGCAATACCAAGACCAACTCGCATGGTACTACGAATCAGTACATTGATTTCAATATCACGATGTGATTATTGGTCCAGATTCCAAAGATCATCTCCAACCCAATGAAGCGTATTGATTGCTTTGCCCTTGTTCATTGTAACCATTTCTTCACCATCTACCATAGCGATTCCCAAGGCCAAAGGTTTGCCGTGTTCTTCATCACGCACCCAAACTAAGTCTCCGGCTGTAACTGCTGGGTCGGCCATCTGTACACCTGCACCCATACAATCAGCCCCGTTCATCAGGAATGGGATGGCGCCATGATCGACTGCTGCCCAGAGACCATTCGGTTGCCAAGCGAGTATCCCCCTTAGTGTTGGAAACCACTTCTTTCCTTCATCTGTTTCAACCTGCATTGCTAACGCGGTTTTGTCAACTAAAATCAGGTCGCGATTATCGAAATTCGCTTTCTCCAAGAAAGATGATTTAATGTCAAAATCTACAGCAATTCTTGCTGACAATTCTACCGCAATATCTTTGATTTGTTTGAATCGAACTGGAGTTCTGCGGCGTAATCTCTTCTCGCTCACGCCTGCTTGGAGTAAAACTCGCTCAATGAACCTCGCGGAGCAATACCTGAGAATATCTTGAAGCCCATGGGCTACGGCGACGAGTCATGTTGGTAGTCTGTTTTGACCTCGAAGGAGTACTGATGCCAGAGGTTTGGATTAACGTCGCGGAGAAAACTGGAATAGAAGAACTTCGAAGAACAACCAGAGATGAGCCGGATTATGACAAATTGATGAGCTACCGCCTCAGTATCCTCGACGAGCATGGAATTACGATCGACGATATTCAGCAAGTCATTGCAACAATGGATCCATTGCCAGGGGCCAAGGAGTTCCTCGACGAAGTCCGTGCGAGATGGCAGGTTTTGATTCTCTCAGATACTTTCTATCAATTCGGTGAACCAATGATGGTCAAACTTGGCCGCCCAACCCTTTACTGCCACGATCTAGAAATTGACGAAGATAGTCGAATGCTTACAGGTTGGAAAATCCGATTGGAAGATCAGAAGAGAATAACCGTTGAAGGCCTACGTGATATGAATTTCAACACCTTAGCAGTTGGAGATTCATACAATGACATCAATATGCTAACAGAAGCCCATGCTGGCATATTATTCCGACCACCTCAGAATGTAATTGACGAATTCCCTCAATTCCCAGTTGTTGATGATTATGCCGCACTTATGGCTCAAATCGAGTCATTAGCGGCAGATTTAGGCGTGTGAATTACCGAACACGACCCGTAGGGTCGGCTCAGAAAGAATCGCTATTATCGCCGCTCCATTGAAATAAGGGTGGTCGGTCGGCGAGGTGCATGGCACAGTGGCATGGTATCTCTCGACGCAAGCCAACCGGCGGACGCTTGAAGCGACCTAACCGCTATCGCGGCAAGCGTCGAAAGGAAATTTCCAGTGAAAAGCAATATGCTTTCATCGGCGATCAAGACGAGAACAAAGTGTACCGAAAGCACGCTGGTTCAACCACCGTTCGAGTCATGCAAGCGACTTCGGTCAATGTCAACGATCCAAAGACTGGCAAGACCATTCGCTCGAAGATTACCAGCGTTCTAGAGAATGACGCTGACCCTAACTTCGTCCGTCGAAATATCATCACTAAGGGCGCTATCGCTCAGACAGAGGCTGGCAGGGTAAGAATCACCTCTCGACCAGGTATGGACGGCGCTGTCTCAGGTGTACTTCTGGAAGACTGAGGCTCACGAAGCCCTCAAGTCGCACCATTGCCCCGAGTGGATTGGTAGTCGTGTCTTCGCGCAAGGATGAGATGTGGGTTTGGACGGGATATTTCGACTCCCGATTAAGCCGTTCCCAAGGCCGTCGAGTGCCTAAGGAAGCAGCGATTCCAACTCCTACTTTGGAAACCGTAGCTTGGGCCGCTCGTGCCGCTGGGATTACTCGTATGCGGAGGAAGCCCGAGAAAAGTCACCCTTCACGTCCGTTTACCCAAGAAGGAAGGCTTGAGATTTCAACAAAGGATGCTTTGAGTTCTACAGGCGCCGATTCAAAAGAAGGAGTCCTACAATCGATCGGACTTCGTCTCAGGAAACAAATGAAAGAGGCGAAGTCAGCAGAATCTCAAGGCGCAAAGAAAGGACCTACCAAGGGCAATAGGCAACAAAGAGCTCAGAGAAAATCATTCAAACAAAAGGGTGGCCAGAGAAAGAAGAAATTCGGCCGGAAGTGATCGACTGTTTTCGATAGAAGTCGCAGTTCCTGATGTTGAGACATATCTGCGTTTACGAGACAAGGCAGGTATGCGCCCTAGGACAGTTAGTGGAGCGACCAAAGGACTTGGTTCGGAGTTGTACTCAGTTTTACTTAGGCACGACGAATCTGATGAGATTGTGGGTATGGGTAGAGTCGTAGGAGATGGAGGAACTGTGTTTCACATTTGCGATATGGCTGTAGAACAGGAATGGCAAGGCAAAGGGGGAGGTTCTATGATTATGGATTCACTAATGGAATATATCACCCGCGAAGCATCTGGCTATTCTTACATCAACCTCATGGCGGATGTCGATGGATTCTACGAGAGATGGGGCTTCAAGCCTACAATTCCAAACTCTCGGGGGATGTTTCTGAGACTTTCAGGTTGAGAAGGTTGTCCCCGAGCGGCCGGATATTCCGACCACTCGGGTTACGTAATTCAGATTGGTTTGAGTAAGCTGTTTAGATTATTCAAGCCATCATTTCGGTTGCCTTCTTGGCACCCATCCATGCGACAACACCGAATCCGATCTTGTTGATCATGTCAGCAATGTTGTACAGAACTGCCATTTGTTCAACGGATACGTTATCAAGCATGTCTACGGTTGGGTTGAACAAGTACCCTAGTGGGTAGATGATCCATCCGACAACAATGAACCATCGTAGAGCGTTTGTGCTCCACATTAGTTCAGGTGCAATCTTGCTGTTGTCAACACCCTTTCCGCTTGTCCAAGGTGTTCCGGTTGCGACAATTATCATTGCCCATCCCATTCCACCTAGTAGAAGTGCGATCATTCCGTCCATCAGACCAGCTTCACCAGCGTATCCGAATCCAATCATGATTAGTGCTCCAACAAAACAAATTGCTGTGAAGCCCATACCTAGAAACTTGTCCTCAGTGATTGCATCCTTTCCAACCAATGATGGGAATTTCAGTGCCATCAGAGGTACGGTGATGATCCAATCCATGTATCGGTACTCGATGCTGACTACATCGTGGTCGATGTACACACCGCGCATGTAGTAGTAGTGCATTGCTGCAATACCTACGATTAGTGCGGATATTGTCATGGTTGTTCTAAACTGTGGTGCAACGTTGTTTCTCTCAACTAGGAAAAACACGAATGCAGCACCCATAGCAATGTAACCCACGAAGAAGGTGAAGAAAGTCAACATCCCCAAGTTGTCGTATCCCTTGTCGGCTGGGTTAACGGTGGCTGCTGACACTGTTGTTGTAATCAACAATGCCAGACATGTTACGGCCATCGCCATGGCAGTCGTTCTTGTGCTTAATTTGGAATATGTATACTCCATGAACAGCCATGTGACAAGAAGTTGGTTATAAAGACGTGTTATCATTCACGAAATTCACTAGATTTTCAAGATGATAATTTTTAACTGAGAATTATTGTTTTTCCATTTCAGTACAGCGCTATATATGCTAAACAATATCGGGGACGATTCATGAATGCTAGACTAGCACTTGTAGCCCTACTAACAACCGCCATGCTGTTGGCACCACCTGTGGTTATCGCAGATGATACTCAGGACATACCAACAAACGCCCAGAATACTGGAGTCCACGACTCACTAGTGGCTGCCCTTGCGCATGCAGGACTGGTAGAAGCCCTCCAAGGACAGGGTCCATTTACAGTCTTCGCTCCTACTGACGATGCTTTTGCAGCTGCCGGAATTGATCTCACAACCTTCGATACCGATGAAGAAAATGCGACTTTGGTTGATATTCTAACCTACCATGTTTACGCAGGCTCAGTGGAAGCAGCACAAGTCACCGATGGTATGACTGCAACCATGCTCAATGGTGATGATGCTACATTCACCGTTACAAATGAATCAGTAATGATTGGCGACGCCACTGTAACAATGGCCGATGTTATGGCTTCGAACGGAATTATCCATGTTATCGATAAGGTTTTGATGCCACCTGCCGATTTGGTAGATATACCAACAGTTGCTCAAGGCACAGGAATCCACGATTCTCTGGTCGCAGCAGTAATCCAGGCAGAGTTACTTTCCACACTACAAGGAGACGGACCTTTCACAGTGTTCGCTCCTACTGACGATGCTTTCACCGCAGCAGGCGTTGATCTGGCTGCTCTTGACAACGAAGAAGGCAAAGCAGCACTTACTGACATCCTTCTGTACCACGTTGTATCTGGTGCAGTACCGTCCTCGGCAGTGACTGACGGCATGGTCGCAGCAGCTGTGAACGGCGATGATTTGACCTTCACAGTCGGTGAGGGTGTAATGGTCAACGAT
>Ga0181566_10004970_pt1 | contig 10749 bp, 11 predicted proteins | sample 101ome_15_FD_133762 | JGI IMG/M metagenome (GOLD analysis project Ga0181566, IMG submission 133762) | Coastal salt marsh microbial communities from the Groves Creek Marsh, Skidaway Island, Georgia - 101402AT metaG (megahit assembly) | ecosystem: Environmental > Aquatic > Marine > Intertidal... | reverse complement strand
ACAAGGTTGCCTACGATGACATCGCTCATGCACTTGCCTCCTCATGTTTGTGAACTGGCCACTCGACAATGGCATTGCCCGTGCCGATAATTGTGCCGTAGCCATGGAGAATTGCAGGATATTGAGGGATGCCAAGTGTCGATAGCAGCCATGTCAGCCCCCCTCCATCGCTTTCAGCAATGGCTTGTTCAGTAAATTCAGGCATTTCGTCGATAATACGTTGAGATTGTCCACTTCGCATGTATTCGATCATTCGCATATCCCAAAGGTGCATAGCGTGGCTTGTGATGTGTTCTTTGCTCATGTCTTCTGGCATGTCTGATTCGGTTGTGAAATGCCGGTGTGAGAGTGAATTGCTTGCAAGAACAACAACCCGTTTTCCACTTTCGAGAATCGCTTTACGTGTGATTCGTCCAAGTTCAAGCATCATCTCTTGCATGACTTCGACCGAGTAGTAGTGGGTTGAACGATTGCTTGAAATCACAACAAATGGCTTATCCCAATCCGGATTAAACATATGGCCAGTGGTGATTGTGCCGTAATCGACCCTAAAATCAGGGTTCGTCATCATCTTTGTTGGTAACCCTGCTTCTGCAGCAGCATTGCAAATTGCCTCTGAAAGTTCAACATCGATGTTGATGTCGTAGTGGTACCTGAAGAGGTTTGGAAAAATCGGGTCGACGGAAAGGCTCTTGAAATTCTCAAGACCTAGAAAATGTGTGCCTACATACGTTTGCCAATGAGGTGAAAGAAGAACAATCGCATCGTATTCAATGTCTTTGAGCGAATCTCGTAGGCGTTCATATCCCCATCGCAGTTGCTCCCAGCCACCTTCTGCGACTGGTTCATTTTGAGGAGGGTTTTCTGCATAGACAAGATGTGGTGGGTGTGGTGCAAGGCAACCTGCGACAATCTTTCCTTCGCCCATGAACCAACGATAGAGTTGTGCCCTAAAGCCCCATCGCTCTCATTCGTCGTATTTTCGAGTGTAAATGAAACCAACGATGAATGCGATGACGGTTGTGAAGAGTGTGAATCCGGGAACGGCTTCTTCATCCTCACCTGATTCTGTGACTTCGCAACCAGTTTGGTCAACGACCGAGCCAACAGTTGTGTTTGAGCATTGGTCAAAAGCGTCTGAAACTCCATCGCTGTCCGAATCAATTTGATTCGCTGCACATCCTTGAGCATTGACCGTCGAATTGAGAAGTGTTCCAGGACAGAGGTCGGATGCATTAGGTACACCGTCGTTGTCATCATCGTTCAGAACCGTTTCATTTGCGTCGAATGGATACGCGTCTGTGTTGTCGCCAACTCCGTCGCCGTCCGAATCTGTCCACTCGCTAGCATTGTTGGGGAATGCATCAACGGGATTGAATACACCATCGTCATCGTGGTCACCGTCAAGAATCTCGATAAGAATCACATCATTCACAGGTCGATCGTTTTGGCCGGTCGATACTTCACTCAATGTTGTCACTGCACCACATCCATATTCGATGGAACCAAAAACGGTGTGAACTCCATCAAGCCATGTCGCACCTTGACCTTGTTGGGTGTCTTCAGGAATGAGGAAGAATTGACTCCCACCTGTGTTTGCTTGTGAGGTCTTTGCCATTGAAATGGTGCACGTGGTATGCGATAGACTGTTGTTTGCTTCATCTGGAATCGTCCAAGCATTGACCCCTTGCCCACCACAAGAAGAATTGTTACTTTCTTGTCCGTTGCAAAATCCTGCCCAAATGCCCGCGTGTCCACCCGTTCCATCTGCATTTGTGAAATCGCCACCTTGAATCATGAAATCATCGATGACTCTGTGCATTGTTGTGTTGTCATAGCATCCAAGTTCTCCCAGTGTCAAGAAATTCTGGACATGAACTGGTGCTGCAGTTTCGTTGAGCACCAAAATGACGCTGTGGGTTACATTGGTCGAGGAATCAAAAAACATCAGTTCGAGAACATTTCCGAGTGTCGGTGACAACGACGAAGAGCAAGTTTGTACAATTGAAAAAGTGACATTCTGCTCTGATGTAGCCGAGTTAGGCGGCGGCAAATTGTTCAACTCTTCGACCATCGCTTTGATGTGAAGTTGAAACGGAGATGTAATGAGTTCCTTCAAAGACACATTGACATACACAAGTTCGTCTGCACCAGCCCCCACATAGATTGTGCTTGAGAAGTTGGTGTGAATTGAGGTGTTGTTCACTGAAATATGGATTTTCTCAACATAGGCTGTAGGGTTGCTGACCACACAAACAACAGAAACATTGGATGAATTTGGATATGTTTCATTTGTCGAATTTTCATTGCAGTTCATGGATACAGAAGCACCAGAGAGTTGACCTTGAACTGAGCAGAGTGAGAGCAAGAATATTGTTAAAATGAAAAATGCTAATTTTTGCATGAAATCACCTTATTCGACAGATAGAGTAAATGTACTTAGCGTTACTCCATAATACGCATCGATAATCTTCACTTCAATAGTGCATTCTGATTCTTGATTACAAAAATCTTCATCGTTTTCGAGGATGCTAAAAACTTCGCCAACATTTAGAACCTCAGGATCATCTTCTGATGAATCGACGACCTTACAAAGATTCGAACCATTTTGACTAGGGTTGTCGCAGGCGAATGGTGGACCATCGTTTACTAAGATTTGAATTGAGGTGTTGCTCCAATCGATGTCTTGACCTGAAACATATGTGACATCGATGAGCACATCATCAGCCTCAGCGGTTATTGTTTCATCCGCATCGACACCATCAAATCTGTACACGGTAGATTCTCCTTCGATTTCCTCAGAAGCCATCGAATTTGCCCAGATGTAAAGGTACAAGAAATTGCCATAATACGTGCCGTTGCACCCATCAGCAATTTCTGGAATCATGCTGTTGGCAAAATTTTGTTGATATTCTGCATATAGACTTGTGATGTTTTCTGGCAGGTCATTGATGTTTTCTTCAGTAATTTCACCACCATTGTTTTCGTACTCAACCATGGCTTCCACCACTTGTTCAGCGATATTGATGTCGAAATGAGGTTGCATGCCAACGCAGATTTCAAGGCCATCAAATGAGAATTCTATGGCTCCATAGCCATCCGGAGAAAGAACGAGTTCGTATCCTTCATCTTGTGCTGGGTTTCCTACAACAGCTTGGATAAACATCGTTCCTTGGTGTTCGACCAATTCGACACTGGTTAATTCATCGTCTGTCAATGGTCGTTCGAGGTATATGCAGGCGTTATCCATAACAACTGCAGTTCCTTCTTCGATGCTTGAATTGAGAGTTTCTGCCTCGGCTTGTGCGGTAGCAATATCATCGTAACAATCACCGAGTGCTAAGATATGAAGTTGGATTGTGTCATCATTTGCAACTTCTGAGCGTATCGAAAACATCTCTGTAAAAAACATTCCATTCAGGTCTTGTGTGGTGTAGGTATCTGAATTTTCGTCTTCATTGTCGTCCGGCATGATTTCTGTACAACCTGCAAGAATCATCGCTAAACCAATACAAATTGTGAGGCATTCCTTCTTTCCCATGGATATTTCTCGGCACCTTTGATGTATATTCATTTCGATAAAATTTAGCTGCAGGGCTTTTGAAGGCGGAGTTGAACCAAGGTTCATGACCGAGGAGGTACTTGTCAACGAATCTAATGTTGATACACAATTCGGAAGTGGGCAGCGTGATGTGCTCCTCCACAGTTTGATACCTTTCATCATCGGCGGGGCATTTGGAGGTTTTTGGCAAGCCTTCTATGTTGATTCCATGCCCTATGGCCTACCAACACCACCACAATTCGCACTTCTGTGTTGGCTCGTGGTTTCAACAATATCTTTCCCGTTTCTGTGGAAGGAACAATCGAGTCGTTGGACCGAGTATTTGGCAGGAAATTGTTCACTTGCACTCCCTTTGATTTTTATTTGGCTCACAGGATATGGTAGTCTTCTTTGTGGTGCCTACCTTGCAGGGATAGCATGGATTGTGGTGAGTGCATCTTGGCCACGCATGACCTATCCGCCATTTCGATATGGCATATGGCATGTCCTCAGTGTCAATATTGGGGCATTTTTCAGTTCAATTCTCGTGTATCAAATGTTCTGATTATGAGGTGTACGATTCGTCTTCGTTCGGGAATTCACCGCTCCGAACATCTTCGCAATAGGATTTGATTGCTGTATCGATTTCCTCGGCGAGATTGAGATATCTTCGGAGAAATCGAGGGGAGAAGTCCATGGTGATGCCGAGGAGGTCGTGAAGCACAAGCACTTGACCATCGCAATCAGGTCCTGCACCGATGCCAATGGTTGGAATATTGATGGCTTTACTCACTTTTTTTGCTAGTTCTCGAGGAATTTTTTCAAGCACGATGGCAAAGCAACCGGCCTCTTCGAGTATTTTAGCATCAGCAATTAATTTCTCAGCCTCTTCGTCTTCTTTTGCTCGTACAGAGTATGTTCCGAATTTGTATATTGACTGAGGTGTGAGGCCAAGGTGACCCATGACAGGAATCCCGGCGGTCAAAATACGCTGAATAGACTCAACAATTTCAGCCCCTCCTTCGAGTTTGACGGCGTGACCGTTTGCTTCTTTCATAATTCGAATAGCACTTTCAAGGGCTTGCCGAGAGTTGCCTTGATAGGTTCCGAATGGCATATCGACCACGAGTAATGCTCTGTCGATAGCTCGCTCAACACATTGTGCATGGTATATCATGTGGTCAAGGGTCATTGGAACTGTCGTCACCTGACCAGCCATAACGTTGGACGCTGAATCTCCCACAAGAATCACATCAACACCTGCATGATCAACAAGTTTTGCAAGAGAGAAATCGTAGGCTGTCAGCATGGTGATTTTTTCACCAGCCCTCTTCATTTCCTGTAGAGTGTTGGTGGTCACCTTGCGAGCATTTCCATGCACGGACATGAAGGGCGCTCGTCCCTTCTTGTTTTCAATGCCTCGCTATTGAAATGATTCGCCTTCTTCAAAAATTTCAGTGTGGATCATAAATTCATGGTAGGCTTCATCAACAGAATCACAAGCGAGTAGTTGCTGTTTCATTTCCAATTCTGGAAGGAACAAAGAAGCCATTGAATAGATCGACGATGGGTCGCTCGATACAGTTGATGCGATATACCTCTCAACCCATTCATCCAATACTTCATGCTCAAAACCCATTCGCTTGCCAAATCGGTTGAGCATGGATTGAGCAAAGAGTGTAAGTGCGGCTTGCTGTGCGTCATCCAACTCACCTTCAATACCATCGAAAATGATATCTCCAGCGATGTAAAGTCGTTGGTGGTCGACATCTTCGGGTATGTGCGAGATGAGTGTTTCTAAGTCGGGAAACAAATCTTCCCCCAATGCATCAGCGAGTGATGGATGATGAAGCGGAGGCAATGCAGGCGAATACATTCGTTCAATTTTGAATCGCCTTCCCCCTCGAATCGTGATGAAATGATTGGAACCTCGGGTTTCGTGTTCAAGGATTTCAGCCTCACATCCTACCATTCGTGGACCGTCCCAGTGGTTAATTGGCCGAAATGGGTCGTTCATTACAAGGCCAAAATTTCGTTCATCGAGAATGCATGTGTCGAGCATTTGTTTGTACCGAGGCTCAAAGATTCGAAGTTCTTGTTCTTCACCGGGAAAAAGCACCATGGGCAAGACGAAGAGTGGAACTTGTTCCTCGTCCATGTAGAAAGGTCGTTGCGGGGGTTCTTAGGATTTGCACATTCAAGATTCGACAAGATGTCCCGCCTTGGCTAATCGAATAAAACAGTGTGTTCAATACTGACGCCTTCCTTTCTCATCGTATCAATGATGAATTCAATCACATCGGTTGGGAGTTCTTCCGGTGCAAAAACTCCGTTTTCTGCAAACAAGTCTTGCTTTGACCACGCAAGAGCACAACAATATGTCACGAGGCCAGTCGTACGAGCCATACTTGAGTCGCCATCTTTTCCACCATCTTCGATAATCCATACATGCTCTTGACCCATAGCACGAATCCTCACTTCCATCCATGTGAATTCATCTCTATTCGGATTGAACTTCCATGCATCGACAAGTTCATCTGGTGACAAATTTGATTGCTGATATTTCTGTATATGACCGGGCCAACGTACGGTGTATTCGCCCATTGTGTTCACTGAAAGATTCATCAGCGAGCGCAGTCCGTCTGTTAGGAACGCCTCCATCTGTCGACCATTTGCATCAATGGTATGCAGATTCGACATTGCTGGCACTGATGCTGGGCTATTGTTTTGAAGGATTCGTGCAGGTCGAGTGTATTCTGCGATGACATCATGCGGTGAAAAAGGTGCCATGTATGACCATTCATCATCTGGTTCTGCGGGGTTACCTCCGACTTTGATGGTGACCTCGTCGAGAGAACCCAGTACTCTTTGACCCATCGCAACCAACATGTTTGAGAGACCAGGTGCTATGCCTACATCCCACAAAATCTTTGATTTTGGGTCAAGGAGTTGGTCTGGAGTCTGTTCACTAAACGATAAATCAATGATGTGTTTGTTTGAATCCTTAAGGGACTGAAGGACGAGATGACCTATCGCTCCTGGCACCATGTTGACGATAAGATCGGCAGGGGCATGGTCAGCATCAAGTGCAGATTGTCGGTGAAAGTGAGCTGTTGTGTTTCGTTCGACCACATCAAATAAATGAACTTCAAATCCAGTTTCAACGAGTTTCCGAGTAACAAACGAACCGACAAGCCCTCCGCCTAAACAATGCACACGCATGCTCTTGTCTCATCGAGGGTATGTAAAAACAGGTTCGTTCAGATCGATACATCCTTTCTCGATGTTCACTATGCATTGTTTATATATTCTCGAGGAGTTCTGTCTCCATGACAAATGTAACAACACGACCAGCAGAAGAAAGAGATTTGTTGATAGAAAATGATTCACATGGGTTTGATGAAAACCCACCCGAAGAGCCACTGAAATTGCATAAAGTGCTTATTGATGGTAAACCAGGGCTCGCAGGCATTGGTTCACTTGGGGCATATAGTGAGCGAGTTCTCCTAGTTTTTGATGAACCACACCCTGAGTTTGGACAAGAATTCATGACAAAACATTTCAGAATTGAACCAAATGAACCAGGCCTCCTCCATTGGGGGCATCAGAATCGAACATTCAACATTCAAATCATTACTGAAGAAGAGTAATTATTGCCCGATGAGTTTGTAGTCATCGCTAAGCGGTGTTGCACCGGTTTCGATGCGAATGATTTTTCCTTGTGAAAACTCAAAGAAAGTGAGGACGGCTTCCGATGTTGAACCATTGGCAAAATGTGCAATGCAGTGGTCAACGCCAACATCGTCATTCTCGTACAATATTCGAAGGCCTTCGGTTCGAACCATGCCTGAACCTGCGAATGCCATGACATCATCTTTTGACATAACCGCTCCGCCGACGTGCGGGTACAATTTACAGTCATTGTGAATGACCTCATCCATAAGTTTCTTATCTCCAGTCTCAAATGCTTCATGGTATTTTTCTAAAATGCTCATGGACGCAATGTCATGTGACCAAGCATTAATTGTTTGCACCGTATTTTTTGGATGTGACTTGAATTTATTCGTGAATACAAACATTGAGTAATTCACTGAAAAAGTTGAGCGACCAGTCGCCTCCCTCTCTTCCTACACCAGAGTTTTTGACGCCACCAAATGGTGTTCGAAGGTCTCTGTGAAGCCATGTGTTGACCCACAATATCCCCGTTTCAACTTTGGTAGCGAGTTGATGACCGCGCTCTTTGTCTCCAGTCCAAATTGAACCAGCCAAACCGTATGGTGTGCCGTTGACCATGTCGAGTAATTCGTCTTCGTTGGTGTATGTATGGAGAGTAACAACCGGCCCGAATATTTCTTCTATGGCACATCTTGATGTCGCTTCAAGCCCTCCTATGACAGTTGGTCTCAAGAATGCAGAACCTTCTGGCACATCTGGGACCGGATGTTGACTTGATGTTCCACCTGTGAGAATGTGACCTCCTTCTTCGATTGCAAGTTCAATGTATGATTCCACTTTATCTCGATGTTCAATCGAGATGAGCGAGCCCATGTTTGTTCTTTCATGATGAGGGTTTCCAACGATGAGTTTCTCAACATGCCATGTAAACGAACTTGCAAATTCATCATACCTGCTTTCGGGAATAAAAATCCGAGATCCGCAAAGACAGATTTGTCCTGAATTTGCAAATGAAGCCCGTACAATGCTCTTCATCATCTCATCCAATGGAGCATCATCAAGAACAATAGTTGCATTTTTACCACCGAGCTCAAGAGACAATTTCTTGAACATCGGAGCAGCGGTAGCGGCAACGATTTTTCCGGTTGCAGTGCCGCCAGTAAACGAAATTCCTTGGATATCAGGATGTTCAATAATCGCTTGGCCTGCGTCTGGACCCAACCCGTGGACGACATTGAAGACGCCTTTTGGAAGACCAATTTCACCCAAAACTTTTGCAAGAAATGTTGCGGTTTGAGGGGTCATTTCCGATGGTTTTGCTACGATGGTATTGCCCATCAAAAGAGCAGGTGCGACCTTCCATGAAAGAAGGTAGAGAGGTAAGTTCCAAGGTGTAATGAGTCCAACAACACCGATTGGTTTTCTATGCACAAAATTTGTTGCGTTTTCCATGTCATATCGAAGTTCAGGCAGTTGTTTTCCATGGTCAGCAAAAAATCGGAAGTTCGCCACAGAGCGATAGGCATCGACGTTGGTTGCAAGCGTAATTGGTTTTCCAGTGTCCTCCATTTCAAGGGCAATAATCGTTTCAGATTGAGCCTCAAGTGCATCAGCAATGGCATGAAGCCATTCGATTCGTTGCTCGAACGATGTGGCTTTCCACTCCGGTAAGGCATCCAAAGCTGCCTTGGTTGCTGCATCGACATCATTTGAATTTGAAGCGGGTACAGTTCCAATCGTTGCCCCCGTGGCCGGGTTGATATTGTCGATGGTCGCTCCTGAACTCGATGGAACAAATTCTCCGTTGATGTAATTGAGCACATCAGCCATGATTACACCTCGGTGTTGTAATGCCACCTGTCTCGGTCAGGGTCCCATTCGTCCCATGTTGGAACAGTTTCTAGAATGTCAAGGTAGTTATCAGGGACAATACCAGGCACAATGAATGCTTTTTGGCGGTGGAGTGGATATGGGTTTCGAAGTTCGATACCAAGCACCCCAAGCAGTGCTCGGGCGATGTACCATGTCGCTTGAGCATTCCAACCATGAGCAATTTTGACAACGATGCCGAGGCCCTTCGGATAATCTGGGTGAACAATAGCCATGCCAAGAAGACCGTCTGCTCCTTCTTTGGCGATGACTTTGCCTTCACCTGCTTTGAGAATGGTCGAATCGAGGCGGTTGAATCCGCCCACGAGGTCTGGATGGCGAATCATTGCTTCCCAAATCCAATCATCGTCTTTGTCGCGAACGAGGCCCGCATAAATTTTGGCGAGTTCGTTGACGGTGTTGGATACTGTAGGGAGGCCACAACCGTCTTTTGCAGTTCGGAGTGGTTTCCATTCCTCACCGAGATAGGTGCGTAGTTGTTCCATGTAGGCTTGGAAGACCTCATGGCCTGGAAGTGTGTAACCAGCCCGCTTCCAACCTTTTTTCCGGCACCCTCGAAGGATGGCAGCATGTTCTCCTGAGCATGTATGGTACCATCGTCGGGGCCGTCGAACTTGGCGGCCGAATTGAATGAGCGGGACATCAAGAGGCGTGAGCATGAGCGGCCACTCGGATTCTGTGAGAAGCGATTGTGCTGCAGCAACGTGTTCCGTATCACCATTGTGAGAAGCAACAGCGATGGCTTTTTGTTCCCAAGAACAATCATCGAGCTCCTCAGTGAACGCCTTGAGCATAAACGGTTTCATCATTGACCGGCCGTAGCACAACACGTTACCTCCGAATGAATGGATGACTTCATCGCCATGAGCCCAAGCAACTGCACCGTGGATTGTGGTTTCAGACACACCATTTCGACGATAATCAACAAGGGGTTCCCAGTCCACGTCTCTTCCCGTTGGAATGCCGTCAATTTTCTCACCGACAGGTGAAGAAGGGTAGAGAGCAGAACCGGGCTTACCCGGTTTGACCGCAGAAGGTTGTTGATGCGTCGTCAACTCAATTCCTCCTGATCAATTCTTCAACCCGTGGTGCTACCTTCTGCATGTACGCCGTCATGTTTCTGCATACCCTTGCAGAATCGTGATTGAAGAAATCGAACCACGCCATGATTCGGTCATCGTGGTGAAATCGTTCGACAATCTGTTGGGCTACTTCCTCGACATTGCCAATGAGTGCATTGTTGGCTGCGTTGTTGACTTTGTTGGGGTCAATGGTACCTTCGAGAGCGTTCCAGTAAGCACCCAAGGCTTGCTCAGCCTCGTTTTGTGCAGCATGTGACTGTTCTTGGGGGGTTAATCCATCTTCATCATTGAGAAATACAAATGATGTTCTTGGCATGTCTCGTCGCTTCCATGGTTGACCTTCAGGATGAAGATGTTCACTCATCCTTTGATGCGTGGCTTCAATGGCGTCAGGGTTGGTGATCGAGAGGTTGAACACCTTGACCGGATGAATGGAGTTGAAGAACAATTGAGCATTTGGGTCGTGTGTTCCGGCGATGACTTCGAGCAATTCTCGACGGAAATCCTGTGGAATAATTTTCAATTCTTCAAAGGTGTAACGATGGTCAATATGTATTTCTT
>Ga0181566_10004967_pt1 | contig 10751 bp, 10 predicted proteins | sample 101ome_15_FD_133762 | JGI IMG/M metagenome (GOLD analysis project Ga0181566, IMG submission 133762) | Coastal salt marsh microbial communities from the Groves Creek Marsh, Skidaway Island, Georgia - 101402AT metaG (megahit assembly) | ecosystem: Environmental > Aquatic > Marine > Intertidal... | reverse complement strand
TAATGTTAATACAATTAAATTAACTGATGATAATGGTCAAGAACATTTTATTCCTACAGACGAAGCAAACATAGACTACCAAGAATATTTAGAATGGGTAGCAGAAGGTAACACACCAGAACCTGCGGACGAATAATGTTTGGGTTTAATACATTTGCTCAAAATCCGTTTTCATCTATAACGGCAGGACAAACCTTATTAGGTGTAGCATCTGTCAACGGATTAGCAACACTTACAGCTAACGGATTTAGAGTACAGATTTCATCTGCAAGTATCACAGGTACTGCAACGGTTACAGCAGATGCGTTTAGTTTTGTATTTGGTAGTGCTGCAATCAATGGCAATGCAACCTTATCTGCATTAGCAAGTAAAGTTAATCATGCAACAGGTGCTATTACAGGCACAGCAACACTTACAGGTTCTGCACTACGCATACGATTAGGTGATGCAAGTGTTAATGGTACTGCAACCATTACTGTTGCACTATCAGGTTCTATTATAGATGCAAGTGCAAGTATATCTGGCACAGCAACGCTAACAGCAGATGGATTGCGTATTAGATTAGGTGATGCAGATGTTAATGGAGCTGCAAGTGTTACGGCACTTGGTGGTTTATTAGCAAGTGGTTCTGCTGTCATTACAGGTGAAGCAACTGTAGTAGCTGTGGGTATTGGTATATTTGATGCAGATGCAAGTGTTACAGGAACAGGTACAGTTACAGCAATAGGTTACAGGCTAGGTGAGGAATGGAGTGATTCTGCAACTGGTAGTGAGGTTTGGACAGATTCTAGCGTAGGTTCAGAAGTATGGACTGATTCAGCAGTAGAGTCAGATATTTGGTATAGAAAAGGGTAAAACATGGCAAAGACAAAGATTAGTGAATACGATAGCACCGCAGCTAATAACACCGATATTGATGGTGTTAATTTGGCTGAAGGATGTCCTCCTTCTGGTATTAACAATGCTATTCGTGAAAGTATGGCACACCTTAAAGACTTTCAAACAGGTGCGTCAGGTGATTCTTTAACAGTAGGTGGAACATTGACTGCAAGTGGTAATGCAAATTTTACTGGCGAAATTCAACTTAATGGTAGTGCAGGTACATCTGGTCAATTTTTAACATCTCAAGGTTCAGGTAGCGACCCAACATGGACAACGCTTACAGCATTTTCATCTGGAATGTTAATGATGTGGTCAACAGGAACTGCACCAACTGGATGGTTGCTATGTAATGGTTCTGCTGTTAGTCGCACTACTTATGCTACTTTGTTTAGTGTAATTGGCACTACTTTTGGCTCTGGTGACGGTTCTACTACATTTAATCTTCCAGACTTACGAAATAAAATGCCTATTGGTGCAGGGTCAACATATTCAGTAGCAAGTACAGGCGGAAGTGCAAACGCTATTGTCGTAAGCCATACTCATACAGCATCTACAAACTCTGCTGGTAATCACCGACATTTAGGTAATTCTTATGTGTTTCATGGTACAGGTGATAATTCTGGTGAAAATGCTTATCGTGCAGATGGTGCTCAAACATCTGGTAGACGATGGTACACAGACTATCAAGGTAGCCATTCACACACAGTAACAGTAAGTAGTGCTGGTTCTAGTGGCACTAATGCTAATTTACCGCCATATGTAGGTTTATATTTTATAATTAAAACTTAATGCAAGTTATAGAAAACTTTTTTAGTCATGAGGTGTTTGAAGATATTTATGAAAATGTCTTTCAAGTAGGCTGTCCTTTTTATATGCAACAAGGCATTACAGAAAAAGATGATGGGTTTTATTATTTTGTTCATCAGTTTTACAAAGATAACAAACCTATAACAACATTCTATGATTTTTATTATGAGTTAATAAAAAAACAATTAAATATAGACATATTGTTAAGAGGTAAAATTAATATATACAACCAAACACATGAGGTTGTAGAACATAAATTACATACAGACTATCCTTACAAACATAAAGTAGCATTACTTTCGCTTAATGATTGCAACGGATTCACAATATTAGAAGATGGCACAAAATTACCAAGCAAAAAAAATCAAATGATTATATTTGATGGTAATAAATACCATAAGAGTACATCTTGCACAGATGCTCCGTTTAGAGCAAATATCATTATTAATTATTTAGACAAGGAATGTTTGGCATAAATGGCTACACAAAGATTACAATTTACAGAATGGTTACCAGACCAACCTGCTATGGCAGGTAGTTTAAACGATGCCAAAAATGTAGTCCCTCTGTCACTTGGATATAGTGGCTTCCCAAATGCAGAAAATTATTCTGGTTCTGCTAGTGAAAACTTAAACAACATTATTGTAGGCAAGTTTGGTGCAGATGTTCAGGTATTTGCAGGTGGTTCTACTAAACTATTTAAAATGGATAACACAACACTTGCATTAGCAGATGTATCTAAAACAGGTGGGTATTCTAGTACAGATAACTGGCAGTTTAAACAGTTTGGTAAAAAAATTCTTGCAGCTAATAATAGTGCAAAAATACAATCATGGGAAATAGCAAGTTCTACTGCATTTGCAGATGTAGATTCTTCTGCACCTATCGCTAAATACATTACCGTTGTTCGTGATTTTGTTGTTGCAGCCAACATTAACGGTGGCACAGATGCTAACAAAGTACAATGGTCTGATATTAATGATGAAACTAATTGGACAAGCGGATCTACATCACAATCAGATTATCAGATTATTCCTGATGGCGGAAACATAACTGGTCTTGCAGGTGGTGAATTTGGTTTAGTATTTCTTGAAAAAGCTGTGGTGCGTATGTCATACATTGGTTCACCATTGTTCTTTCAGTTTGACACTATATCAAGAGGACTAGGTTGTTTAGAGGGAAATTCTATTGCAACCTATGGTGCAACTACATTCTTTTTAGCAGACGATGGTTTCTATAAATGTGATGGCACTAATGTTGTTGGTATTGGTACAGAAAAAGTTGACCGTTGGTTCTTTGATGATTGTTCATTGACAGATTTAAATAGTATGACGACTGCTGTTGATCCTATTAAAAAACTTGTTGTATGGAACTACAAAGCTGTTGATGGTAAACGACACATGATTATTTATAATTGGCAAATAAATAAATGGTCAAGGGTAGAAACATTAGCTACTGGTGTAGGTACAATTGCTTCTACAGGCACAACATTAGAGGGTCTTGCATCACTAGGTTATACAGATATAGATGCTATGACCGCATCTTTAGATTCACGACTATTTATTGGTGGTAAGTTTTTATTTGCAGGATTTGAAGATGATAAGATTGTTACCTTTACAGGTTCTACTTACAATTCTGAAATTATTACAACCGATGTAGAAGTAGGTTACAACTCTGTAGTCACTCTTGCTAGACCAACCATTGATAATGGTACTGCTACAGTTAAAGTTGCAAGTCGTAAAGAGCTAGATGATAACATATTATTTGGTGCTGCTGTAACAACATCGTCAGAAGGTCGTGCACCTTTACGCAGTTATGGTAGATACCATAGGTTTAGTATTAGTCCAACAGGTAACTGGACTAACGCAGTAGGGGTAGATGTAGATATAACACCAGCAGGAACTAGGTAATGGCAAGACAGAATATGTATCGTAAGCTACCATTTCAAGGTGGCGAACCTCGTCTAGTTGCAGAGGTGGTAAACAATGCTGTTGAAGGCAAGACAAATAATACTGGTCAAATAACTTTGGCGAATGGCGGTGCTACTACAACAACACTTTACGATGAGCGTATAGGTTTTGATTCTGTTATTTTGTTTGCTCCATTGACTTTAAGTGCCGCAGCTACAAATGCTTATCCTTATGGAACATTTGAAGAAAGAGCAGATATAACTTTTGCAACTGCTAACACACCACAAATATTAGATTTATCAGAATCTGAATATACAGTAGGTATGTCATTAGCAAGTAATCGTATCACAGTCAGTTATGCAGGTATTTATGATTTAGATGTATCTGCTTTATTTGTAAATACTGATGTTCAAATCCATGAATCATATATTTGGGTTAGGGTAAATGGAACAGATGTGCCACATTCTGCAACAAAATTTAGTGTGGTAGAAAGTCATGGTGGTGTAGATGGATATATGCCTATTAATATTAATCACCCATTAGACCTAGATGCTAATGATTATGTTGAAGTTGTTGCAGCAGTAGATAATACAGGTATTTATTTAGAAAATTATGCAGCACAAACATCGCCTTATGCAATACCTGCAATTCCTGCATTAATGGTTAATTTGCAAATGATAGACCCATCACAAACAACAGGGTCAGCACATGAGTTATATGTAAGCAATAAACAAAAAGGACAAGCAACTATTACTCATTTACCTAACAATACATCAGATAAGACTTATCAGTATATAATAGTAGGATAACAACTACTAGGACTTGTCATGGCACTTACAGTTTATATTGTACCTACCAATCATGTACAACAATTTTGGCATTTAGCAGAACCTTTACTGCAAAAAGCATTAGATAAAGGTAACGGTGAGTTTACTGCTGACCAATTAAAATTACTCGTTGCTCAAGGACAGCAACAATTAGTCTTATCTATGGATGAAGATAAGAAAGTGCATTGTGCTTTAACAGTACAATGGATTATGTACCCTAACGACAGAATTGCTTATATTACTTATATAGGTGGTCGTAATACAAAAGATGGATTTGACCAGTTTAAAACATGGGTTAAAAATAGTGGTGGAACTGCAATACGAGGTGCTACCAAGTTTGAAAGTATAGCTAGACTTTGGAATAGGCTATATGGATATGAAAAAATATATACACTAATGGAGCTTAAATTATGATTATGCAATTAAAAATATGGTTGTTTAAACAGCTATATAAATCTATCGCAAAGCATGGCAGAGAAGGTGATACTGAACTTGCCCATGTCAATCCTTACGAGGTAGAGCTATTAAGGTTAGCAGGTGGTAGTGGTACAATTAACCCAACCACAGGACTGCGAGAGTTTAAAGGCGGTGGTGGTCAAACACAAACAACTAAATCTGAATTAGACCCTACAGTTAGACCATTTGTAGAATATGGTTTACAAGAAGCTAAAGATTTATATCAAACAGCTGGGCCACAATATTATCCAGAAGCAACTTATGTTCCAGCATCAGCAGCTACAACATCTGCATTACAAGCAGCACAACAAAGAGCAACAGCAGGTAGTCCATTAGTACCTGCAGCTCAACAACAACAATTAGCTACAATACAAGGTGGTTATTTAGGTGCTAACCCATACTTATCTGCAGCTATGACTGGTGCAGCCGATGTTGCTAAACAACAATATTACGATGCTATTATGGGTACTCGTAGTGGTGCATCACAAGCAGGTCGTTATGGCTCACCAGCTATGTTTGAACAACAATCAAGAGCACAACAAAACCTTGCTAACGCATTATCGCAAGAAGCAGGTAGACTCATGTATCAAAACTATGGTGCAGAAAGAGCAGCTCAACAAGCAGCCGTGCAACAAGCTCCTGCAATGGCTCAAGCTGACTATGCTGACATTCAACAATTACTTGCAACAGGTCAAACACAAGAAGATTACGCAAGACAGAAACTACAATCTGATATTGCTAGATTTGAGTTCGGTCAAAACTTACCGTACTCTAAACTACAATCATACTTGTCTGCTGCATACGGTGCTCCTGCTCCTATTCAGCAAACTACAACATCTAGTGGGGGTGGCAAATAATGGCAATGATACCATACATGGCGGCAGGTTATGCTGTTGATAGAATGATGGGTGGCTCTGGTATGACAGGGTTAGCATTAGGTACTGGTGTTGGTGGATTTAGCACAGGTGCTTTTAGCGGACTGTTTGAAGGAGCATTAGCACCAGAATTAACAGCAACAGAATTAGGTACTGGTGCAACTGGTTTTGCACAATATCCTGCATTAGAAGCACAAAGTATATTAAGTCCAGAATTAACTGGTGCTGACATGATGACAAGTTTTAGTCAAGGAGCATTATCACCAACATCTAGCATGATGACTAATCCTGCTTTACTTGCTAATGCTGAACAATTATATGCTACTCCTAGTTTATTTGAACAAGGTAAACGAGCATTAGGCGCAGGATTAGATACAGTATCTGATTTTGCTGACAATCCAGTTACAAGATTTATTAATACAAGTTGGGACGATATGGATATGGGCGATAAAGGTTCTACGCTTATGATGGGCAGTAAAGCAGTAGATACTATGACAGCTCCGCAAAACATGATTCAGCCACCACAAGTAAGAGTTGAACAAGGTAAAGAACCTAACATTGCTGCACCATTAGCAATTAATGTACCAGCATCAGGTGTTCAAATTGCTACATCTGGACAATTAGAAAGAATGTTGACACCTCAACAAAGAAAAGCACTAGGATTATTATAAGGATATACAATGGCTATTAACCTAAAAGATATATTAGATTATGTAACACCAGAACCTAGATATACTGGTGAGTTAAAGAATCTAGGCCTTATTACAGCAGGTGATTTAGAAAAGGCTAGAAACCAATCTATATTTCAAGGGCTTCTAGGAGCTGGTTTAAACTACCTAGCACAGCCTAAAAACATGGGGTATGGGTCAGCCGTACCTTACCTAGCAAAAGCTGGTATAGCTGGATTACAGGCTGCTGAAAGACCTTATGAAAAGTTAAAAGAAGATGTGCTTATGAAAGAGAAGCTTCGTGAATTACAATATGAAAAAGCACAAAGAGAAAAACAAAGATTAAAAGAAGAAGATATTCAAAGCATATATAAAAAAGGTTTGCTAAAAGATACAAGAACTTCTCAATCAGCATTGCCATCAGCTCCTGAATACACTACATTGCCTAGTGGCGAGGTTTCACCAAGACCTGTATTTAATGTAACTAAACGACCAGACATTGTTTCAACAGGCACTAATTGGGATACTATTAACGAACTAATAAGTAAAGGGTATATTGATGAAGCTGAAAATGCTATGGGTCTTGCAAAATTACAAAAAGAATTAACTGCTCCAGCAGAAATAGAATCAAAAACAGTTGGTGGGAAATTGGTATTTTTCAAAAAAGGCACAGACCAAATTGTAAAAGAAGTAGATTATAATACAGATAAATTAGAACAAAAAAGAGTTTTAAAAAGATCCCTAGCAAGTGACGGAACTGTAATGGAACAACCTTTAATTGAAAGAAAAGTAAATGGTCAAATTGTAGGGTACGAAGAAATAGAAGGTGAAGGCGCATACCCAAGAAATGAAATGAAGATTGGTATTGCACAACCTCCAAGACAAGTTACTGAAGCGTCAATAAAAGTAACAAAAAAACAAATACAACAACTATATCCTGATTATGATATTACTAATTTAGATAATAATAAAGCAGCTTATATTGAAGATTTAGCAAATCAATTAATTAATAGGCCTGAAGCAAGAGCTAATAATTTAAGTAAAATTCAAGCAATAAAATTGATTATTGATCAAACAAAAATGTTAGAAAAAGCAGACGATATAGTAGATGTTGGTAGTCCAAATTACAGGCTCGTTATTCCAAAAACTCCTCCAACTATTAATTATGGTGATGTTGTTGACTGGAACGATTTAGGTTAAAGGAAAATATAATAATGGATGTTCGTTTACCAGACGGAAGAATATTAAGAAATGTTCCAGAAGGAACTACCAAAGCGGAAATAGAAAAAAAATTAAATTTAACTACACCGCAAATTAATGTTTCACCTACAGAAAAAGAAATTGAAGAGTCTGTAGGAATATTGACTGGTAAAAAAACTTGGGATGACTCAACAACTGTTGGAAAAATTTTAAACAAAATTATTCCAGAGCCAGAAAAAATACCAGAACAATTAAAAAGGCAATCTGGTTTAGCAGGAAGACACTTCATAGAAGGAACTTCTGACCTAGCTGATTTTATAGCCACACCAGTTAGAGAAGGTTTAAATATTTTTCTTCCAGAAGAAAATAAAATTAAACCTATTAAAGAATCTGTTGTTAAACCAGCGTTAAAAGAATTAGGTGTGCCAGAACCAAAAACAAAATTAGAAAGAGTTGTTGGTGAGGCAACTAAAATAATTCCATTTACTGGTGGCACAAATGCGCTTATTAGAATGGCAAATCCTAAAACTTATTTAGGTAAAAATATTCAACAAACATTATTAGAAAGCGAAGGAAAACAATTAGCATCAGCAGCATTAGCAGGCGCTGGAACACAATACGCTCAAGAAGAAGGGGCTGGTACTGCTGGGCAGCTAGGTGCTGGATTTGCAGCAGGAGTGCTTCCATTTTTAACAAAAGGGAAACAAAGTCAAATACAAAAACCTTTTGCTAAACAAAATTTAACAAATAAACAAGTAGACAAAACAACAGATTTACTTCTTGATTATGAATATGATTATGCAAAAAATTTAAAATTAGGATTAGACCCTAATGAGTCAAAAAAAATAGCATTAAAAAGGCACGGATTAACTGAAGACAAACTCACTCAATCCTATATTAATGTTGACAGGCCTGTTAATAATTTTGTAAATAAAAATGGAAACATTAATTTACCTGCAATTGAAACAACTATTTTAAACAAAGAAAAATCAGACTTTGAAGCAGGTGGCATTCTTTCTAATTTAACAGCAAACTTAACAACAAGAATGAAAGGCATTACAGAGGATGGTGCTAATAGGTTAAGATTTCATGATTTTAGCGAATCTATTAATGTTGATAGAAAAATGACTGCTGTTGAACCTTTTGTAAAAATATTAGAAAATATTAAAAAAAATACTCCACAAAAATACAAACAATTAGAGCTTGATTTATACAATGAAAATCATGCTTCTGTTTTAAAAACAATGCAAGATCAAGGTAGTGATGCTGTTAATGCTTGGAAAAACACTCAACAAGTATTAAATACAATTAAAAATGAATTAAAAGATTCTGGATTTTCTTTAAATAATATTGAACAATATTATCCAAGATCTGTTAAAAATATTAAAAAATTTCATAGAGCCTTTAATATAAATGAAAAAGCTGATTTAGATAAATTATATGAACAAAAATTATTAAACAATAAAGTTGCTCAAATTCAAAGACAAGACAAAAATTTATCCAAAACTGATGCAATAATTAAAGCGCAAGAGCTTATAGAGCAGCAAGGGCTTACTGTAGAAAAAGATTTAAGTATGTCTGACAAATCAGAAATTATGGATATGTATTTAAGAGGTTATGGCGGCCAAAAATTACAGGCTGGAAAACCAAAATACACAAAACAAAGAAATGTAAATGAATTAACAGAAACACATTTACCTTATTATGATGATGCTTCAATTAGCTTAATCAATTATATTAAACAAACTCAAAAAGATATAGAAAAAAGAAGATTTCTTGGTCAAGATATACAAAGAGATCTTTCTAGTGATGCAGATATATCAGCTTCTGTTGGAACTGTTTTGGCTAGAGCTCAACAAGAAAATAATAATAAATTATCACAAGAACAATTAAACGAATTAAGAAGTTTGATTGTATCTAGATTTGGTAAGGGCGAGCAACAACCAATAAAATCAGTAGCTACAGTTAAAGATTTAATTTATACAGGAGCTTTAGCAAACCCATTTGCTGCTGGAACTCAAGTTGGCGACATATTTCAAACAGCATATCAATTTAATTTAAGAAAAGCTGTGGGAGGTTTATTAAATACTAAACAGGCAAAGCTAAAAGATTTAGGATTAGAAGATACAATTAATGCTGATCTCTCTAAAGAAAAAAGATGGTCATCTACTTTACTTGGAAAACTTTTAAAAACAAATTTCTTTAAAAGAATAGACCAGCTTGGCAAAGAAACAAACATGAACACAGCTTTGCGTGATGGTATGCGTTTAGCAAAAAGCAAACAAGGGTCTAAAGTTTTAGAACTTAAATGGAAAAAAGTTATGGGCGATGAGTACGATAACTTTAAAAAAGAATTAGAAGCAGGTGAATTAACAGATAATGTAAGGTATTATTTGTGGCATAATCTTGCTGACCAACAACCTATATCGTTGTCAGAAATGCCTAAATGGTATCTTGATATGCCTAACGGAAGAGTTTTTTATGCTTTACAAACATTTGCATTAAAACAATTAGACATTATTAAAAGAACGATTATTAATGAATATAGGCATGGAAGTAAAAAAGAGGCTTTAAAAAATGCTGTTAGATATACTGCAATTGTAGGTGGTGGTAATACTGCTGTTGATTACGGTAAAGATATTGCTTTAGGAAGAGAAATAGATCCGTATAATATTCCAAAAGATATTTTATTTAATACAATTAAAGTCTTTGGTATTAATGAGTATGGATTTAACACAGCTTTAAAACAAGGCAATCTAGAAAGATGGATTGCTGATACTTGGATGCCGCCTATAGGGATTATTACTGCTCCTCTACAAGATGCTTTATTTTTAACTAAAAAAGCACTTGACCCTGATGAAGAAATAACTTCAGAAGATTTATATAATTTACAAACAGGAAAACGATTACCTTTTACTGGCCCATTAATTCCAAATTATTTAGGTGGTGGAAGAGAGAGGTATAATGAAAGACTTGAAGAAGAAAGAACTGATAACATATTTGGAATTGAATAATGACGCCGCATGAAGAACTAATAGCACACGAGAAAATTTGTCAAGAAAGATACATGACAATTCACAAACGACTGGATAGGATTGAAATGATGCTCAACAAACTCATATGGGG
>Ga0181566_10004957_pt1 | contig 10758 bp, 9 predicted proteins | sample 101ome_15_FD_133762 | JGI IMG/M metagenome (GOLD analysis project Ga0181566, IMG submission 133762) | Coastal salt marsh microbial communities from the Groves Creek Marsh, Skidaway Island, Georgia - 101402AT metaG (megahit assembly) | ecosystem: Environmental > Aquatic > Marine > Intertidal zone... | reverse complement strand
CTCGATGCTTTGCGAGTTTTAAGTTTTTAATCACACCTGGAACGGACAAAAATGGAAACATTCCGATTGACTTGTATTGATGTTCTTCATCATTCACAAAAGTTGCTCTAAAACGATAAATCGTGTGATTGTTACCATTAAATACACCTGTGAAGGGGTGATCATCTTCCGTATAATCTACCTCAGCGTCATCAATCCCATCAAAGTCTGTATCACCAACGGACAAATTTGTTCGATATACACCAATTGGTTTATAAGTATGATTGGCATCAAGATCATAGTGAACAAAATCGAGATCTGCTTTTAGAATAAAGTGCTTATTCCAATCGAGGGGACGATTGCCAATCTCGAGAAACTGCTCCTCTGTACAGATAGTAAAAGAGGTAGAAGGTGTCACCCCTTCTACCTCACCTGAATTTGCATACGGAGAATTTGTTAATCTCCTATCAACACAATATTCAAGATCTCGTTGTTCAATAGTAACTGTTGATTCAAACTCTCTAAGCGGATCTGTTTTATTTAAACAGCTAGTCAAACCAATTAAAAAAATTGGTAGAAATAAAAAATGAGGTTTTGAAAAAATCTTTTTCATTAAACTCCGCAAGTAAATTGATAAAAATCAACTCTGCTAACTTCAAACTTTTCGGTAGTTTATCACGCACACTTGAATAGAAATGTATGACTTTCTTTAGAATATTATCGTTTGTTTTCAATACGTTAGATCAGTCAGAAAACAAAAAAGCACTCTATACAAGAGTGCTTTTAGAAATCGACTATTTTTATTGTAAATGATTAAAGAGTTTTTAAAAACTCAATAAGATCCATTTTTTCTGACCAACTGTACTTCTCTTGGCCGTCCTTATCAAACAACATTTTTTGATGACCAATATTTTGAAGACCTGGTTTTGTGGTATCAATCAATGCATCACGAACCTTGCTCCAAGATGCTGGAGCTTTTTCACCAACGGGAAAACCAACACACTTGGAATTAAAATCTGTTTTTGGATCAATTGAAGTTCCTTGATAGAATCTTTTTGTTCTTTGCTCTACAGGAGTTAATAAATCACATAAGGTAGGAACCGAGTTATTGTGCAGATAGGGGTATCTTGCCCAAATTCCAACAAGAGGTGGTGGAACGTATCCCTCTTGTGGCACAACAATTGTTTTCATCCATTTTGAAATGGATAATCTATTCAAATCATCAGCAAAATATTTCATCCCTTCATAGCGTAAGGGGTCAGTTCCAACATTTTTCACAGGAGTTTGTTTATGATACTTAACGCTAGTTGTAGCTAGTAATTCTTCTTTAGTTAGTTCGTTTGAGTTGTTACTTGACCACCCTTTCTCATATACACCATGACATTTTTGACAACTGGACATAAAGATTTTCTCACCACGTTTTGCCTTTTCAACATTAATTGTTTCTACGCTAAAAAAATCGGTCCACCGAGGCGCTGGCGTATTAAAAACCGAAGCCGTTAACTCCATAACCGTTTGCTTATTGTTTTTAAGCCATTGCTCAATTTCTTTCATGTCAGCACCACGCCCGATTTCATTCCACAAAAAATTTGTAAAAATAGGATTCCCTTGAACGATAGAGCCATCACTCAGCCAACGAGTCTTGTATTTTAAATTCCACCAAACAGCAGGCTTTGAGTCGGCTGGAGTTTTTTGAAGTTCATTAAAGCGTGGATAACGCTCAAAGTAAGGATTTTTAGTAATGTAATCATCCTCGTTTCTCTTCGCAAGAGAAAGTGCCACTTGAGCAAGCGACGTATCAACTCCCAGGGCTATTGGCGTAATTGCCCCTGTCGAAGCAACATTATTCCTCGTTCTTCGATACATTTGAGTTTCACCCTTTGATGCACCTGTTGCCAGTTGGAATAGCCAAGGGTGAACCATTGGTAAAAATTTACCTGCATACACAAATAATTCATTAGTTCGTGGCCGCTTGTTGTTAAGCCCAATAATTTGCTTTCCAAACAATGTCGTTGCATGACAGGTAGCACAGCTAAAGGTAAGCTTCTCTCCCTGTTCACTTTGCAAAATGGTGACGCCCATGCGGTCCCCGTCAATCATATCTTTTGGCTTAGGGACAAAAAAGACGCCCTCTCCCTCATCTTTTGGATATTTCGACAATCCGATCCAATCAAAAAAGCTATTCATGTCAGTGAAGGGTACACCATCAGGCGAATTTTCATCGTGGAGAAAAACTCCATTATCAACAAGTCGCGCTTTAAATTCTTTTGGGTTACCAAGTGCCCATTTCATTGGCCTCCAGGGGAGAAAAATTCCTGAAACTTCAACAGGGTATTTCAGAGCATGAAGGCGACCATCTCTATTCCATTTTTTTAATGTCTGATCATCTAGCTGATAAATGTTTGAACGGTTTTCTCCCATTTTGATGGAGGCACTTTCGCTCCAATCAGGACGATCCCAAATTTCATTACCATTTGAAAAAGATGAGTAGAAAAAAGACATTACAACTATCATCAATGATACTTTCATCGCCACTCCTTTGGCTTTTTAAAAACTGTTAGAGTAAATGCTACAGATAAAAATAGTTAACGCCAAATTTTAGAAGCTTATCATACTCAGTTGAAATATTTTTTAAGATTTATCATCAACGAGGTCTATCCACCAACCAATCCGATCAATCATTTCATTGGTTGTTGCCTCTTTTAGCTCAAGAATCAGTTCCTTGTTTTCAAATAATTCTCTATTCTCTTGAATTAAATTTTGATAAAAACTTTCTCGACCAACACCCTCGATTCTCAAATGAAAGCTTTTTATACGATGATTATACTTTCTTACCAAATCAATTGAAAAGTAACCACTCATCACACTATTGGTTATATCAAATTGATAACTAATATTATCATTCAGGTTTTTATCAAAAATTTCAAAAGGAGTTTCTCCAGTCCTCGTTTTCTGAAATTCGAGCCCATGATTATGAAAACCTACTTCATCCCAATAGTGGCTTTCAGAATTTATTTTTTTGGCAAACTGAACCCAAAAATTGCTACAAAAGTAGTCTTTTGATTTAATCCCACTGCCAACAACAATTCGGCGGCATGCTTTAAATTTAAAAAGATCGATAAGTTTAATTAGGTTTTTATAAATCCAGCGAAATCTTCTAAAAAAACTTAGCGGGTAACATAAGGAATTCTCTTCGACTGCTGCTGGAATAATTAGACATCTATTTACCAACTGCTTAAATTCTTCTTTTTTCTCGTCAGTTAAACTTTCATATAACTTAAAATTACAATGGCCACCTAAAATTTTAAGATTTAGTTCATTTTTAATTTTGTTAACAAAATCAATATCGCTTTGATCGACTAGATTCACCTCTAGACCAAGTTCACTAAACCCTCTAAAAATTTTTCCAATCTGCCCCAAATCTTTAGGCAGTCCATAAAGTTGAACGGCTTTTATTTTCATATGCTAATTATACTCAAACAAATTTATTTATCTTTAATTATTTCATCAAAATTACCCGAACATAGTGTAGTGAAGAAAACTTACACAATACTATCTCTCATACTCCAAATAATAACGGTACAAGCTCAATCAGAGGAAGCAATGATCGAGTCAAGTGAGTATCAAAAAAGACAAACACTTAGACATGATTTAATGATGAGAATCGAAAAAGCAACAAGAAAGCGCTGCCCTCATAGAGTGATCAATGGAAAAGTAATTTCCCTATGTCATGGCGAAGAGCTTTGGAGAAAAAAAGTCGACTGCGATCATCAACGATTACTCAAAGTAAGTGAGTTTTATCACCAGTCAATAAAACCGATCACCTGTAGAGATAGCAACTCGTTTAGCCAAATAGTTTGGAAAAAAAATGGAAAAGATTATTCCATCGACCGTGAGGGAATCTTTTTTTGGCTAAGTGAAAACCCGCACAATGTATCTCCTCCATACTCTTTGATTCCAATTGATATCGATATTTCAGGGGATAAAAAAAGAGCGAAGATGTATACTGTCATTACAAAACCCAGCGTAAGAAATCGGCCTATTTGCAACATTCAGCCTGATGAAATAATTGATGTTGTTGAATTTCATGATCCTAATTGTGACCTAGAAATTTTATCAGAGACTCCTCTGATTAACTTTATTCATTATACCGACAATGATATCTACCAAATATTTCAATCCTTAGATTCATTATCTGAACAAACAGGAGGCTGTATTGGGTCTCTCAGCGATCTTCTCCTTTTAAAGGAGCGTGATTGTTTAGCTTACAATCCAAGATTTACGGATGATTCTAGCGATCCTTTTGTTGAATATTCAGCTGGTACCCAGTTCCTAGAAAAAATAAAAGCGAATAGCCATGCAGGAGCGGCGATGGATTTCTCAGCAGGAAGTAGAGTTTCGGGAAAACGACACACATTCTACATTTACGATGGGAAGGTATTTAACTACCGTGATTTTGGAAATTTTTTATGGGGCCTTGCTTATCGCCTTGCCAGCTGTGACAAGGGAGATATATGCCAGTCCCAAACTGAAGTTACCTGTGAAGCTAAATTTTTAGATAAGAAAATTGCCCTGGCAGGAGCAAACTTAAACGCGTTCCTTAAAACTTATAAAGAAAACGTAGGCAATGCCGTAGGTTGTTCCTCTCCACCAGTTGAGGGAGAAGAAGAAAATACGATCGTTTTAATGGGTGACTCATCACCCGATCAAGCAGCAATTAAACTTGGTCTAACTCACCCGGTTGGAAATTTTATTCTGGAAGCAGCCAAAGAGTCTTACTGTAAGGCTAAATCAGAGCTATAATTGTCCTAAATAATTCAACTTCGCAAGCTAGTTTAACCTAGAAAAGACGCACGATATTATCTATAGTGAGCATAGAATGAGGAGAGGCAAAATGCGTGATTTATATCCAGAAATATTACCGTATAATCATTTTCAATTAGAAGTTTCAGAACTTCACTCTATCTATGTGGAAGAGGTTGGTAATCCTGAAGGAAAACCTGTTATTTTTCTTCATGGTGGCCCTGGTGGTGGCTGCGCAGAGGACTATCGGCGTTATTTTGATCCAAAAAAATGGCGAATTATTTTATTTGACCAAAGAGGTTGTGGAAAAAGCCTTCCTTTTGCTGAGCTAAGAGAAAATACAACTTGGGACCTCGTCAATGACATTGAAAAAATTCGACATCATTTAAATATTAATAAATGGTATGTCTTCGGAGGAAGTTGGGGCTCCACTCTCTCTCTCACCTATAGTATTACCCATCCCGAAAAATGTTTGGGACTGATTCTTCGAGGAATTTTTTTACTACGCAAAAAAGAAATTCAATGGTTTTACCAAGAAGGTGCCAGCAGACTTTATCCTGATGCCTGGGAAAAATATATCTCCCCGATTGCTCCTGAAAAGCGCCAAGACTTCGTCAGTGCTTACTATGAAATCCTGACTAGTGATAACGAGGAATTAAAGATAAAAGCAGCAAGAGCTTGGTCAGTTTGGGAAGCATCAACTTCTAAATTAACTCAATCACCAGAGTTAATGAACTCTTTTGACGAAGATCAATTTGCTCAAGCTTTCGCAAGAATTGAATGCCACTATTTTATAAATAACGGTTTTTTTGAAACCGATAATTGGATCTTAGAAAATGCTCATAAAATAGCTCAGCTGCCAACTTGGATTGTTCATGGAAGATACGATGTGGTTTGCCCAGTTGAGTCTGCATGGGACTTAAAAAAGCAACTACCAAAAGCTCAATTATATATCATGCAAAACTCAGGACATTCTCTAAGCGAACCTGAAATAAAAGACAAGATTATTGAAATAACCGATTCTCTTGGAGGGACTCTGTAATGAACTTACTATCACCATTTAATTTTCATGAGCATAATGGGCCAGTTTTCATCACCGGCCCATGTAGCGCTGAAACGAGAGAACAAGTCTTAGAAACAGCAAAAGCTTTAAAAGAACAAAATACATGTTCATATTTTAGAGCTGGTATTTGGAAACCACGAACGAGACCAAACTCATTTGAAGGCGTTGGAGTAGAAGCACTTAAATGGCTCCAAGAAGTAAAACAAACGTATGGACTCCCTGTTTCATGTGAAGTCGCAATGCCGTCCCATGTAGAGTCTTGCTTAGAGCACGGAATTGACCTTTTGTGGATTGGAGCTCGCACAACTGCCTCTCCTTTTGCAATGCAGGAAATTGCAAATGCACTAAAAGGCGAAAATGTGCCAGTCTTAGTAAAAAACCCAATCAACGCAGAGTTGTCCCTCTGGCTAGGTGGTATTGAGCGTTTAGAAAAAGCAGGAATCAATCAACTTGGCGCGATCCACCGTGGCTTCTCCGGAATAGAGCATGGCATTTATAGAAACCTGCCAATGTGGCATGTGCCAATGGAGTTAAAGCGACTTCACCCAGAACTTCCAGTCATTTGTGACCCAAGTCACATCACAGGACAGCGAGATTTAATTAAAAAAGTTTCGCAATATGCAATGGATCTCAACTTTGATGGCTTGATGATTGAGACTCATCCAACTCCAGATAAAGCCCTAAGTGATTCATCACAACAAGTAACTCCAACACATTTAAAAGAAATCATTACTCAATTAATAATTAAACATGAGTCATCGCATAATAAAAGTTATGAAAACCAGCTGGAGTTTTTACGAGCAAAAATAGACAGAATTGATGATGAATTAATTGAGCTATTAAAAAGTCGAACTGAAGTTTCTAAACAAATTGGTGAACTTAAAAAAGAAGAAAATGTCACAATATTTCAACAATCTAGAATGGATGAATTAATGAAACTTCGGATTGAACGAGCAAAATCTCAAGGCGTTTCAGAAGAGTTGATTGAAAAAATCTTTACCCACATACACTCAGACTCTGTTAACATTCAAGCTAAGATTTTTGACCAAGAAAATTAACAGGAAAAAAAAATGTTATCGAAAAGGATTTCGAGTATTAGCGAGTCAGCCAGTGTCAAACTAGCTGGTGAAATTTCCACACTAAGAGCAAAGGGTGAAAGTATCATTGGTCTTCACATTGGTGAACCTGATTTTTTACCCAAACCAAATATTGCACAAGCAATAACAAAAGCGATGGCGGATGGTAAGGTCCGATATTCTTTAGTGGCCGGGGAAACTGCTCTTCGTGAGAGAATTATTGAATTTGAAAACCAAACCTCTCCACTTAAATTAGGTATAGAAAATATCGTTGTCTCAAATGGATCTAAGCAATCTTTATATAATATTTTTCAAACCATTTGCGACCCAAATGATGAAATCATCATTTTGTCTCCTTTTTGGATCAGTTTTCCGGAGTCAGTTAAGCTTGCAGGAGGCGTGCCTATCATTGTTGAGCTTGATAAAAACCTCCAACCATATATCTCAAAGATAAAAGCCAAAATCTCCTCAAAAACGAAAGGTATCATTATTAACAACCCATCCAATCCAACAGGCGTCGTTTATAAGAAAAAATTATTAAAAGAAATTGGCAACCTTGCTGTCGAACACAATTTTTATGTTATCGCAGATGAAGCCTATGATGGCCTTATTTATAATAAAAGTGAGTATTCCTCCTTCTCCCATATAGACTCCCGCTTCTTTTCCAAAACAATTACCACTAAAACTTTCTCAAAAACTTACGCAATGACAGGACATCGCATCGGTTACTCAATTGCTCCAAAGGAAGTTTCACTTGCCTTAGTAAAACTTCAAGGTCACCTGACTGGCAACAATTGCACATTTGTCCAATACGGAGCAATTGAAGCACTTAATATTTCTTCAAAAGAAATTGAACAACAATCAAATATGTTTAAACAACGAAGAGATCTTTGTTATGAAAAAATCTCTAGCACGCTTCCATGCGTAAAACCTGATGGCGCCTTTTATCTATTTCCAAATGTGGAAGCAATATTAAAACCAAACGAAAGTTCAATTGAGTTATGCGAGGAAATTCTAAAAAAAACAAAAGTTGCTGTTTTACCTGGAGACGCATTTGGTAAACCTGGACACATTCGAATTGCATTTACGGTTAACTTAAATGAATTGAATGAAGCAATGGATCGATTAAATAATTTTTTTAAAGCGAGAAAGTAAAAAATGAAAGTTGCACTCATTGGCCACGGAAGGCTCGGTAAATTATTATCAAAATACCTTGAAAGAGATTTTAATTTAATCATATTGGATGAAAAGAAAACGACATCTGAACTAGATAAAATTAAGGAATGTAAAATAGTTATTCTATGTGTCCCCATTTCAGCAATGCCTGAAACGATTAAGGAAGTATCTCCATTTTTATCCAAAAACACGCTTGTTCTCGACACATGCTCAGTTAAAGAATGGCCAATTGAGCAGATGAAAGCACTACTCCCAAATGATGTCCAAATTCTTGGAACTCACCCAATGTTTGGCCCAGATAGTGTAAAAGATACTCTATTTGGAACAAAACTAGTCCTTTGCCCTGAGAGAATTGAGCACGAAAGATTAAATGAAATTGTTAACTACTTTCAAAATCACGGGATTAAAATTGTCACAACAAGTGCGAGTGAACATGACAAACAAATGAGCAGTTCATTGTTACTTTCACACTTCATAGGAAAAGGCCTTCTCGAATTTGGTGCCACCGATCAGGAAATAGATACAAAGGGATATCGTAGATTACTTCGAATCCTAGAAACAGTTCAAAATGACTCCAACACTCTTTTTAGAGATATGTTTCGATATAATAAATTTGCAAAAGAAACCCTCCAAAATTTTCTAAACTCCCTTGAAACGGCAAGAAAAATAATAGAAGAGTAAATGATAGAAAGCTATACCACTTAACGACTAAGGGTTCGCCTTAAGATTTCTTGTTTCATTTGCCGTTTATGCATATTTTTTATTTTCCATCGAAGAAAAATAAGTTCAATCACAAAGAAACCTAAAAAGCACAAATAAAAGCCTATTGTTTTAAAAAAAAGCCACTGGTCAGTAGATAGAAAGAAAACAACGTAAAACATCCAAATTCCATATAAACCAAAAAAGACGCCAGTATGAAGTTCTAAAATTTGCAATATCCACTCTGGAGGATTTTGCTCTGAATTCATCTCTTTAATCATTTCTGCAAAAAAACTTTTCCCCCTTAAACGCAATATAATTAACCCAAGGCCAATAGCAACTCCTGTAATAGCAGGTTGCATTTTAAACCATTTTCCTTCATCTCCAAAAAGAGACAAACCTCCAAGAAAAAATATGAGAAAAAAATTCGCCCAAGATATTTTATGAATATGCTTTAAAAATATTTTTTCAAAAGAGATTTCTAAAATAGATAGCGCCAGACCACCCATAACAGCAATCTTTATTGGATAATTTTCCTCTAAGTACCAGTAAGCAATTGCAGGTAAAAAAGAAATTAAAAAAAACTTATTTTTCATTAGTTCACTCGTTTTTCTTAATGATTTTTACCCTTAACTAATAGATAATAACCATTATGTTTAACTACTTTATCAAAAAACCTATCCTATCAATTGGAATCTTGTTTTTCATTATTTTTTTATTCCAGTTAAATAAAAGTGGATACTTTGAAAAAAGAAGAAAGGTGTTTTCAGCAGCTTCGTGCACGGCAGTTGTCGTTAAGTTGAAAAAAGTTATTCCACCAAACTGGAATATTAGTTGTGATGGACATTTTGCCGACCGAACAGACACGCTGGTAGTTAAAATTAAATCTACTCCAACTAAAGAGATGGGAATTAGTATAAAATCTTTTGTTTATAGAGAAATGGCCAATCAGTTATCATTTATTTCAAAAAACTCTCCGAGTGATAATTTAGAACGACTTTCATGGGTAAAAATTAGTATCCAAACTGGACAGGGACAAGCTGATGGAGTGGTTAGTGGGATGGCATTATCAAAAATGAGAACATTAAAAACTCAGGATGGCCTCATCGGCCATTTGAAAAACTCTGTTAGTGTTAAAGATAATTTCTAGTCCATGAAAATTATTATCTACTATTTTATATTCTTTATTTAAGTATAAAAATTGGTAACAAAATGAATGTAAGTACATTCTTTTTGCACCGTGATTTCCATATATAGGGTCTCCAACAATTGGATGCCCTTCATGTGATAACTGTATTCGAATTTGGTGTCTTTTCCCTTCTATTAATTTAATAACGACAAGGGATAGATTTTTTTCTTTATCATATATTATTTTCTTCCCCTCCAAATGCGAATTTTTAAGGGCTTCATTTGAGACTCGTCCAACTGCCCCTTTTTCACCAGAGTAACCAATATGATGAGCATAGCTAAAATCATTTTCAATTTCTCCTTCAACGACGGCAAGATAGAATTTCTTTTTCTCTAAACTTGTTCTAAATGCTTCATAAAATAACTTGTTTCTGGCCAATAAAATTAGTCCAGAGGTTTCATAATCTAATCGATATAATAATCCTTTTTCATAAGTATCTTTATTAATAGAAAAAACTTCAGCACTTTTTTCTTGTTCACGAACAAAGCTAATTAGGTTATTTGATTCATTATATCGTAACGGTAAAGAGTGAACTCTTGCTGGCTTACTCAGTGCTAGAAATAGATGATTGTCCACTATTTTTATGACTTTATCTCCGGTGTATTTAGGCCACACCATATTTATGTTTAGTAGATCGATTGGTATTTCTAAAACGTCTTTTTTAATAATTTTTTTTCTTAGATATTTTTTATTTTTAATAAACAATTTTTGTTTATTTTTTGAAATACGAAGTTGAGATAAAAAGATAGATAAACTCTCACAATCTTCCAGTG
>Ga0181566_10004949_pt1 | contig 10768 bp, 10 predicted proteins | sample 101ome_15_FD_133762 | JGI IMG/M metagenome (GOLD analysis project Ga0181566, IMG submission 133762) | Coastal salt marsh microbial communities from the Groves Creek Marsh, Skidaway Island, Georgia - 101402AT metaG (megahit assembly) | ecosystem: Environmental > Aquatic > Marine > Intertidal... | reverse complement strand
TCATTCGTAACCGTGATGCAAAACCAACTGTAATTGAGCTTCCACAATGGTTTTGGATGCGTGTAGCTATGGGCTTAGCACTTAAAGAGCCTGCAGAAATTCGTAACGAAAAAGCTATTGAATTTTATAATGTTTTATCTAAGATGGATTTAGTGTCTTCAACGCCTACCCTATTTAATAGTGGCACACGATTTAGTCAAATGAGTTCGTGTTATTTAAATACATCAGAGGATTCTTTAGAGGGTATTTTTAAATTATTTTCTGATAATGCAAAATTAAGTAAGTGGGCAGGTGGTATTGGTTCGGATTGGACCTATGTAAGAGCTACGGGGTCTAAAATTAAGGGAACCAATGGCGCATCTCAAGGTGTTATTCCTTTTATTAAAATTTTTAATGATGTAGCGCTTGCTGTAAATCAAGGCGGAAAGCGTAAAGGTGCTATGTGTGCTTACTTAGAAATTTGGCATATGGATATAGAGCAATTTTTTGAGTTACGAAAAAATACAGGTGATGAACGTCGTCGTACGCATGATATTAATACGGCGTGTTGGATTCCTGATTTATTTATGAAACGTGTTGAAGAAAAAGGAAATTGGACATTGTTTTGTTCCGGTGATGTTAAAGATCTACATGATTTAACCGGCTCTGCATTTGAAACACGTTATTGTGAGTATGAAGCGGATCCATCAATTCGTAAAAAGCAGATTCCTGCAGCAGAGTTATGGCGTAAATTATTAACAATGCTTTATGAAACCGGGCATCCTTGGGTAACCTTTAAAGATCCGTGCAATATTCGTAGTCCTCAAGATCATGTTGGTGTCGTTCATTCATCTAATTTATGTACAGAAATTACACTTAATACATCTAAAGATGAAACCGCAGTTTGTAATTTAGCTAGTTTAAATTTGGCAAATATGATTTCTGATGGAAAATTAGATCAAGAAAAAATTGAGCAAACGGTTTCGATTGGAATTCGAATGCTTGATAATGTTATTGATAATAACTTTTATCCAACAATAGAATCAGAGCGTGCGAATTTAAGACATCGTGCCATTGGTTTAGGATTGATGGGATATCAGGATGCACTTTATCAGCTTAATATTGATTTTGAATCTGAAAATAATTGTGAGTTTGCAGATGCTTCTATGGAGATGATTTCTTATTATGCTATATTAGCAAGTTCAAAATTAGCAAAAGAGCGTGGATCTTATGAAACATTTAAAGGGAGTAAATGGGATCGTGATATATTTCCACTTGATACCATTGCTATTTTAGAAAAAGAACGCGGTCAGGCTATTGATGTAGATCGTAAAACCCGTTTGGATTGGCAGAAGGTTCGAGATCATGTGAAAGCCCATGGTATGAGAAACTCAAATGTAATGGCAATTGCCCCAACGGCAACCATTGCAAATATTTCAGGGGTATATCCATGTACGGAACCAGCGTACAAGAATATGTACATGAAAGAAAATTTATCGGGTAACTTTTTTGTGATTAATCGGTATTTAGTGGATGATTTGGATGCCTTAGATATGTGGAATGAATCTATGGTTAAGCAAATCAAGTTACATAATGGATCGATTGCTAAAATCGCGGGAATACCAGAATCGTTTGTTCGTAAATATAAAGAAACTTTTGAAGTTGATATGCATTGGTTGTTACGCTCTGCGGCAAAACGTATGAAGTGGATTGATCAATCCGCATCAACGAATGTATTTTTAACAACTCAAAGTGGAAAAATATTAAGTGATACCTACACAATGGCTTGGAAATTAGGTTTAAAAACAACCTATTATCTAAGAACATTAGCAGCAACGCAGGTAACTAAAGCAACGGTAAGTGATATCGCAGATACAGAACCTGTTGCACCTAAAACAGCGGTTGTTAATGACACGATGAACGTGTGTAGTATTTTGGATCCAGAGTGTGAGGCATGTCAGTAAAACTATAAGGAGGAAACTATGGCAACAAATTCATTTGAGGGAGAATTTAGAGGATCTGCATTATCTAATGCAGAATTAATTAATAATCGTAAGGTTATTAATGGTGAGGACGATGGCTTGATGCAAGTTTCGCCATTAAAGCACCCTTGGGCACGTGAGATTTTTAAAAATATGCAACGTAATAACTGGGTTGCAGAAGAAGTTCCTTTTCAAAAAGATAAAGAACAATGGGAAAGTGGCGAGCTTACATCACAAGAAAAAGATACGTTTTTGCGTGCGTTAGCATTTGCTTCTAACTTAGATGGGTTATTAGTTCATTCATTAAGTGAAATTATTAAGCCTAATATTACAAGCCCTGAAATTTCGTTAGCAATTGCTCGACAAATCTATGAAGAGTGTTTGCATGTGGATAGTTATTCGGTAATGATTGAAGCTGTTGGTTTGGATCCGGAAGATGTTTATGGATTATATCGACGTGATAAATCGTTATATTACAAGAATAAACGTGTTTGGGAATCAATGTTTAAGATAAAGCGTGCAGATTTTGATACAAAAAATATTGATGATGCCAAACTCTTTTTGGAAGCATGTACAACCAATTTAATTTTTGAAGGTATTTTCTTTTTTAGTGCGTTTTTGGTTTTTTATAATTTTGGACGTCATAATAAAATGCCTGGATCAAAAGAAATGATTCAGTTTATTAATCGTGATGAAGATCTGCATGTTCAACTCTTTGTTAATATTATTAATGAAATTAAAAAAGAACAGCCAGAATTATGGACCCCAGAAGTTCAGGAAAAAATGTCTCAAAATATTATTGATGCTGTTCAGATGGAATATGAATGGGGCTGTTCGTGTATTGGTGAAGGGATTTTAGGATTAACCCCTGAAACATTAAAAGATTATATTCAGTTTATTGGAGATTTACGTTTAACTGCTATTGGATTACCTAAAGCATTTAATGCAAAGAATCCTTACCCATGGATTGATGAGTTTACTCAGGGATCTATGATTGAAGTAAATTTCTTTGAAGGGACTGTTAGAGAGTATCAAACCGGTACGCTTGAGTGGTAATTTGATTTTTTTAGGGGGGGATTTACATTGTTATTTTAGGGATGCTAATCAATATTAATGTTAGCATCCCTTTTTTTAGTTTGTTTATTTTAGGTCTTATAGAAAAGATTTAGTTTGTTTAAACGTAGCTAAGACGTTTTGATTCGTTCTAGTCATTCCAAATAAGTTGGTCTGTTGTTTTTTGGGAGGGTTGCACTTTTTCAGAGGGGCGTTCTTTAAAGAGTTTAAGCCCTACCCTTTTGGTATATGAAATTGCTTCTGGTTTATAAATAAATAACGATACCTTTTGTGATTGTGAAAAACTAAAGATAATATCAAAAATTTTTTGCGCTAATGATTCTAATATATAATGATTACTATTTTCGACATAGGTTTTTATTTCTTCGCTTAATTGCGCATAATTTAATGCTTTAGTGATATCATCAGTAGCGGCTGCTTCTTGCATGTTATATTGAATTGCTAAGGAAATTGTTAGGGGTTGTTTTGTGGTTCGCTCTGAGTCCATACACCCAATAATTGCTGACACATTTAGTTCATCAATAATAATTTCACCCAACATGTATTTGATTATATATTTAACTATTACGTTTGACCAAGTATAATTTTTGTACTTAGTAAAGGAGAGATTAGGTGTCAGAATGTGTTTATATTACTAGACGAGTTGTTTTTGCAGCGTCTCATCGCTTGTATTCGCCACAGTTATCGGAGGAAGATAATTGGACGGTATTTGATAAATGTAGCCGAGAGAAAGGTCATGGTCATAACTTTGAACTTTTTGTTACGTTAAAAGGGGTTCCCGATCCTATTACAGGCTTGGTGATGAATTTATCGCATCTTAAAACCATTTTAGAAGACCATATTTTAGATCCGATGGATCATCGCTTTTTAAATGATGATATTCCAGAATTTAAAACATTACTGCCAAGTATTGAAAATTTAGTTATTGTTGTTTGGAATCGTTTGGTGCCTCATATAGGGGATTTGTTACATGAAGTAAAAATTATTGAAACTGAAAATAATTTTGCTTTTTATCGCGGATAATTATTATTTAATCATTGATTTTTAATTTATAATCTCTTTACTATAGAACTATGACGCGGATTGCTATTATTGGGGCAGGATTGTGTGGCTTAACAGTGGCGCATAAACTTAAGTCTCAGGCTGATATTACTTTATTTGAAAAGTCTGCTGGATTTGGGGGACGTTTAGCAACACGTTATGCAGATCCTTTTTATTATGATCATGGAGCACCCTATTTTAAGGCAGAGACGGTGGACTTTCAGACGTTTTTACAGCCTCTAATTTCGGCCGGAATTCTAGCCCAATGGAAGCCTCGATTTGCAACGATTACGTTTGAAAATGATCGGTTATCAACAAAAATTATTGGCTTGGATTCTGTATATATTGGCCTTCCGCATATGAATGCCATCGGACGCTATTTAGCCGAAGGATTTGCTTGTGAACGTAATACTATGATTACAAAAATTAATCGTAATTCAAACGCTAATTGTTGGAATTTGATTGCTCAGGACGGTGCTGTTTTTGAAAATTTTAATTGGGTTGTAATTGCACTACCTACTGAGCAAAGTACAGCGCTGTTACCTGAAACAATAGCTTTTTATCAGGATATTAAATACCGTAAGATGAATTCATGTGTTACGTTAATGCTAGGTTTAAATGCTTTTGATGATCCAGGCTATGACATTGGATTTATACATGATTCTGAGATAGAACAGGTTATATTAAATCATCATAAACCAGACCGAATCATGCCAGCTTCTATTGTAGCTCATACATCCCGTCATTGGTTAGCTTCTCAGAAGCATTTAAGCAAGGATGATTATGTAAAAATTTTGTTGCCTTCTGTTCAAAAAATCTTTGGGTTTGATCTAGAGATGATTGGTCATTGTGCAGGACATTTATGGAAATATGCAGGAGTTAAGTCTCAAGAAAAACTAGAGCCCTTGATTGATACGCATCAACATATTGCTGTTGGTGGAGATTGGTGTGCTGGTGGTACGGTTGAAGGGGCCTATCTAGCAGGAAGCCAATTAGCTAGAAGTCTAAGTTCTTGTTTTTAAATAATCTGCTTTTAATTGTTATTATGCGTTTTTGTTAGGCTTAACTGGGAGAGGGTGTTTACTAGTAACGTAATAAAAAAATAAAAGTAAAATAGTTATAAAACAAACCTACTTAGACAGATAATTTAACACATCATCCACATGACCCGTAACTTTTACTTTTGACCAGCGGTTGATAATTATACCTTCTTCATTGATTAAAAAGGTTGTTCGTTCTGTTCCAAAATATTTTTTTCCATACATGGATTTTTCTTTCCATACATCATAGGCTTGGTTTACTTGGGTATCCGGATCACTTAGTAACGTGATAGACAAATCATATTTTTTGCAAAACTTTTCGTGAGATTTTACCGAATCTTTTGAAATTCCTAAAATTACCGTATTTAGTTTTTCAAAGTCCTCTTTTTTTTGGGTAAATTCTTCAGCTTCTTTAGTACACCCAGAAGTATCATCTTTTGGATAAAAATAAAGGACAACATTTTTTCCTTTAAAATCACTTAGTGATATAGATTGATTCTCTTGGTTTTCTAATGAAAATTCAGGGGCTTTTTTTCCATTCGTTGTCATTTATCTTTCTCCAACTATATTTATTTGATTATAATTTTAGCTTATCATATACCTGTGAAACTAAGGAAATTTTATGGTTTATGTTTTTTCTTTTTTATGTTTTTTTCAAGGTTACTTGAGGCTCACCCTTACGAACTAATTTGGTCAAAGCTTCTTGATGCGCATATTGAACAGAAAGTTGAACGTAATGTCACCTATACTTATGTAGATTATGATGCCTTGGTTCGGTCTCAAAATTTTCGTTTATTACTTCGAGTGATTGATCGCATGGATGGAGCAAGTCTATCCAATGATGCCTATCTTGCTTACTTAATTAATAGTTATAATATAAAAAAAATTGCAGCACTTTTTTATCTTCAAGCTGTTGATTCTACTTATTTTAATAATATTAAATTGAAATTACATGGCTTAGATTATAGAGCTTTATTTTGTTTAAGTGAAAACGATCTTTATTTTCCTAATTTAACTGCTTTTAAAGGTTCTGATATTAATCAACAATTAGATACTTACATAAAAGTTCATGGTAAAAAGTTCTTTAGGTATGATCGTTCGGCATCTATTTTATATACAGATCTTTGGTTTGATAGACAGTCTTTTTCGAAAAAGGAAAAAGAATCTTTTATATCCAAGATATTTCCTTCATTTAATTTTTCATCTATTTCAATTTATTTTAGTGATTTTGGCTCTAAATCGAATGCTTTAAAAAAATAATGTTTTAAATTAGCGTAGTTTGGGAAACTCTTTAAATATCATAGATGTATAGGAGATACGCATGGGATTTAATGTTAATCCAAATAAATTTGATGGACCGATTCAACCAAAATCAAATATTAATACTCAGTCTGTGAGTTTACTAGTCAATGGAAAAGAGGTTATTGTATCATATTCTCGCTTAAAAAAGATTGTTCGTGGCCTATCTAAAATGGCGTATCTTACCGGTGAAACTAATAATGAAGAAGAGTATCAAGAAGAGGTTGCTGAAGATATTTTTGAAGCTTTAAAATTGCTTGAAAAAAAAGATAAGAAGAAAAAGAAAAAGCGTTAGATTTTAAGGTTAGACTAGAATTAGGCTACTCTGTGATGCCATAATTTACTAGCCCATGTAGTGGCATAAGATATTTTTTTGATTTTTAATTCTTGAGTAACTATTTTTGCTTGTTTAAACATTATAGCGATATTATTAATTGAATGTTCGGGCGTAATGGTTAGTTGTGGACGTAACTGTTAATAAAAATCAATGAAAAGTCTAGTAAAAGGCTCAGAATAACCCGTTTATGCTACTATAGACTTGCTTTTTAATAAAATAATTAACTAAATTTTAAATTTCAAATTCAATAATTTTATGTTTAATATAATTAAAAATTTCTATCATTGTATCATCAAATCGGCCATAACGATCTTCTAAGCTTTCTTTTAATATCAAACGATCTGTTTCGCTTTTGCATGTAAGAATTTGCTTATATACAGCAATGCGTTCTCTTGGTTCAGCTATATATGTTTCGTTAATTGTAATGTTTTTTGTTTCATAAGCTGGATATGCTTGCGTGAATTTTTTGCCTTTTTTTTCATTTACGGATTCTTCAAGTAATTTGCAATAATAACTAAAGCCAATCGATATAATATGGCCATGTTGGTCTTTGCCCAATACAGATCCAGCACCTCGAATTTCTAAATCTCTTAAGGCGATATCATAGCCTGATCCTAGAGATACATATTCTTTTATTGCATTTAGTCGTTTTTTTGCTTTTTCTGAAAGTAATTCTTTTTTGTTGTAAAGTAAGGTTGCATAGGCTTGTCTTTCAGAACGCCCTACTCTGCCTCTTAATTGGTGAATTTGAGCTAAGCCAAAGGATTCAGCCCCATCTAAAATAATAGTATTGGCATTTGGTATATCTAGGCCATTTTCGACAATAGTTGTAGATAATAAGCAGTTATATTTTTTCTCTTTAAACTCTTTCATAATTCGTTTTATATGAGATTCTTCTAATTGGCCATGAATAATTGCTATGGTTAGTGATGGAATTAATTTTTTTAGATAGTGTGCTTTTTTGTGAATTTTTTGAATGTTATTAAACACATAAAATACTTGCCCATTTCTGTCTAATTCGTTGTTTATAGAATCACTGATGGTGTCATCATTAAATGGATGAATTTGTGTTAGGATAGGTTTACGGTTTTTTGGAGGTGTTTCGATAACTGAAAAATCTCTACTACCACTTAATGATAAATAAAGTGTTCGTGGAATTGGTGTAGCACTTACATTAATAATATCAACATTAGGTTTCATTGTTTTAATGAGTTCTTTATGTTTTACACCAAAACGTTGTTCTTCATCTATAATTAATAAACCTAAATTTGCAAAAGAAATATCTTTTGATAATAAGCGATGTGTTCCGATTATACAGTCGCAATGCTGGTCTTGGAGTTGTTTTACTATAGTTTTTTGATCGCTCTTTGAGATAAAACGGGATAAGCTTTTGATGATGTAGGGTGTGTTTTTTAATCTATTAGTAAATGTTTGAAAATGTTGCTCTGCTAATAATGTTGTGGGTACTAAAATGGCAACTTGTTTTTGGTTTTCTAGAGCTTTTAATGTTGCTCGTACTAAAAGTTCCGTTTTTCCATAGCCAACATCACCACAGATTAATCGATCCATGGGGCGAGCCTGCTCCATGTCATATTTAATGGCAGTGATTGTGGATTCTTGATCCGGAGTTAATTTATGCTGGAATTCATTTTCAATAATTAATTGAAGTTCAGTATCTGGGGAGCAGGCAAACCCTCGTTGAATATTTCGTGTTTTATATGTGTTATAAAGTTCTTCAGCTAAACGCAGTGTATCAGCTTTTGCTTTTTTCTTTTGTGATCGCCATTTAGCATCATTTAAACTATTTAATACTGGGTTTTCCTGTGTTTTTTCATATTTATGTATGCGATGAATTTGGTTGATAGGAATATAAATTTTATCGTTGTTTTTATATTCTAAAATGATATATTCCCCTTGAGAATTTCGAAATGTTTGATAGCGTAAGCCCTTAAATTTTCCAAGGCCATAATCTTCATGAATTACAAAATCATCTTCAAACAAATTTTCAATAATATTATGATCTACATAACTTTCATTAAGGTTTGATCCTAGTGTTTTATGAATTGTTGTATCAAAGGCAATAATCTGACACTCAGGAAGTTGCTTTGTGCTTCGTTGATTATGTAGAGAAAAATAATGAATACGGGTAATAATATCTAAGTCAAATTCTATTCGTATTGGATGGGTTGATTCTGCTGGAAATATATCAAGAATATCTCCTCTAGCAGCAAACTCTCCCATATCTAGCACTAGTTTGGTTCGTTTGTAATTTAAGTTGATTAATTCCTTAATAACCTGGTGTTGATGATATTCTTTTTTGTTAGTTAATATTATTTTTTTCATGCTTTAATTAAACTAATACAGTCAATTTTAGCAATATTAAACGAATTCATTAAAATTTTTAAGCATTCTTGCATTGTAGTTTGTGTTGTTACAATATCATCAACTAAAGCAATTTTTTTATTTGTTAAATTAATTGACGTATTTTTTGAAAGTAAAAAGCAGTTTGATAACATTGTTGATCTTTGGTTTGGTGATAATGTAGATAATGGTTTGGTATGTTTTGTTCTAATTAAGCAATCATTCATTGGAATATTTTTTTCTTCAAATAAGCTACTAAATATATGTTTGATAATATCATAGCCTCGTTGGTAAGTTTTTAAAGGATGGTACGGTACAGGGATCCAATAATCATAATCCCAGTGTTTAAGATCTACTTGAATGGATTGACGTAATTTTTCTTGTAAAGGTGTGAGTGCTTTCGAATAATTATCAAATTTAATACTATACATTAATGATTTTAATGTTTCTGTATAGTCTGAAAAATAAATATGATTTATGTTGCTAATTGTTGAATGATGGTGTTTAAAGTGAAGTGTATCTAGACAATTATTGCAGATGAAACCGTAGTTTTTTTTACAAACACTACATACTGCGGGAAGGCAATATGTAGTGAATGCTGTTTTAAGGCGCTGGCTTAATAAATTCAATTAGCCAATGCTATCTAATTTTTTGATTAATTGATCTCTTTTTTCAATATGAAATGCAGGTGTGTTTGCTAGTTCTTCAATAATCTCTTTGCGTTGCTGAACAAGGCTACGTCTTGGATTAATGTTTTGTTGCTCTAACATTGGAATGATATATTCGTAATCATTTTGAATTTTTGAAAGTTTATTTTCTAGTATTTGAAAATTTTCAATTGTTTGCTCAAGAAGCGATTGCAATTGATCAACAGTCTCTGGATTAACATTGTACTTAGACTGAACAGTGTCTTGAGGAATATTAATATGATGTTTTTTACTTTCTTCCATTTTAGCAAGATATTCATTGAGTTTGCTTTCATAGATAAAAAAGTTTGGTAAACCTCGTCCTCGCTTTTTTTCTTTTGCTTCTTCAGCATCTAACTCTCCAGCTAAAATAGCCTTTGTTAGCTTATATTTAGTAAGTTTTCCTTTGGATAACTTTTCTATTTCATATACTGTATATTTTTTTTCGTTTTGGCTCATTTTAAAGAACCCCCTTTTGGTTTATAATTTTGATTTATAATGAATATCTATATAAATAGTATTATTTTGAACAAATTTTTTCAATGTGTAATATAAATAATCATTAATTTTGTATAAAAAAAAGATGAGGAAGGGTTTGAAATGAAAGAAAATTGGATTGCACCGTCTATATTATCCGCTGATTTTAGTAAATTAGGACAAGAAGTTAGGGATGTTGTTGATGCAGGTGCGGATCTTATTCATTTTGATGTTATGGATAATCACTTTGTGCCAAATTTGACTTTTGGTCCTAAGATTTGTAAAGATTTGATTAAATCAGGCATTGAAACACCGATTGATGTCCATTTGATGTGTCAGCCTGTGGATGAGTTAATTAAGGATTTTGCTCATGCTGGAGCTCACTTCATCACCTTTCATCCTGAAGCATCTACTCATGTAAATCGATCTATTAAATTAATTAAATCATTAGGATGTAAAGCGGGTTTGGTTTTAAATCCAGCAACACCAATT
>Ga0181566_10004948_pt1 | contig 10770 bp, 4 predicted proteins | sample 101ome_15_FD_133762 | JGI IMG/M metagenome (GOLD analysis project Ga0181566, IMG submission 133762) | Coastal salt marsh microbial communities from the Groves Creek Marsh, Skidaway Island, Georgia - 101402AT metaG (megahit assembly) | ecosystem: Environmental > Aquatic > Marine > Intertidal zone... | reverse complement strand
ATTCTCAGTCTGGAAGACAAGAAGTGGCTAATTGCCTTATAAAAACGGGCTTCAAACTTCGGCTCCAACCCGAATCTTTCGTTTATGAACTCATGTCGTATTGAAATAACCGATGAATCTTTGAATGCCTTCACATTCACATTAGGTAATTCATCCTCAACGAATGACATCTCTCCCAAAATCTCACCACTTTTTATCGTGGCAACTTCCGCTCCATTTGGCTGTTGGATTTTAAAACGCCCATCGAGCACGAAATAAACATTTGCTAATGCCTCTTTGTATTTAATTAGGAATGATCCCTCCGAGATTGATTTTTTTTCACCCACTTGTGCAATCCAAGCGGTATCCTCCTCATTAAAATAACCAAGAATGTGTAATACTTTTCTCATAATAAGTTTTAGTGAATTAAATCTAAAAGGTACTGATGCTTTAAGACATTAAGTTCCGACTGTTCCACAAGCATTTTACGGTTTACCAACTCCTCTTCTTCCTGAAAAACAGATGTTAAATCTGAGACTCCTTGGGCAACAACTCTTTTTGTATCATCTACTCTCTTTAGCTGCAATTTTAGCAATTCTTTATGATAGTCCGAGTTTTTCTGAGCGAGTGTAAGCCTTTTTTGCTCAGCGAGTTTTTGACTTCTGTATTGGTTAATCAGGTTAACTTTCTCTGTCTTTGACCGTATGATTTCTTTTGAAGCTTTCTCTAATTTTCGCTCCGTTAAAAAATAATCAAACAAAGGAATTTCAATTTTTACTCCGACTGTAAGTTCATGACCTTGTCTATTCATCTCTATACTGTTTCTCTCCCTGTATCCTGTATTACCAAATAATTCAACCGTTGGAGATTTTTCAGTTCTTATTTCCTCCATCTTACTTCGGGCAATTTGAATTTCTACTTCACCCAACTCTGCCATAGTTGATTCTTCAGGATTTATATAATTTGTCCGAAGCAACTCATCAGGGACTAGGAAAATATTAGATTTTGTCCAAAATTCTTCATCTAAGTTCAACAAAAAAGCAATTTCGGACTTAGCGATATCAACGCTTGCTTCCAAATGCATTCTCTTAATTTGAACTGCTTCAATCTCCTTGGTTACAATTGAGGTAAACATCTTGTTAACTAAACCTGCTGCCGCCTGCTTTTCGTAGATTTCTTTACGCTTTTTTCGGTACTCTTCGATGATTGGAAGAACTCTCAATTCGAGATTAGCATTTAATATTTCGAAATACCTCCCAGTTAAGTTTCTCAGCACAACTTGTTCTTTCAGATGCAACGCTTTCTCTGCCCTTATGATTTCAAGTTTAGCAGTCTCAATTTGCTTTCTTGTTTTGTAGCCGTTGTATAAAATCCACTTCGCATCTAGACCGTAATCATAGACTCCATACGGTTCGGGTTCAGAATATGTCTCGAATTGGGCAATTTTATTGTAATCAGTAAAACCAAACCTCGCCTTTAGGTTCGGGAAATATTGTCCCTCTAACACGCGAATAGTTTTGCTGTAAGAATCAAGCTCAGCTTTCTTAACTAAAATTTCGGGCGAATTCCTTAATGCAATTTCCCGCAAGACATGAAGCTCCCACCCCTTGAAATCTCTCGTATTATTCAATTCATCTTTATTCTGGAGCAAGCCATCGATACCAGGATTATTGGCAGGTAAAGGCTCCTTTTTCCCGTATAAAATACCTGACATCAGAATAGTTAAGAACATCCATATGCTAAATAGATAACATGAACAGTAAAATCTTATTTTCGAAAGCAGAAGAATCACTGTACATTCCTCCACATTTTAGCATAAAACTTTTCATATGAGAGTAACTCCTCGTGGGTTCCTCGCTCGACTATTTCACCACTTTGCATAACAAAAACTTGATCAGCATGTTTCGCAATTTTCAAACGATGAGCCACAAAAATGATAGTCGAATTCATTGCCTTTAGATTTGAAATTATTTTTTCCTGTAAACTATTATCCAAAGCACTTGTTGCCTCATCCATAATCAATATACATGGCTTTCTCACGAGTGCTCGAGCAAGAGCAATTCTTTGTATCTGTCCGCCGGAAAACGCACCAAACTGAGTTCCTGTAAGCGTATGGAGTCTCATTGGAAGCTCTGATATATCGTCCCAAATACACGCTGCTTTGGTGGCCGAAATAACATCCTGCTCCGTAGCTGAAGCTGCACCCATTATATTTTCATATAATGTCCCATTGATAAGTCGAAAATCTTGCGGGACCATTGCGATATTTGATCTAAGTGCAACTGGATCAAGCGTATTCAATTCATAATCATCCAAAAAGACATGGCCATTCGTTGGTTGGTCAAGTCCTGCAAGTAACTTCCCAAGGGTACTTTTACCTGAACCGGATTCACCAACTATAACAGCAAATGAACCTTGCTTGATTGACAAACTTACTTGTTGTACTGCTGCCGTATTTTGGCCCGGGTAAAGGTAACTAATGCGGTCGGCTCTTAAATTGCCACTAATATTTTCAGGAACCATCATATCAGATTTACAATCAGGAACTTTTTCCAAGAGTAGCTTTATGAATTTATACATCGGCACCTGAATACCGGACTGCACCACTATCGAACAAAGTGTACTTAAGTTTGCACTAAAAACAGCAAATGCACCCAGAAAGGCTATAAATAAGGCTGGTTCTAAATCGACATTTCCCAAACCAACTATGAGCCAATAAACCAGAGCTGTTGTTAAAGTAACCCACGCTGCCTGGAAAGAAGAGTGGATAATTCTTACACGCTGGCTTGAAAGTAATTTTTTCCTTAATCGGCTATATCTTTCTGCCCATTGGTGAAGACATTCATCTTCAACAGCAGCAGCCTTGATTTTATGAATCCCTGAATACATTTCCAATATATAACTATTCACTATGCCCAGTGATTTCTCTCCTGATGTAAATGCACGGATTTGCCAATAAGTAAATGCAAAGGCTGCAACAACTGCAAACAGCCCGAAGGCTAAAACTCCTAAACCAACATCAAAATGCACCCAGAAAACAACTGCCAAACTGCTAAACAGTTGAAATGACATCGTGATAACTTTTTGACCAACTATCCGAAAAAACTTTTGCATTCCGAGGCAAGAGTCAATTCTCATGGCAATATCACCTGACGCGTTTTGTCTCAGCACATTTGATGGGAAGTGGAGTACGCGATGCCACAATGCAGCCGTAGATGCCAATGAAAGTTTATAGTCGATCCGAGTCATTAACATTGTATCGAACCAAGTAAAAAGTGTCTGAAAGATCCCGATCACCACCAACCCGAAACACGCAACTGCGAGCAAATCAGTCAATGCACTTGGTAATAAAACATTCACCACAAATGCTGAAACAAGGGGCAGGAAGGCGATAAGTCCGCTTAGTGTCAGAGCAATAATGAGTACAAGTAAAATTTCCTTTCTGACCAAGTGTAATTCAAAAAAAACAAGATCCAGAAGTGATAATGGTTGTGCCGGTAATTGATTATAGAAGTAGATAGCTCTTTTTGACATTCCATCAATGTCAGCCTGAGTAAGTTCTGAAAAGTTATTCTTTATTGATTCCCATTTCTGGTAGCTTCCTTTTTTGAAAAACAGAACCAATGGAGTTCCATCTTTTCTAAAAGCAATAAAAGAGCCCGAATCCTTAACCCACCATTTTCCTTTGAGAGAGGTTTTGCGGATGATAAGACCAGAACTATCAGCAATTTTACCAAGTAAAAGGTCGGCATCCTCATCTTCAGTTGACTTCGGGATGTTTGGAATCCAACCATTTTCGTTAATTAGAAAAAATGCAGATCGGAGAAGATGATTTGATGTATCAGGAATAAAGGATTTTTTTCCAGTGAGTAAGTTCAGCAGACGACTACGGACTGATTGGGTAAAAACATCATTCCGGGCTGAATACTCATTCTCAGATTGCTTAACCCTTGATAATTGATCAGACCAACGGATGGATAATTCTGACCAATAGAATTCAAACTGAGCATTGATCTGAAAAATAATATCAGGTCTAGAGAAAAAACTGAGGCTATCAATGCTGGTAACTTCAGCAACTTGTTCTGTTAAATTTTCCACACCGAAGTCATCGTGTAGAAACACAAAACCTGGTACTTCCTGCTCGTCTGATAAGGGCTTCGGGCTAACATTTAAATCATTGCGCTCAACCCATAGATTCCCAGAAACAGCAATTCCTTTTCTCCCTGCTCCTAATTTTGTAGTTCTATCAGGTTTCAGAACCTCAGGTCGTATTAAGCTTGGCTTTGAGGGTTTTTTTTCAAATTCCGAGAGCTGTGTTAATGCATAAGAAAATTTATTCCCAACGATTTGCAAAAGATTTGGCTCAGTCACAATATCCACTAAGTTTTCGATTTTCCCATAATGACAATTCCCACTCTCAAAGCTTCTCGCAAATAATTTCATACCGTGAGGCAAGTTTTGCGGAAGCACAAAAAAATCTCCGGGGGCAAGCCGGGTCACCACTCTTCTTTGCTTGTAGACATTTTCCGCATCATATAATTCAGCCTCCACAAACCAGTTACAATTCAGACTCCAAAAGAACAATAATTCATCAGCAGAAGATTTCAGTTCGGTATACATCCCCTCCAAATCTACGGAACCTTTTGCGGCTTCTTGCAGGCTTTGCTTAAATGCCAAGATTAATTCTTTTTTAGATAAGGAGCTTCTCACTGTACTTCTAATTGAAACAACTTGCGATAAAGACTTCCCTGCTCATTGATTAGATCAGGATGAGTCCCGCGCTGAACGACCCTACCCTTTTCAAAAACTACGATTTCATCACAAACTTTAATTGGTTCTATTCGATGACTAATAATTATTCCACCTGCACAATTCTGACGAATTGATTGTAGAACCAAGTTTTCAGTCTCTGGATCAAGGGCAGCAGTTGCTTCATCAAGAATTAGCAGGGCAGGTTCATTTGCTAAAGCCCTAGCTATCTCAAGCCTTGCTTTCTCTCCTCCACTGACATTACTTCCATCTTCTGAAAGTTTGTGATCGTAACCATCGGGACGATTAATAATCCATTCATGAATACAGGCAATTTTCGTAGCCTTTGTTAATTGGTCAAAGCTTATGCTACTATTCCACATCGATAAATTCTCAGAAATAGTTGCATTAAAAAGAACAATTTTCTGGTCAACGAACGAAACTGTTCGAGAAAAATCCTTCTGATCAATTTTTTCAATCAACTTTCCATCAATCTCAATTGATCCGGCCCATGGTTTATAAAGCTGGGATATGAGTCTTGCAATTGTTGACTTACCCGAACCTGATGCACCTACAAAAGCAACCCACTTCCCGGGACCAACTGCAAGATTGAAGTTTTCAAGCAAAGGCGGATCCAATTTCTGATATCCAAAAGTTATACCCTTCAATTCAAGTAGGGGAAAAGAAATCTCACTTTCATTAGAAGTGGTCGATTTATTGGGGGCAGACAGCTCGTCACTTTGTTTAAAAATATCCTCGATTCTATCTATACTACCCTGAGTTTCCTGGATGTCAGTGAAATGACTCAGCATTTCCCTGATAGGAGAAAGAAACTGCATCATTAAACCTTGGAACGCAACCAATACACCAAAAGTCATGTTACCCTTTATAACTTCTTGACCACCAAAATATAATATAACCGCATAGGTTCCTGCCTGTAAAAAAGTGGGTAATGACTCAATGATTGTTCTTTTTACAGTCAATCGATTGCTCTCATTCAGTACCTTTGTCTTTCGTCCGACCAACTGCATCAATAAATTTTTCTCCAAGCCACTTAATTTTACTTCGGGAAGGAGCTGCAAAGCCTGCAACTGTTCGCCGGTCTGCAAGCTAGTCTCTCTGGTAATACTCTGATTCAACTCTCTAACCCTGCGTATTTGCCAGGAAAAATAGAGGAGATTAATTAAAGCAATTCCAAGTACTAAAAAGGACAGGAACACATCAAAATAAAGCATTACAAACCAATAAAGAGTCGCGGTAGCTAATCCCACAAAAGATTGAGCTAAAGGACCAGCAATTAGATTACAAAGTTGATCGACAAGTTGAGTTCGTCCAGCAATCTCGCTCGAAGATCTTTGGGAAAAAAAAGCCAATGAAAGACCAATAGACTTCTTTATTAAACGACTGTTCAGAGCAATTGATAGACGAGTCTGAAAAATCATGGTTATTGTTTTTTGCAGGAAGTTCAAAAAAAACTGCAAAACCGCTAGAACAAGAACGCTACCAAGTAAAATTGGAAGCCAGTCTGTGAATCCCTGAATTAAAATATAATCAATGAATATAATTGAAAGAATCGGAAGCAATACGCCTGGTACAACCAGCATTAACCCCAATGCCGCCATCAGGATTAAACCAATTTTTATTTGAGAAGCATACTTAATTATAGACTTCGACCAGCTCGGAGCATTCCCCAATGGTTCAAATGATTCATTTGGTGAAAATGTAAGGACGACGCCTGTAAAACATTCGTCTACTTCTTGTTCATCGACTATTCTTCGACCACTCGCGGGGTCATTTATCCAATATCGACCATTTTCTATTTTTTCTAAAACTACAAAGTGGTTAAATTTCCAATGAATAATAACTGGAAATTCCGATAACTCCTTTAGTTCCTCAAGCTCAAGACTGTATCCGTTACATGAAAAGCCTTCTTTTCTGGCAAACTTCAGGAGATTCATTGCGTTGCTGCCATCCCTTGACACTCCACAAGCCTCTCTAAAATATTCAATAGAATGCCACCTGCCGAAATATCCAAACACAATGGCTAGTGCGACCACCCCACATTCAGTATGTTCAACTTGTAAAAGCGAAGGGGTATGGAAATTTTTGTATTTGTTGGTGAAGAAGGAGAGCATTTTATTCAGTTTGTGGCAAAAGCAACCATACCAGCCTCTCATACCTAGTAATAATACTGCCTTGCCCCACCATTCCTACCTGAAGCTCACGCTCCGCATTAGATGAGGAACTCCATACGAATTCACCCGAATCCTTGTTCCGTAAAATATCAACTCTCACCATAAATGGGCTTCCAGATTCGGTTATTCGATTTACGAGTTGATCGTTTTTAAGTTCTTTCATTAGTCCAGATGAGGACAATGGCATAGGAGAGATTGAGGTGACTTCAGCTAACAACTTTCCGTATTTTGTGGGAGGGAAAGCAGAAAGTTCCAACTCCGTTCTCATCCCTACCTTTACGGGCTTCACCTGCTCACTTGAAATAAAGAGAACAAAAGTTAATTGGCTATCAATTGCATCTGGCTGAACCAAAATAACAGATGAACCCGGGGTTAAATAATCTCCAATAGAAGCAGTTACCTCTACGACACTGCCTGCAACCCTTGTTCTCAACTCTCCTTGATCTGATAATTGACTCTCCAATAAATTCACTTCACTTACTAAACGATCACGTTCTAATTTCTTTTGTAAAAGTTCACGCACATCGGTTGAAGCTTTTGTGTTCTCTTCCCTAAATTCAGAAACCAATAATCTTTCATCGGATAAAATACGGTCTTCTGACTCCTCAACTCTATCAATCATGTCATTGTATTGATCAAATTGAATTAATCCTTCTTCAAATAGTTTCTTTAACTCTTCCTTTCTGTCCTGAAAACGAGCTAATCTGGACTTATTTAGTTTAGTCGAACTGCTCATCAAATCAGTAGATAGTTTTTTAAGTTTATCTCTCTCGATTTTATCCTTTTTTTGTAGATTCTGAATATCAGAAATATAGTTATTAAGCACTTCCAGCTGGTACTTAAGGGCTTTTAATTTATCTCGGATAGAGGATTGATCGAGAAGGGCAATAACCTGACCTGCTTCTACTCTGTCTCCGACCTTCACGCTTATTGAAGTGACACTCCCTGGGTCCTTACAGACCACTTGCAAAACTCCAACCTCGGACCAAATAACCGACGGGCCAGATATTTTAATCGGTACCTTTATAAATATACAGGACAGGACGCCAACTGTAAGTAAAACAGCAAATACTATTAAAAATAAAATCGAGCGAAAACGGATAAACGAAGATGCTTGGTCAAGGTCATCAGTAGAGACTAAACTATCCAAGGAATCAGATCTGTAGGGAGATGACACAGTAATTAGATGGTTCTATTAAAAGCAATGAGTTCAGGTAAGTGGTGAATAGCTTCCAAGTTAGTATCTTTTGTATATAACTAGAATAAAAACCAAGACTTACTTTACGAAAGTGTCTTAATCAATTTCTACTCTGAAAATTATTTACATAATGATTATGAGTAAACGCTTAACTCAATCTAATCAAAGAAACATTATCAATAAGACTGCCAATGGAATCGTCCGTGCCGACTGCCTTAAATTCTAATCTTGTAAAATCATCTTCATTCGGAGCGGCAGTAAGATCATATTCATAAGATTCCCAGCCTTTTTTATCTGCGGTGATGGTGGCTATTTTCTCTCCACCCCAATACACTTCGGTAAGATTATTAGCAGCCACATCCTTCCCCCCTGCTCCGCCTTCTCTTGCTGAGAATGCAAAAGACAATTTAAATGAACCTTGCGAACCCGTTTTGATGTCCTGAAAAACGGATGCATTCGTGTCTTTTCCACCATGTGCGTCTAATTCGATACAAGCACTTCCATCTTGTGCACCAGGAGTTCCTCCATGGACGCCTTCTTGAATCTCAATATTCCCTGAACTTGCCTGCCAACCTTCAATACTTTCCGTGTAACCCCATGAACCTTTATTCAATTTTCCATAATCTTCAAAGCTCGAATTGATGACTAAGTTTTCACCAATGGGTGCTTGGAATACTTCTACATCCTCTTTAGTCAAGTTTTCTAAATGTGAAACATATGCATCCTCAACATTGAACTCCAATGCTCCCTGCCAAGGCATTCTTTCCATGCCGTCACCATCCAAATTATGCTTTCCTTCAGACTCGGGATACTTTGTGAACTCACCCTCGGATTGGATTACAAACCCATCTACTTTAACTTTATCCACAATTAAGTTTCTGTCATCATCAGTACCTTTACCCCCCCAGGCATCTTTAAGGAATTTAACTTCAATTTGCTTAGGCATTCCTTTGGAAAAATCGTATTCAACAGATATGTCTTCCCACTTAACCTGAGCGTTGTCCACATCCCAACTACCTTCATTGCCATAAAGTTTTTCTTCGCCTGTTGTATCTTTCGCCCAGTCTACCTCACCCCGGGCAATTTCCTCCCCATCTACAACAATTGCATACTCTGGGTTTCCTTTGAAAGCCTCACCTCCTAAAGTGACCGTTATTTTACCATCGTGAACTAGACCATCTTCGCTAACGGCCGTATCCTCAGCAAAACTTATTGATTCTAAATTCTTGAAGGTAATTTCGTCACCATCAGGACCGATAATTTTCCCAACTCCACTGATTGCATTTAAATCAATCACACCTTCTTTAATAAACTCAACATAATCGACGGACTGTCCCCTTTTATCTTTAACTTCCCAATCCTTCTCGAATTCTGCCCGTGTAATATTTGACAAATGGATGCTGTCCTGCCCCTTGCCCCCATCAATCATATCTTTGCCATCACCTTTGCTGTAAATAAAGGTGTCTTCCCCAGTTCCCCCCCGGAGTACATCTGTTCCCTTACCTCCCTCTATCACATCATCGCCAGATCCTCCAAACAAACGGTCATCTCCGGATCCTCCACGCAGTACATCATCGCCAGATCCTCCACGCAGTACATCATCACCCTGTCCGCCACGCAACATATCGTCACCAGACCCGCCTTTTAAAACATCATCTCCCTTACCTCCGATCAATCGGTCATCTCCGGATCCTCCGTGCAATACATCATCACCGGATCCTCCGCGCAGGACATCATTCCCCTGTCCGCCACGTAGCACATCGTCACCGGACCCGCCTTTCAATACATCATCTCCTTTGCCTCCAAACAAACGGTCATCCCCGGATCCTCCACGCAGAACATCATTCCCCTTTCCGCCGCGTAGCACATCATCCCCCTGTCCGCCTCGCAAAACATCGTCACCAGAACCACCTCTCAAAACATCATCTCCCTTACCTCCGCGAAGTACATCATCCCCTGATCCTCCATCTAGTACATCGTCTCCTCTGCCACCAATCAATCGGTCATTCCCAGATCCTCCTTTGAGCACATCATCGCCGGATCCGCCGCGTAATACATCATCGCCTTGCCCGCCTCGCAGTACATCGTCACCGGACCCGCCTCGTAATACATCGTCTCCCCTACCTCCAAGCAAACGGTCATCTCCGGATCCCCCCTTGAGCACATCATCACCGGACCCACCACGCAGCACATCATCACCGGACCCGGCCTTTAACACATCATCGCCCTGTCCACCGCGCAGCACATCATCTCCTGATCCACCTTTCAATACATCATCGCCTTTACCTCCAAGCAAACGGTCATCACCAGATCCTCCCTTGAGAACATCGTCGCCGGATCCGCCACGTAATACATCGTCTCCCCTACCTCCAATCAATCGGTCGTCTCCTGAACCTCCCTTTAGAATGTCAGCGCCAGACCCTCCACGCAATACATCATCGCCCTGACCACCTTGTAGTACATCGTCATCAGAGCCACCTTTTAAAATGTCATCTCCAGCTCCGCCCAATAAAGTATCTTTACCCGCACCTCCGACCAATTTATCGTCTCCAGATTCCGCAGTTAAACGGTTATCTCCCTCATCTCCTATCAAAGTGTCATCGTATTTCGAACCCCGAACATTTTCGATATCTTTAAGTTTATCTCCTT
>Ga0181566_10004945_pt1 | contig 10774 bp, 11 predicted proteins | sample 101ome_15_FD_133762 | JGI IMG/M metagenome (GOLD analysis project Ga0181566, IMG submission 133762) | Coastal salt marsh microbial communities from the Groves Creek Marsh, Skidaway Island, Georgia - 101402AT metaG (megahit assembly) | ecosystem: Environmental > Aquatic > Marine > Intertidal... | reverse complement strand
CTTTGAAGTGGAAAAAGAATTCTGTGATGATTGGGATAAATTTAAACTTTGGGATATAAAAGGTAGCAACGATGAAGAAATCTTTAGAGCATATTCAATGGCTAATTATCCAGAAGAAAAAGGTGTAATTTACTTAAATGTACGTATTGCAACACCACCCCCAGGTGTTGATGCGCCTCCAGGTATTGGTTCTACATTTATTTTTAATCTAAAGCCTGGTGATAAAATTGTTGCTAGCGGTCCGTTTGGTGAATTTTATGCTAAGGAAACTGAAAGAGAAATGTGTTTTATTGGCGGTGGTGCTGGAATGGCCCCAATGAGAAGTCATATTTTTGATCAACTTAAACGTATCAAATCAAATCGTAAAATCACTTTTTGGTATGGAGCAAGATCTGTTCGTGAAATGTTTTATGATGATGAATTTAAACAACTAGAGAAGGATAATCCAAATTTTAGTTATCATGTTGCATTATCTGATCCTTTACCAGAGGATAATTGGAAAGGTATGACAGGGTTTATTCATCAAGCCTTACTTGAAAATTATTTGAATAATCATGAAGATCCAACAGAAGTAGAGTATTACTTATGTGGTCCCCCAATGATGTTAAAATGTGTCATGGATATGCTCGATGATATTGGCGTAGAGCGTGAAATGATTGATTTTGATGATTTTGGTTAAATTAAGTTATTTTATTTATATTTAATACATTGTAGTTATGAATTTAAAACAGCGTATTGTAATATTCATACTTTTTATTATTACTCCATTATTAGGTTTATGGATTCTTCAGAAAAAGGTTGTAACTATATCTGGCCAAACTATGGGTACTACGTATTCTATAAAATGTTATGTTCCAAAGTGGGTATCAAAATCTAAACTTAATTCAACTATTGATACGGAGTTACTCCGTGTTAATTCTATATTTTCAACATGGGATAAGTCCTCCGAAATTAGCTCTTTTAATGATTTTAAGTCTTTAGATACATTTTCTGTTTCATCTGATTTTATTTCCTTAATGCAATTTTCTTATGATTTACATGATCGTACAACCGGGTATTTTGATCCTACGGTAAAGACGTTTTCTGATATATGGGGATTTAGTTCATATAGTAGTTCATTTAATGTTCCTGATTCAGATATCATAAAAGATTTATCTATGAATGTAGGTTTAGATAAAATTGTAGTTGAACAATCTCATTTAAAAAAATTAAATCCGGAAGTTACTCTTGATTTATCTGCTATTGTGAAGGGGTATGCTGTCGATAAAATTTCTTTACTATTAGAGTCTTTTGGTTCGTCTCGTTATATGGTTGAAATTGGAGGTGAACTTAGAGTTCATTCTGGTAGTTCTAATAAGCCATGGAAAATTGGGATACGAAAACCTAAATATCATGATATTAATTTAGATTTATTTGGTTCTGTTGATTTATATTCAGGTGCCTTAGCTACCAGTGGTGATTATCAAAATTTTTTTGAAAAAGAAGGTACCATATATTCTCATATAATAAATTCTATGGATGGTGTTCCTGTATCCTCTACTATCACTTCTGTTTCTGTTTATGCGCCAACATGTGTTTTAGCTGATGGGTTAGCTACCTCTGTTGTTGCTTTGGGTATTAATCGCGGCTTAAGTTTAATTGAATCTTATTCTAATGTTGAAGCGCTTATTCTTGTTAGAGAAGCTGGTGAGTTAAAACTATATGAATCTTCTGGATTTAGTTCGCTTGCTTTTAATAAATTAGCTGATAACTAATTAATAAATTTCCTTTTTTATTATTGTTTTATTGACAAATTTTTTTTAATAGTACAAAATTGAGACTCAGTATCGATAACTAGGAGTTTATTATGATTAAGTTTTTTTCTATTTTTAAATTGATAATATTTTTTGTTTGTTCTTCAGCTGTATATTCTCAAACTTCCTTAATTTTTGATCCGAAAGGATCGGGAGGCTATTCTATTACAAGTTTTGATCGAATTGGTGAGAGAACTATTGGTGGATATTTAGATACAGAATTTGTTGCAGGTGATAATAAAATTAGTACGTTTAAGGCACATCGATTGATTCTTGATGTAAGCTCCCAGATATCAAATAAAATTTTAATTAATTCTGAGATTGAACTTGAGTATGCTGCTAACACAGAATACGAAGGAGAAATTAAAATTGAACAAGCATGGGTTGATTATCAATTAACGGATTTTTTAACTCAGCGTACTGGAATTATTGTTATGCCATTTGGAAGAGTAAATGTTTTACATGATTCTGATGTAAGAGATGCTACCCAAAGACCTTTGTATGCTAAGCAAATTGTTCCTACTACCTGGAGTGATGTAGGCTTTGGTTTTCATGGTAATTCATCGCTTAGTTTTTTAGATTTTAATTATTCTGGATATATTGTTAATGGTTTAGGTATTCATGGTTCTGAAGTTCGTTCTAATTTTAAGCAAGATAATAATGGTGATAAGGCGTTTATTGGTCGTCTTGGAATTTCACCTATATTAGGGTTAGAGTTTGGAACAAGTATTTATAAGGGAAATTATAACGATGCTGCTAATTTATCTTATCTTATGGTAGGAGGCGATCTTTTTTACAAGAGGGGACGTTTTGAGGTTGTTTCTGAAGCTGCTGTGATTCGTTCGGAAAATACAAGTTCTACAGATACAGCATTAGGGGGTTATTTAGAATTTAGAATGCATGTTTTACAACGTTACTTAAGAGACTGGATGCCATCATTAAAGTTTCCTGTAATTACTTTATTTAGTAGAGTTGGCCATGTTGACTTAGACCGACGTGGTAATGATATCACAAATCGAGTTATGGTTGGATTTAACTTTAGACCTACGGAATCTTTTGTATACAAATTAGAATATCAAATTGAAGATTATGATAAAGCTAATAATAATAGTAGCGAGGCTGCTGTTTATGCATCTGTTGCGGTTGGATTTTAAGTTTAGTGTAAATTAATGTGTTAAAGGATATTTATGAAAGCTTTAGTCTTTATATTAATTAATCTAGCATTATGTTTTAGCTTAATTGCAGAGACTCCTCGTTATCATGAACAGCATTATTTAACAGAGTTAGAAGCTTTAGAGATATCTTTTTCTAATGCAAATCGTTATGAAACAACGGGTGTAACGTTAAGTGATGAACAAGTAATAGAGTTATCCAAAAAATTAGGTTGGAAAATAAATGAATCAGAGTTTCAACTAATCAAAGCGTTTGCTAAAGATAATGAAATATTGGGTTATGCAATGGTGCTTAATGAGAATGGTAAATATTATCCGATAACATTTTTAGTTGCTGTAACGCCAGAATTTTCAATTAAAAATATTAGTGTCATGGTTTATCGTGAAAAAATTGGCTCAAATGTTCGTAAGAAACGTTTTTTAAAGCAATATAAAGGTAAAACTAAAGACGATCCACTGATGGTAGATTATGATATTATGGGCATTTCTGGCGCAACTATTTCTTCTTGGTCGATTGCTTCTGGTGCAAAAAAAGCCTTAATTATGCTCGAATCAATTATTAATGATCAGGCTGAATCAAATACTAGTATATAATTACTTTAATGGTGTTTAAAAAAAAAAATAATCGCAAGAATATCGTTTTAAAATATCACGCTTGGATAGGTTCTTTAGCATCAATATTTATTCTTAGCTTAGTTATTACAGGAGTATTATTAAATTATCCGGATTTACTTAAACGATCAGTTCAATCTACAGATCCTTTTAAACTTAATCCTCATAGGTCTTTTATGGCTTCTACAGGGCACTTGTTTCTCGCAACAGACTCTCAATTATTTGTATCCTTAGATAACGGCACACTATTTAAACCTTTAAGAACGCCTTTTACAACAAAGTATCTTGTTGGTTTTACAGAATCTGAAAACGATATTTATATTGCTTTAAAAAATGGTGTTGTATTTAGAGCAAATAAAAAATCTCTGTTATGGGAAATGCTACCAAACCCAGACACCTTAGATATTTATTCAATCTCTTATCATGATGAAATGCTTTGGATAACAGCATATGAAGGCTTATTTTCATTTAATTCAACGTCATCATGGCAATTAAATCGTAAAAATGATTCACCATTAAGTATTTATCAGTTAATTAAAGCAATTCATACAGGCTATCCACCGTTTGGTTGGTTACATAGTTTCAACTCAATTGCGTCGATACTTTTAATTATAATTGTAATTACAGGGATGTATTTATTTGCTAAGTTTTATATCAAAACATTGACAAAGAGTATAAAATAGTTAAAAATTGAGACTTAGTATCGATTTAGGACGTTTTTATGAAAAAAAAGTTAAGCCATATTGATTCATCAACACCGTGCATAGTAAGTTCCATTGAAACAGAAGACCTTGATTTGATGGAAGAATTAGAAACGTTAGGATTTATTCCAGGTACAGTTGTTAAAGTTATTAATAAATCATTTCTATCCGGTCCTCTCACAGTTTTTTTGAGAGGTGCAAAAGTTGCAATTAGAAAAGGCTCTGCAGATATTATTTCTGTTACTGCCTAATGTCTAAACGTAATATTATCTTAGTTGGGCCCCCCAACGTAGGAAAAACAACGTTATTTAATGCATTAACAGGCCGTCGTGTGAAGGCTGTCAATTATCCAGGATCTACAATTGAACTTAATATGGGGGTCTATAGTGATAATTCTGATATTTCTATTATCGATACTCCGGGTTTATATTCATTAAAACCAAAATCAGATGATGAGTATATAACTGTTGCTGCGCTTGAATCTATTAAAGAGATCACTCAATCACAATCAGATAAACCAGATCTTATTATTTCTTTAATTGATATAAAACAAGCATCACGTCATTTAATTCACTCAATTCAAATGATTCAACAAGGCTACCCATTAATCATTGTTGTTAATAAGCTACATAAAGATATTCACATTGACCAAATGATTAATCTTAAAAACTTAGAGATGGAACTAAAAGTACCAATATTAGCAATTGATGCACTCAATAAGACAGAATTAAGTTCTCTAAAGCGTTTAATTAAATCGTATAATTATATTTCTTACGATGTAAATCAACTGCATCAAAATTCTATTTCAACTCAATTTAAAAGTATTGAAGGTATGCTTCAAAAGGCTGGTTACAGTGAATCCTTTGATAAGTCATTTGATATGGACAGAATATTTTTAAATCCAATTTTTGGTCCATTAGTATTTATCGGGGTTATGGGGCTCTTTTTTTATAGTATTTTTTCATTAGCAGGTCCATTTATGGATATGATTGATAGTACATTTGCTTTTATTAATGACACGCTAAAACACTGGCTTCCTAAATCATGGTTAACGCATTTATTAACGGATGGAATTATTAGTGGATTGGCTGCTGTAATTATTTTTATTCCTCAATTAGCCCTTTTATTTTTTGGAATAGGTCTTTTAGAATCATCAGGATATTTAGCTCGTGGTGCAGTGTTGATTGATAAACCATTATCATGGATTGGTTTAAATGGACGTTGTTTTGTACCCTTATTATCAGGCTATGCCTGTGCAATTCCTGCAATGTTATCTACACGAAACATTCAGCAAGAAAAAATTAAAAAAATCTGTTGTTTTATCATTCCTCTCATGCAATGTTCTGCACGATTACCTGTATATGGATTATTATCAGTTTTATTATTTGGAAATAATGCATTAAAAAGCAGTCTTTTGTTAACAGGAATTTATGTGTTTAGTTTAGTTTTAGGAGGGCTTACAGCTATTCTAATAAACCCATTTATTAAAGGAAAAACTACGAGTCAATTTAATATAGAGCTTCCACAATGGAGAGTGCCTATCTTAAAAAATATTTGGTTACAAATGATTCAGCAAATTACTTCATTTATTAAAGGCGCAGGTCCGATTATTGTGATGATTGCCATTACTTTATGGGCTATATCGGGTTTTCCATCTGAAGAACATTCACTTGCAATGATGCTTGGAAAGTGGATTGAACCATTGTTTTTACCAATGGGTGTTGATTGGCGTGTTGGTGTTGCTATTTTATTATCATTTGCAGCGAGAGAAGTTTTTGTCTCTGCATTAGTAATTATGTTTAGCCTTGCTAGTAATGAAACTCAATTTGCAAGTTTGTTATCTCAAGCTACGTTTGCTGGTACAGATCAATTAATTTTTACAAATGCATCAATTGCAGGGTTAATTTTCTTTTTTATGGTAGCAATGCAATGTGGGGCAACTTTAGCAATTGCAAAAAAAGAAATGAAAAGTACTCGTTTTGCCTTAACTCAGTTAGGTGTTTATATTGGTGTAGCCTATTTTGGTGCTATTTTAATTAATTTTATCTTTTCATAAACGTTTATACAGATACTTTTTATAAATTCATATCATTTGAGTTGATTAACAAATTTAATTAAGGAAGAATTATCTTTGGATAAGGGAGGTAAATAAGTATTTAGAAAAGATCGTTTCCACCATCCTTGGGATAAGGACTCTGTAAATTCATAATGATAGCGATCTACTTTTATGAATGTAGGAGGGGTTTTTAAAAAGGGATTCGCTTTAATTAATGAAAGTATTTTAGGATCATTATGAAGCAGTTTATAAATAAAATGGACCAGCCAAGGGTGATAACGATAATCTGACATTGCAGCAAACCATAACTGCCAATCTAAGCGATAATGATAGGGTGAAAAAAACGGAGGCATTTGATTACTTAAACTAGGTTGCCCTTTAAATTGGTAAGGAATCCATTGAGTCTTATCTGAGATTATAGAATCTGTCGTTCCAAAAACAACAAGTTGATAACGAACTTTACCAACAGATCCAAAGGCACCATAGGTGTTAACTAAATGCAGAGAATTAAATGAGGCATTCATTTTTTGCTTAGGATTAATTAAATTTTGAATTGGAGAAATACTTAAACAAAGAATGACTATATATAAAATAATATGAGATATTAAATTAATATTTGTATAACGATAGATAGAAAAGGTATTAAAAAAAGATAGTTTTTTAAAAAAATAAAAGCGTTGATCATCAAAGGCAGGAATACATTGAACAATGGTAAGCCAATTCAGCCATGATAGATTTCCACTTAAAATTAATGTCATTTGAAATGCAATGATGATAAAAGCAGCACTATGCCTAAACAAGCGAGGACCGAAAAGAAAAAATGGAACAATAAGTTCAACAGCATGATTAATTAAAACGCCAAGTTTTAAGATTGGTAGGGGGAGATGATGAAAAAACCAACTAAGTGAATTTGGAATGGGCTGAGTTTCAAAATGATATGTCAGTGCCGTTAAATCTTTCCAAACATCATCTCCTCTAAGTTTTATTAAACCAGCACCAAACATATTACGAAATAAAAGCCATAAGATGAGTATAAATATAGCTGGGGAGGGTGGCGTGTTTTTTGAAAAAGGTTTCCAGGAAAAGACAGGGCACAAAAAAATTGCTAAAAATCCAGTTTCAAGTAACATTGTTTCCCAACCAAAGCTGTAGAATTGTTGGCCAACATGAATTATAGACATATATATAGCCCATAATAAAAACATTGCAATAGCATTCGTAAGCCCTAAACTAACTAAAATCGAAATTATAAAACCAATACATCCTGACCAAAATAAAAAGGAATCAGAGCTATTAAACCAAAAAATGCTTGGTAAATCCCAAAACGATTTTTGGATAGATATTAAATTAAGAAAATGCGATGCCGGGGATAAGCCTTGGGACCCAAGTAATGCTTCCCATTGATTCAAAAATACTAAGAAAGCTACACAATAAATAAACCCTAAGGATCTAAGAAATAAAAAATGAGTTATTGTTGTTGAATGATAACGAAATGATCCAAAAGAAATTTTCTCTAACATTAAATTTAGTATAACCTAAATTAAACGGTATGAATTAAAAAATAAATTACTGAGCAGTGGGGTAGTTAATTCGGGCGCGACGTTGCATCTTTAAACCTCCCGAATCATCTTCAAAAGGACATAATCCTGCTTTTTGAGATAAACATTCTTCTGGATCAATTTCTGGCACTTTTCCACAAGCATCATGACTAGCTGTTTTTCCAAAAAACAAAACACCTACACCAAAGCCTACAAACGATATACAAACTACAATAAATGTTGCAATTAATGTTTCCATAAAATAGTTATACCACAATGGTAAGTTTATATAAACAGATGAGCAAGACGACGTGTGTTATTGAGTGCAATCATGATTACATTCTCCATAAATATGAATGGATTGATAGGTAATCGTGAAGTTAATAGAATCACAGTGATTTTTAATTAAACTAAATAGAGCATCATTTTTCATTTCATGAATTTTTCCACAATTGTTACAAATCACATGAGCATGATTAATTTGAGGGTTAGAAGGCTCATAAAAGACTTTGCCGTCTAACGTAGAAATTTTTTGTAATAAATTTGCATCAAGTAATTGTTTTATAAGCCGATAAACAGTTGCTCGTGAAATATCATGAGCTTTTGTACGCAGGTGATCAATAAAAATTTCAACTTCAAATCGATCGGTTAATTTAAATATCTCTTCGGTAATAAAGCGCTTGGTTTTTGTGTAACGACTTTCGTTCTTTTTTAAATAAGCTTCAAAGATATCATGATAATTTAATTGGTTCATGTAGATGCCTTTGGTAGATCTTTAATTCCAATATCGATGGTTTTGATATGAATCATGAGTTGATCTATAATTTTTCGAATAAAAAAGATAATATGAGCCGATGGCTTATTTGTATCATAAAGTTGACGAAGATCGTAAATTAATGATTTAAACTTCTCATGCTCGGCTTTATGAAGCGCATAACCTATATAGTCATTATTTTTCATAACAGTTTCTTCTTCGTGAAAGTGATCAACTGAATAATGTTCTAAAAATTGAATAATTGGGTTTAGCTCTGTACGCCGGCAGGATAAAACTGCATGATCTAGCATGCTTGTTAAATTAAAAAGTTCTTCATGATGTTCATCAATATGAGCATGACCTGTTTCAAATTGCATGAGATTAGTTTAGCGTACAGGTAACAACACATTCAAGATGATAGGTATGAGGAAACATATCTACAGGTACAAAGCGCGTTATGGTATACCCAAAATCTCTTAATAATTTTAAATCTCTAACTAACGTTACGGGGTTGCAGGAAACATAAATTAACTGGTTACAGTTTAATTCACATACGCGCTGAAGTGCTTTAGGAACCATTCCAGATCGGGGAGGATCAATAATTATACAATCAGGATTAAATGAATTAAATTTTAAAATATTTTTAACGCGTCCTGTATAATAAGTTACATTATCAATCGCATTAAAACGCGCATTTTCTTCGGCATCTTCAATAGCTTCTTTGATTTCTTCTATACCAATCACATTAAACTTTCCTTGACTTACATATTGCCCGATGGTTCCCGTACCACAATATAAATCAAGTAACGTATCACCAGAATTAAGTGAACACGATTCCTTAATAATGTCATAAAGTGTTTTTACTTGAAGACTATTTGTTTGAAAAAATGATAGTGGCGATATTCGAAATGTAAGATCTCCAATAGTTTCTTTTATAATTGTATCTCCAGCTAAATGAATACACTCAACAGAGGATGGAACCCCTGTTTGTTGTGTGAATTCTAATAAATTTACAGAATTTACATTGGTGAATTTTTCATATAGTTTCTGAGCGTAATCTGAAAAAATAGGTTGATTCGTTCGCGCGACAAGATTAACCATATATGAGTCAAATGCTTTGGAGTGTCGAATCATTAGATGACTAAGACACCCGGTTTGTTTACGAGAATCCCAGACAGGCAACTTAGAATCTTCAAAAAAACTACGAGTAAACTCAAGAATTTTATTTGATTCATCAGACATTAATAGACATTCTGTAACAGGAACAACATCATTAGGATTGCGTTGTTTTTTGAGACCTAATTCAAGATGTGTTGATCTTGAAAACGCAAATTCCATTTTATTACGGTGATATTGTGTATGATCACAAGGTACAATCGATTCAACTGTAGGCAATAAAAAAGGCGCATCATGAGAAATTGTGTCCATAAGGCATTCTTGTTTTAGTTCAAGTTGCTTTTGATAATTAATTTCTTGAAATTGACAGCCCCCACATTCATGCGCATGCTGGCATGCGGAGTCTTTTCTTAAGGGAGACTTTGTGATGTATTCTATAACTTTTCCAAAAGCATACGATCGTTTTTTTCGAGTAGTTATAATGGATACAATGTCTCCGGGCACGGTTTTTGGAATAAAAACAGCTTTATTATTAAGATAGGCAAGACCATACCCTCCGTTTACTAGCTTTGTAACTTCTACAGGATCACTTGGTTGTTTGGGATTCATAATGTTTCTTAAAACGAATGATAGATTCAGATCCTGGAATTTTTATTGATTGGGAATTAATTAAGATATCATTTCCGCTAAGATTGAACGATTTAAATTGAAAATGAGTATTAAAAATAATAAAATCAAATGGTTTTGGTTTAGAACTTGTGAGCTCTATTATTGTTTCTGTTTCCGTTTGAGTTACTGTTATAGAAAATAGGGAATTATTTATTCGATAATTTTTAATATGCCATGAATGGTTGATTAACCAATCTACCGGGATTGCAGAAAAAAGAGTTAAATTTTTATCTGTATATGAAATAACTGTTTTTAAGATATGATCAGCAAAAACAATGCCATGTTTAATGGTATGACCATCCCCCTCACTGCCACCAAGCGTCATTGGATGAATTGAATCAGGATATGTATAAGTTTGAGTGG
>Ga0181566_10004941_pt1 | contig 10778 bp, 7 predicted proteins | sample 101ome_15_FD_133762 | JGI IMG/M metagenome (GOLD analysis project Ga0181566, IMG submission 133762) | Coastal salt marsh microbial communities from the Groves Creek Marsh, Skidaway Island, Georgia - 101402AT metaG (megahit assembly) | ecosystem: Environmental > Aquatic > Marine > Intertidal zone... | reverse complement strand
GAGCAGGGCGCAGGCCAGATCGCCGGCTTCGCGCACCACGGGGCTGAACGCGATGCGCTGCAGCGCGCGTGCCTGTTCGCTGGCCGCGCTGACCAGGTTGCTCCACAGGATTTCCAGTTCGATACCGTCCATGGCCATAACCCTATTCCTTCCGTTCCGCCGTAATACAGCCGTTCTCCGCCACGGATGCGTCCCAGCCGGGCAGAATGAAGATCGTCGTTTCGCGTTCCTCGATGATAGCCGGTCCCGGTATCTGCTGTCCCGCGGCCAGCGCCGGGCGGTCGTAGACGGCGACGGATTCGGGTTCGTCGCCGATCAGCACGTCGCGGTGGCCCTTGGGTGCGCTGGCGGCATCGGCAAGGTCGGGGGTGCCGTGGCGTTCGACCGCCGGGCCGTGAGCGCTGATCCGCCAGGCGACGACTTCGATCGGCATGTCGGGCAGGCGCAGGCCGTATTGCGCTTCGTAGGCGGTTTCGAAGGCCTCGCGCATGGCGTCGATATCGCGGGTTGCCGACGGATCGGCAGGGAAATCCACCGTCACCTCGTTCTGCTGGCCGGCATAGCGCATGTCGGCGCCGTGGACGTAGCGGATGATGTCGGCGGGCGCGCCGGCGGCTTCCAGCGCAGTGCCGGCTTCGGCGATCATGTCGGCGTAGGTGTTCGCCGCCGCATCCCAGTCGATGCCGCCGGCGGTGCCGCGGGCAAGATCGAACCGCACCGGCGTGACCAGCGTGCCGAACGCCGACAGCACGCTGGCGAGCGGCGGGTATATGACGGTGGTCGATTCCAGCAGCTCCGCCACGTGGCAGGCATGGACCGGCCCGGCGCCGCCGAAGGCCAGCACCGGCATGCCGCGATAGTCGATGCCGCGGTCAGTGGCGTGCGCGCGGGCCGCCGCGGCCATGGATTCGTTGACCACCTGGAAGATGCCGCGCGCGGTCTGCGCAACGGACGTGTTCAGCCGGTCGGCGAGGGGCTGGATGGCGGCCTCGGCGGCGGCTTTATCCAGCTGCATTTCGCCGCCGAGGAAATTGTCGGCGTCGAGAATGCCGATCACCACGTCGGCGTCGGTGACGGCGGGGTTCTCGCCGCCGCGTCCGTAGCAGGCGGGCCCCGGTTCCGATCCCGCGCTGCGCGGGCCGACCTTGAGCAGGCCCAGGGAATCGACGCTGGCGAGCGAGCCGCCGCCGGCGCCGATCTCGATCATGTCGATCGCCGGGATGATGACCGGCATGCCGCTGCCCGATTTGAAGCGGTACATGCGGTCGACCTCGAACAGGCCGGTGACCAGCGGCTTGCGGTCCTCGATCAGGCAGGCCTTGGCGGTGGTGCCGCCCATATCGAACGACATCAGCCGGTCGAGGCCGAGCCGTTCGGCGTAATAGCTGGCGACCAGCGCGCCGGCGGCGGGGCCGGATTCCATCATGCGGACGGGAAAGCGGCTGGCGGTTTCGGTCCCCAGCACGCCGCCGTTCGACATCATGATCAGCGGCCGGCTGGCATAGCCGCGCGATTCCAGTTCCTGGGACAGGCGGGTCAGATAGGGCTCGGTGATGGGGCGGGTATAGGCGTTCAGCGCCGTAGTCGCCGCGCGCGGATATTCGCGGATCTGCGGCGCGACTTCCGACGAGATCGAGACATAGAGACCGGGCGCTTCCGTCAGCAGGATGTCGCGGATGCGTTGTTCATTTGTGCCGTTTACATAGGCGTTGAGTAGACAGATGCCGACCGCAGCCACGCCCTTGTCCTTCATCTCGGCGGCGAACTGCCTGATCTGCGCTTCGTCGACGTCGACCGAAACCGTGCCGTTGGCCAGCGTGCGTTCGGCGACGCCCCAGGTCAGCTCGCGCGGCACGATGGGGTCGGCGTATTCGATCTGCGGATCGAACATGTCGTAGCGGTGCTCGTCCCGGATATAGAGCACGTCCTTGAAGCCTTCGGTCACGAACAGGGCCGTCGGCTGGCCCGACCGGGTCAGTACTGCGTTGGTCACCACCGTGGTGGCGTGGACGATAACGTCGTCGACATCCGCCGGCGCGGCGCCGGCCTTTTCCATAGCCGCGTCGACCGCCGTGAAAAAACCTTCCAGCAGGTCGCCATAGGTGGTCAGCGTCTTGTCGACCCATGTGCGCCCGTCCTCGTGACGCAGAACGATGTCGGTAAACGTGCCGCCGATATCGACGGCGAAAGCATAGCCCCCCATGGTTTTCATCCCGATTTTAATTGTGTTGCGAGATTATATAGCACAGCCATGTAGGTTAATAAAGTACGATGTCTCTTATTAAGAGACGTTACGTCAGGTCCGCTTTCTGCAGATATTGCGGCACCGAGACGGACCACCCCAACCTGTCCTCGATCTTCATGCGGAGCGACGAAGCCGCTTCCGGTTCGCCATGGGTGATAAAAGTGCGTTTCGGCGGCCGGTCGAAATTCTCCAGCCAGGCCAGAATTTCGCGGTAATCGGCATGTGCCGACATGTTGTGCAGCACACCGATCTCCGCGTGAACGGCCCACAGCTTGCCATGTATCTTGATTTCCCGTTCGCCGTGGACCAGCCGGGCGCCATCCCGCTGGCCGAAATAATGACCGAGGGGACGCCGTTGCCGCGGTCGAGTTCTTTCGATTCTTCCGGTGTATTCACGTAGCGCGCAATGCGTGAAACCTCGGCGCAGCGCTTTTCGTCCATCCGGTGATCGTCGCGATGGCGGTCGAGAAGCCGGGTTGCGTTGATCGCCATCGGACTGTCGAGATAGATTTTCACGTCCGGGATCGCGCCGTCGTTCCTGAGCTGCCAAAGGTGATACAGAACGCCCTGGGTGCGGCCGACCGCGAATGCGGGTATGACGACCGTGCCGCCGCGCGCGGCCGTGCGGCGCACGATGTCGCCGAGCTGCGCCGCCGCGTCGACGTCTTCGTGCAGCCGGTCGCCATAGGTGGATTCGACCACCAGATAATCGGTCTCGCGGATAATCGTCGGCGGGGTCATCACCGGATCGTCGGGACGGCCGAGATCGCCCGAGAACAATATTGACGTCTCGCCGTCCGTGATACGCACCAGGGACGATCCGAGAATATGGCCGGCGCGGTACAGCGTAAAGGTCAGCCCGCCGCCGAGATCGCACGGTGTCTCGATATCGACGGGTTCGAAGGATTCAAGCGACCGGATGGCGTCGTCCTTCGTGTAGAGCGGCTTTGCCGGCTTGTGGCGGGTATAGCCGTAACGGTTGGCGCGTTCCGCGTCGGCTTCCTGAAGATAACCGCTGTCGGGCAGCAGGATCGTGCACAGATCCGCCGTGCCATCGGAACAGTATACCGGGCCCTTGAAGCCGTTCCTGACCAGCAGCGGGACGTAACCGCTGTGATCGATATGGGCATGGGTCAGGATCACGGCGTCGATGTCGCCGGGCGGCACGGGCAGGTCGGCCCAGTTGCGCAGGCGCAGTTCTTTCAGCCCCTGGAACAGCCCGCAGTCGATCAGGATTTTACGGCCGCCGTGCCGCAGCAGGTATTTCGAGCCTGTTACCGTGCCGGTGGCGCCGAGAAACTGAAGTTCCATGCTGAAAGTGTCCATCCGTAACGGGACGTCTGGTCGTCCCGGGATCACTATAATGCCTTCAACGCCGCCGATCGTCCCTGATCGACATCAAGGAACCTGAACCGGACCCGTCAGCTCAGCGCGCCGCAGGCGCGCTGGATGCGCTGGCAGGCGTCTTCAAGCAGCTCGTCCGACGTGGCGTAGGAAATCCGGAAATAGGGCTCCAGGCCGAATGCGACGCCGGGGACCACCGCCACGCCCTCCGATTCCAGCAGATAGGTGCAGAAGTCCGAATCGTTTTCGATCTTCGTGCCGTCCGGCGTCGTCTTGCCGATGGCGCCGGCGCAGGACGGATAGACGTAGAACGCGCCTTCCGGCGTGCGGCAGGTGATGCCGTCGGCCTGGTTCAGCATGGAGACCACCAGGTCGCGCCGCTTTTTGAACATCTCGTTATGCGGCGCGATGAAATCCTGTGTGCCGTTCAGCGCCTCGACGGCCGCGGCCTGGCTGATCGACGACGTATGCGTCGACGATTGCGACTGCACCACCGTCATCGCCTTGATCAGTTCCACCGGTCCGGCGCCGTAGCCGACGCGCCAGCCGGTCATCGCATAGACCTTGGAATGTCCGTTCAGCGTGATGGTGCGGTCGAACAGACCGGGCTCGATCTCGGCGGGGGTCGAAAATTCGAAATCGTCGTAGACGACGTGTTCGTACATGTCGTCGGTCATCACCCAGACGTGTTCGTGCCGCATCAGCACGTCGCACAATGCCTTGAGCTCGTCGCGGGTGTAGGCCGCGCCGGTCGGATTGCTGGGCGAATTCAGCAGCACCCATTTGGTCTTCGGCGTGATCGCGGCTTCGAGGTCTTCGGGCGTGATCTTGAAGCCGTTGTCTTCCACCCCGTCGACGAAGACCGGCGTGCCTTCGGCCAGCAGCACCATATCGGGATAGGACACCCAGTAGGGCGCCGGCACGATGACCTCGTCGCCGGGGTCCAGCGTGGCCATGAAGGCGTTGTAGATCACCTGCTTGCCGCCGCAGCTGACGATCACCTGATCGGGCGTGTAGTCCAGATTGTTGTCGCGCTTGAACTTGGTGCATATCGCTTCGCGCAGTGCCAGCGTGCCGGGGATCGGCGTGTATTTGGTCTCGCCCGCGTCGATGGCGGCCTTGGCGGCGGCCTTCACGTTGTCCGGCGTATCGAAATCCGGCTCGCCCGCGCCGAGGCCGATGATGTCGCGGCCTTCGCGTTTCAGCTCGGCGACCTTGCCGGTCAGCACGTTGGTGGGAGACGGTTTAATCCGTGACAGACGCTGCGCGATGATGGACATGACGCTGTACCCTTTTTCGAGCGGTTGGAGTGCGACCGCAACCTACGCCCGCCGCTCGGAACAGGCAATATGGGTCCCCGCCCGATATCACAAAATCGCCGCGATTTTTCGCAGCTTCGCCGCAATTCGCCATCGCGGCGCCACAGTGCGGGGATCTATTGGCGTCCTCGTCCCTCCGACAAGGATCCTGCCCATGCCCCTCACTCTGTTACTCGTCGCCCTCTTCATCCTTTCCGCCGCTGGCGCCGCGCAATCCGCCGAGCTGATGACCCTGAACGACGTCGGGCGCGGTCAGCTTTTGTTCCGCACGGTCGATGCGGGTCGCTACGCGCCCGCGCCGCTTGTCGCGACGGAGGTGGATATAACCGTCGGCGGCATCGTCGCCCGGACGGTGGTAAAGCAGCACTTCGTCAACCCGACCAGGGACTGGCTGGAAGGGCGCTATGTCTTTCCGCTGCCGGAGGGGGCGGCCGTCAACCGCATGACGCTGACGGTAGGAGAGCGGGTGATCGAGGCGCGGATCGCCGAGCGCCGGGCGGCGCGCAAAGCCTATGCCGCGGCGAAGGCGCAGGGCCGCCGAGCGGCGCTGGTCGAACAGCACCGTCCCAACATGTTTTCCAACGAGGTCGCCAATATCCCTCCGGGCGGCCGGATCGCGGTCGAGCTGCACTATCTCCGGCAGCTCCGCTTCGACCAGGGGAAGTTCAGCCTCCGGTTTCCCCTGGTCGTCGCGCCGCGGTTCGATCCCGCGTCCCGATCCCGCAAGCTGGTCAGTCACACGGAGGAGTCGGAAGGGCAGGCGGGCGAACCGCCGGTCGTCATCCCGGTGCGCAATACGGAAATCGAGTCGCCGATGAACCCGGTGTCGCTGACCGTCACGCTCGATGCCGGCATGGCGCTGGCCGCAGTCGCCAGCCCCAGTCATGCGCTGGCTGTCGAAAAATCCGGCATCGGCAAGCGCCGCATCGCGCTGGCCGACAGAGCGGTGCCCGCCGACCGGGATTTCATTCTCGACTGGACGCCGAAGCTGGGCGCGCAACCGTTTACCGCCTTCTTCCGCGAGACCGTCCGCGACCGGGTCTACGTTCTCGCCATGATCATGCCGCCCGCCGGGACGCAGTTGCCCGGAAAGCGAAAGTCCCGCGATATCGTATTCATTCTGGACCGGTCGGGGTCCATGGGCGGCGAGTCCATCCGCGCCGCCCGGTCAGCGCTGGACGCCGCCATCGACCGGCTGGGCGACGAAGACCGGTTCAACCTGATCCGGTTTTCCGACGTCACCGACAGCCTGTGGGAGGAAGAACGTGCCGCCGGCCTGGCGAACCGGCTGTTTGCCAAGCTCTACCTGCGTTCGACCAGGGCCAGCGGTGGCACTATGATGCGCCCGGCCCTTCACAGGGCGTTGCCGCGAAATGGCGTTGGTGGCGACTCTGGGCGTCTTCGACAGGTCGTATTCGTCACCGACGGCGCGGTCGCCAATGAAGCCGGGCTGTTGCGGGACATACGGTCCCGGCTGGGCGCGTCGCGGCTGTTCACCATCGGCATCGGTTCGGCGCCCAACAGCTATTTCATGCGCAAGGCGGCGGAAGCCGGTCGCGGGAGCTACGTCTATATCGGGGACGTCAAACAGGTACGCGCCGGCATGGCCGGGTTGTTCGAAAAGCTGGAACGCCCGGCGCTGACCGGTATTACGCATCGCTGGCAGGATCTCGGCGGCGCTGCCGTTTCCGCCGAGAGCTTTCCGTCGGCGATCCCCGATCTCTATGCCGGCGAACCGGTTGTACTGGTCAGCCGGTTGCCGGCCAATGCACATGCAGGCGACGCCGCGTTGTCGCTGTCGGCCGGGGCATGGAAGCAGCATCTGGCGCTCGCCGACGCAACCCCGGTTGCCGGGATCGCCACGCTCTGGGCGCGGTCCAAGATCATGGCGCTGATGGACAGCCGCTACGAAGGCGCGCCCGAAGACGTTGTGAAGGCAGCGGTCACCCGGATCGGGCTCAGCCACGGTCTGGTCACCCGATACACCAGTCTGCTCGCCACCGAGAAGACAGCGGTACGGCCCGGCGATAAGCCTGTCCTGTCCGGCGACGTGCCGCTGAACCTGCCGCATGGCTGGAATTTCTTCAAAGCGTTCGGCGAGAAGCTGAAAAAGCGCGCGGTGCTGCCGGCGCCCGGCGGCCCCGCGCGGGCAGGGACAGGCGCTGCCGGACAGGCCGTCATGCTGCCGCAGGGCGCGACGCCGTTCTTCGTTCATCTGATGGCAGGGATCGGCTTGCTGGCGATGGCACTGCTGGTGTTTCTGGCGACGCGTCCCCGCAAAGCAACGATCTGATGCGCCAGCGGTTTGTCCTGATCGCCGGTGCGGTGTTGGCGGCGGGCGGTCTGTGGCTGACCGCATCGGCCCTGTTCATTCCCGTGAAGGCGGCGGTGGCGCAAATCCTGCTGCACCGCGCCTGGGATACGACACTGGCAGGCGGGGCGCAGGTACGGCCCTGGCCGTGGGCCGATACCTGGCCGGTCGCCCGGCTCCGCCTGCCAGACCAGGATACCGAGCTGATCGTCCTCGCCGGCGTATCCGGGCAGGCGCTCGCATTCGGCCCTGGGCATGTGTCCGGCACCGCGCCGCCAGGGGAAACCGGGATCAGCATGATCGGCGGTCACCGGGATACGCATCTCGCTGTTCTGGCCGATATCCGCGTCGGCCATCGGGTGGAAATACAGCGTGCCGACGGGAAGCGGCGCCGCTACCGGGTTGCCGCCATGTCCATCGCCGACGCCCGGCAAACGTGGAGTCTGCCCTCCGAAGGCAGTGGGGAGAACGGCGTCGTGCTGGTGACGTGTTATCCGTTCGACGCGGTCCGGCCCGGCGGCCCGTTACGCTTTTTGGTGCATGCCGTGGCGGTGACGGAAGATTCCGTGTAAACGGAAAATGCGCTAGACTCGCGCGATATTTTCATCATCAAGCGACTACAAGAACATGGCAAAAAAATCGCCTTTGGCGCCTGCCGGCTTTCCCGACATCCCGGCCATTCCCGGCGTGCGCGTCGCCGGCGCATCCTGCGGGCTGAAATACAAGGGCCGCAAGGACGTCTTCCTCGCCGCGCTCGACAAGGGCACGCAGGTTGCCGGCGTGTTCACCAAGTCGAAAACGGCCGCTGCGCCCGTGCACTGGTGCAAGCGTCAGGCCGGGAAGGGCCGTGCGCGCGCGCTGATCGTCAATGCCGGGAACGCCAACGCCTTTACGGGGCAGGCCGGCGAAAAATCGGTGCAGCGGACGGTCGACAAGGTGGCATCGGTGCTCGACGTGCCGAAAAGCCAGGTTTTCGTCGCCTCCACCGGCGTAATCGGCGAGACCCTGCCCGACGGCAGGATTACGAAATCGCTGGCCGGGCTGAAAAAATCGCTGACGCCCGACAACTGGACCGACGCGGCATCGGCCATCATGACCACCGACACGTTCCCCAAGGGTGCCTGGCGGCGGGTGACGATCGGCGACACCGAGGTCACCATCGGCGGCATCGCCAAGGGTTCCGGCATGATCGCGCCGGACATGGCGACCATGCTGTCCTTTATCTTCACCGATGCGAAGATTCCGGCGGATGTGCTGCAGACGATCACGGCCCGCGCCGCCGACCGGTCGTTCAACGCGATAACGGTGGACGGGGACACGTCGACCAGCGACACGGTGCTGGTGTTCGCGACCGGCGCGGCGAAACATGCGAAGATCTCCAAACCGGGCGATGCCAAACTGCGGGCATTCCGGACGGCGCTGGAAGAGGTCATGACCGACCTGGCGCATCAGATCGTGCGCGACGGCGAAGGCGCGACAAAATTCGTCACCGTCAACGTCACCGGTGCGAAATCGGCCAGGGCCGCCAAGAAAATCGGCCTCGCCATCGCCAATTCGCCGCTGGTCAAAACCGCTATCGCGGGCGAGGACGCGAACTGGGGCCGTATCGTCATGGCCGTCGGCAAGTCGGGCGAGGAAGCCGATCGGGATTTGTTGACGATTAGCATCGGCGGCGTCGCCGTCGCCGACAGGGGCATGGTCGTGAAAGGCTACGACGAAGCGCCGGTCGCAAGACACATGAAGGGCGACGAGATCGACATCGAGGTGGATCTGAAGATCGGCAGGGGCGCGGCGACCGTATGGACCTGCGATCTGACCCACGGTTACATCTCGATCAACGCCGACTACCGGTCCTGACGCCGACCGGATTCTCTGTAACAGCGCATGCCGGATCTTCCCATCATTCTGGTCGCGGCCGTCGCCCTGTTCGATGCCGACGGCCGTGTCCTTATCGCGCAGCGGCCGGAAGGCAAATCCATGGCGGGTCTGTGGGAATTCCCGGGCGGGAAGGTCGAGGACGGTGAGACGCCGGAAACGGCGCTGATCCGCGAACTGAAGGAAGAGCTGGCCGTCGACACGGTGGAAAGCTGCCTTGCGCCGTTTACCTTTGCATCTCACGCTTATGACGACTTTCACCTGCTGATGCCGCTTTTTGTCTGCCGCAAGTGGGAAGGCCGCGTCACCCCGATGGAAAACCAGCAGATCAAATGGGTGATGCCGATGCGGCTGGGCGATTATCCGATGCCGCCCGCCGACAAGCCGCTGATCGCCATGCTGCGCGATTATTTGTGACGTGAAATTGCGTCGTGTCCGTGGTACCGCATAGCCGATGTCCGACAGTTCAAGTTCCCTAGCCTCCGTCTACCGCGCTAATCCGCGCGGCTGGGTGATCGTCATGTTCATGTTCGTGGCGCTCGGGATGGTGTTTTCCGCCCGTTCCGCCCTGGGGCTGATCATGCCCACCTGGGAACAGGATCTCGGATGGGACCGCACGTTCATTTCCAGCGGCGGGTCCATCGTGCTGGTCTTCATGACGCTGATATCGCCGCTGGCGGGCAACCTGCTGGACCGGATCGGCCCGCGTCCCGTGGTCGCCGGCGCGCTGCTTTGCGTTGGCGCCTCCATCGCCTCGACTTCGCTGATGACCCAGCCGTGGCAGTTCGTGCTGCTGTTCTGCATCATCGGCGGGCTCGGTTACGGGTCGCTGGCTGCCCCCCAGGCATCCGCCACCATCGGGCAGATCTTCGAAGAGCACCGGGGGCTGGCCACCGGCATCGCCACGTCGGGGGCGTCGGGCGGATTGCTTCTGATGATGCCCCTGCTCGCGATCCTGGTGGAATGGGCCGGATGGCGCGCCGCGTTTGCCGGGTTCGGCATATTCGTGATGGCGCTGGCGCCCGTTGCCTGGTTCCTGATCACGCCCGCCAGCCGTATGTCCCATGACGCCGGCGGTTCCGGCGAAGCGGCGCTGACCGCCCGGCTTCGGCTCATCTTCCGCAACGCGACCTTCTGGCTGCTGTTTTTCGGTTTCGTGCTGTGCGGGTTCACGACCTCCGGCGTGATCGAGGTTCACCTGATTCCCTACGCCATGTCCTGCGGCTACCCGCGGATCGAGAGCGCCGCCGCGCTGGGCGTCCTGTCGGGGGCGAATATGTGCGGCATGATTCTCGCCGGGTATCTGGCGGACAAGGTCAACCGGCCGCTGCTGCTGGGCGCGATCTATTTCTTCCGCGCCTTGTCTTTCCTGATCCTGATGCAGATCACCGGCAACCCGGAACTGCTGTTCCTGTTCGCCATCATGTTCGGGATATTCGACTATTCCACGATGCCGGTGCTGGCCAGCCTCGTCAGCACCCATATCGGGGTGCGCGTCATGGGGCTGACGCTCGGCCTGCTGTTCGGTGGGCATTCTGCGGGCGCGGCGGCGGGCGCGTTCATGGGCGGATATTTCTTCGACAATTTCCAGAGTTACGACTGGGTGTGGATCGTTTCCATCGGTCTGGCGTTCCTGGCGGCCGTCCTGTCGTGGCTGATCCGCGAGACGCGCGGCGAGGAAACG
>Ga0181566_10004928_pt1 | contig 10793 bp, 8 predicted proteins | sample 101ome_15_FD_133762 | JGI IMG/M metagenome (GOLD analysis project Ga0181566, IMG submission 133762) | Coastal salt marsh microbial communities from the Groves Creek Marsh, Skidaway Island, Georgia - 101402AT metaG (megahit assembly) | ecosystem: Environmental > Aquatic > Marine > Intertidal zone... | reverse complement strand
TTCGGCGTCGCGTACCGTCCATATCATCGCCCGAGGCCGGCGCCGCCCTCTTCTCGCGCGTTCGTCTCTGAAGCGACCGCGCCGACCCATCCCCCGCGCCCGCGCTCTATGAGGGGCTCCTCGCGTGAGATGACGAGTGACAGGGAAAAAAAAATTATGCATCCGTCGGAAGGTTATGGGCCTTTTCCGGCTTTCCGTTCTATCCAGAAGCTCTCCCTTTTTGCTGCGACGTCACCGATGTCCCGGCCACAGCGACGCGAGCGTGCACACGTCGGTCGCCTCAACACGCCTACAGTCGCCGCCGATATGGCTGCTATGATGACTGCCACCACTGCGTGCTCGGTGCGCCCCTCCTCGGGCGTCGCCGCGCGCCCCAACGCTCGCTTCGCGGCGTCGGGATTCTACGGGAACGCGTCCGCGTTCTCTCGCGTCGGCTCCGGGAACCGCGCGGGCCAGCGCGGCGCGCTCGTCGTCCAGATGGCGGCGTCCAAGGAGAAGAAGGCCAGGGATCTCAGCTTACTCAAGGGCATGCTCGAGAAGGAGGAGACCATGCTCGTTGCGGGTTTCCGCTACGAGGGCCTCCCGGTGCGTCTCCCTTCCGACCCGTCCCGTCGCCGGCGTTCGCCCGCCTCGCGTGGCGCATCCCGTCTCCCATCGCGCGCGCGACGCGGCGACCCGCGCCGCTCAACGCTCACCTCGCGACGCGCCCGGTCGTCGGCGCGGTCCCGCGAAGCGACCCGCCGTCGGCGAGGCGCGCGCGTCCCTCGGCGGGCTCGGTCCGTCCTTCGTTCCCCGAACAAGCCCGGGTCTGGGCTCGTCCTCCGGGCGACACCATCGACGGCAGCGCGCAGCGGCGGACCGCCAAAAACCTAGGGCTTTGGGCCCTGGTCTGCAGCCTCGCCAGCTCGATCTGCGAATTCGTCCTCGCTCACCCCTCTCGTTCCCGTGTCGTTCGCATTCACTGACGCCGCCCTCCGCCATCGCGACCCTCCGCACATGCAGGTTAAGGAGATGATCAAGTTCCGTCGCGCCTTGCCCGAGGGCGCCAACCTCCTGGTGACGAAGAACACGCTCATGACGAAGGCGTCGGAGGGCACGAAATGGGAGCCCATCTCCGAGTGCGCCGCCGGCATGAACGCCTGGCTGTTCGTGGACGAGAACATCGCCCCCGCGATCAAGTCCATCAACACGCTCAAGAAGGAATGGAGCAAGGGTGGGGTCGAGGTCGAGTTCACGGGCGCCGTGCTGGACGGGAAGTTCGTCGACGCCAAGGGCATCGTCGCGCTGGAGAAACTCCCGACGAAGAAGGATCTCATCACCATGATTGCGTGCGGCATCAAGCAGGTGCCCACGAAGCTCGCCCGCGCGACCAAGGGCGTGCCCTCCGACCTGGCCTACGGCGTCAAGGCCATCGCCGACGGCAAGTCCGACGTCATCCAAGCCTGAGTCTCGAAGAGCGAGACGGCGACGGAGATGCGCCGAGCGGCGCGCGACGGGCTCGCGGCGGCTGGGCGGCGCGCTTCGGACTTTGCGATATTCTTTGCGCGCAACGACGCGGGGTGCGGGACCGGCGCAACGAACGTCTCGAGCGGCGCCTCGAGGCTTTCGCGCCTCCTCTTATAGCCGAGGAATCAATCATGTAAAAATTTACGAAAGCTCTCACGCGAAGACGAGACGCGCGAACATCTGCAAACAAGCGCGTCGTTTGAAGGTCTTTCTCAAAAATCGCCCTCTTGAAATCTGCCCTCTCGTCGGCGCACTTCTCATCGTGCCCCTAGGCATGCCCCGCCGTCAGAGCAGGAGCCATCCCAAGCCGAGCGCGGCGGTGGCGAACGCACCCCCTCCCCAGAACGCTCCCGCCGAGCCGAAGGCGTCGCAGAGCCTTCCCGCCATGAAGTTGCCGCACGCGAGCGCGACGCCTTGCGTGAGCGCCGAGATGGCGAAGCCAGTTCCCCTGACGTTCGGCGGCATCGTCGCGCTCAGCGCGGCTTTCATGTTCGCTTGCGTCATGGACATGTGCACACCCACCGCGACGTACCCGAGGAAGACCTGCCACGGCGACTTCGCCAGGATGAGGACGAGATCGGCGAAGATCATCACCCCGAAGCCGCCCAGGAGCATGAACTTACGCCCGTTCCCCGTCCCTCCTCTCTTGTCGTCCACGCGATCCGCCACGACGCCGAGCGGGTACGTCAAGAGCGACTGCATCAGGTTCGTGGCGACCATGAGCATGGGCAGGTACGCCGCCTTCAGCCCGACCGCGTTGGCGTGTAATGTCACGAACGCCTCGCTGAAACGCGCGACTTTCAGGACCGTGAAAACGAGAAGCGCGCGCCAGAATTCCCAAGGGAGCTGAAACGCCTCCGACAGCGACCACCGCCAAGACCCCCAAGCCACCTTCGTCTCCTCTGCGTTCGAACCCGCCGCCGAAGAAACCGACGCCGCGCCCGAGGCTGCGTTGGGGTTTCTCGATCCCGCCGCGTTGGCGCGCTTTCCGTTCGCGCCCTCGGTCGGTTTCGGCGCGCCGACGACGACGACGGGCGCGGCGCCGGTTTCGTCGGCGCCGTTTCTGAGTCTCGGGACGTCGACGACGACACCGGCGTATTGCTCTGCGGCGCCGTCGCGTCGTTTCCTCAGCCCGCGCCTCGAGCGGTACTTGCGCTCCTCCTCCGTACTGAGGTACTCCGCCTCCCACTCCCTCTGCCTCGTCTCCCAGGCCTCCTCTTTTTCCCCGTCCTCCCTCTTGAGCTGTGGGAACAGGAGCTCGTCCGGGTTTTTCTCCTTGACCCTCTTCGCCCTCGTCTTCATGTCCTCGAGGTGCTCCGAGAGCCACTCCCCGACCATTCTCCACGTTCGCTTGCTCCGGTGCCACGCCATGTCGCGCCCCTTATCCTTGCACTCGTTTCGCCGCCACCGCACGGGCTCGTACACCATCGCGAGTGGGCCCCTGCCGTGCCGCCTCTTAGACGGCGCCGGGCGCGCCGGGAAAGCGGGCACGCCGTTGTGCTTCGTCTGCAGCCTCTGCGGCTTGCTGACGTAGTACAGGAGCATGAAGATGGCGAACGCGCTGGGAATCGCCGCGAGCGTGAACGTCGCGCGATAGTTGTTCCTCGTCATCGTCATGCACGCCACCGCGCACATCGACCCGAAGACTCCGCCCAGAGTGGTCAGGCTCTGGTGCAGCCCGTACGTCGTGCTTCGCTTCTGCTTCGGGCTCAGGTCGGCGATGAGGGCATCCGTCGGCGCCGCGCGGACGCCCTTCCCGAACCGGTCCAGGAGCTTCGCGCTCATGACCCACTGCGGGGAAACCGCGGAGGCGAGGACGAGTTTCATCGCCGCCGTCATCGCGCTGCCGAGGGCGATCACCTTGACGCGCGACTTGATGACGTCGCTCAGGACGCCCGAGATGACCCGGCTGAGGTTGCTCAGCAGGAGCGACGCCCCCTCCATGGCGCCGATGCGCGTGTTGCTGTACCCGAGCTCCGTCTTGAGGAACACGGGGAGCAGGGAGAACACCATGCACGTGGAAGACGTCCACAGGAACCCGCAGAACGCGAGCGCCCAGCAGCTCCGGTTGTCCGTCTCGTTGTACACGACTCGCGGGAGCTTCTGCCGAACCTGCCCGGGCATCCTGTGCGCAAGCCAGTTAAAGATGCTGGCGTGCAAACCGTCCTTCGCCAGCCGGTCATCCTGGCCGCCGCGAGCGCGCTCCATCTCCTCCTCCTCCGCGTCGAGCAAACGCTCCTGCTCCGCGCTCAGAGGGAGGGGGTCGAACCCGTCCGCGAAATCGAACGACGGAGGGTAGTCGAGGGCGCACTCCTCATCCTCAGCCTTGCACTCGTCTAGCGTCTTCTCGAGCATCCGACGGCGCCGCGCCTCGCCAAAATCGCCGGCGGGGATCCGACCCGCGGAGGCGTCAGCGGAGGATCGGGCGATGATGAGAACGCGGGCGTGGCGCGAGCGTCGCCGAGGGAGGCTCGATGACGACGTGATCATGACCCGGGGAGGGCTGCGCGGGTGCCTGTTGATTTTCATTTTCCGCGCGAGGGGGGACGTCGGTTGGGTGAGCGCGCGCGGAGGGGCGATCTCGAGGTCAGTCGCGAACGGAAGGGGGTCGGGAGACGACGGGTGAAAGGCGCGGAGGAGTGCGGGAGGGGAGGAGAATACACGCGCGCGGAATGACCTGGCTCACGCGCGCGCGGCGTCGCGGGGCGCCGTCGCGTGCGCGCGTCGGGGGGCGCGGGGCCGGGCACGAGAAAACCTCGAGTCGAACGCGCGCGGGGCGGGGTGAATCCGAGGGCGGGGCGCGCGCGCGACGCACCCGCCACGAGCTCGGCATCGCGCCGAGCCGGGGACGCTCCGACCGCGCAGGAACTCGGGCCCGCGCGCGTCGATGGCGGCGCGAGCGAGCCCCCACGCGAGCCCGCGCGCCTCCATCCTTCACCCCCCGCGAACCAACTTCGTTGTCGACAACCGACTCCTCAGCGCCCGTCCATCGCCGCGCCAAAAACAAGTCGAGTCGTCGGTCCCCTCGCGCGCGCGCTCGCGCGTCGGCCGTCGTCCGAGCCCGAGCCGCGGTCACGTGCGCGCCGAAAGAAGAACCCCGCGCGTGAGACCCGCCGAGTTCGTGCGCCGCGTCCGCGCCGAGTCAGAGGGGAGGTGGGACGGAGGTGACAAAATGCCGCACCGAGGCGCCGAGGCTGCCTCCCCCACACCATCCGCATCCTCAGTGCCAGCTCGGACACCTCCAATCCGATGGGACTTCCGAATGTTCCCTTTCAAATCACTAAGTTTCATAGGCGCATGGGCTCACGACTCGATCTGGACACTTTCAATTCAATTCTTCGTCGATCGCGAACGACGATTTGCCGACGGCCGAATCTTGCGGAAACTGGCGGCAAAACCTTTGAGGCGGCACGGATTCGTCAGATTGATGAGCCGGAACGTACGCAATGTGTGGTCCTTCGTTGTGTACTTTTCGAATCACCGCCTCGACACACGGCGCTGGCCCCCGCACGCGTGAGCCCGCCATGGCCGATGCATCCACGCACGAGCTCGTCGGATGCGAGATCACTATCAAGGGCCTCGACGGCAAACCTGAGCTGAACGGTCGGCTCGGGAGGGTCAAACAATGGCTCCCGGACCGCGGGAGGCTCGCGGTGAAGCTCCTTGACGACGACGGCGTCGAGGACCGCAGAGAGGCGCCGGTCGCGGTCAAGCCCGACAACGTCGAGAAGGTGGACCTCGCCGAGAAGTTCAGCAACATGAGGGTGATCGACGGCGTCAAATACCGGCGGGATCCGAGCAACGTCGGCACGGGCATGCATGGCGAGGTGTTCAAGCCGCACCCCGAATGGGACCACACCAACCCGATGAGACGGCACCCCTTCTACGACAAGCTCGTCCTCTCGTACTGCTTACGCGTCGAGGAAGAGTACAAGTACTCGGGCGAGTTGTTCGGACTCTACAATTGGCAGGCGGAGGGTAACCCGGTGCCGAGGAAGGGCAGCCGTGATAACGAGGTGCACAGGGAGTTCATGAGGTACATCCGCCGGGCTCGAAGAATCGGCCAACTCGCGGCTTCGTGGTTCAAGGATCAGCACTACGAGGAGCTGGCGACGTACGCAGCGCAGAAGGGCGATCTGTATTTCGCGTGGGAGAAGGAGGACGTGGAGAATAGGATGGGGTCCGGGTCCGCGGCGGAGCTGAGGGCGTTCGCCGCGAGCGTCGTCAGAAGCGAATTTGATTTCGGTTCTGACTGGTTCTCTACGGAGGACTACTCCAACGACGAAGAGTACTCCTCCTACGACGACGAAGACGACAACGACGACGACGACGACGACGACGACGACGACGACGACGACGACGACGACGACGACGACGACTCGTCATCTTCGACGTATGGCGACTACTGTGGCGAAAATGACGACGGTTCGCATGACGACGATTAGGAGACTGATGAGGAAGATGTGAGGGTGTCACGTGAGTGGAGGTGTGAAGGTACTATGCGTTCATTCGTTAGTTCCCGTTCCCTCAGAAGCTCCCGACGCTGCCGATTACTGGGAACCGCCCACCCCTCCTGCCGCCGTCGCGGCTCCCCTTGTTGTCCTCGCTGGAGGCGTCGCCGCCGTCCTTCGCACTCTCCGGGCTCTGCGATCGCGTCCGCGGCGCGTCCTCCTTTCCGGTGCTCTCCTCGTTCGTCGGGAGTTTCTCGGCTCGCGCGTCGACGCGGAGCGCCTTGGCGAGCAGGAACGGGTCGATCGCCGTCGGGTGGGACGATACCACCAGCGTCGCCGCCGCCCTGGGCGAAAGGCGCGCGAAGAGGTCGCGCACCCCCCTGAGGTGCATCTCCATCTCGTCCTGGACGCTTCCGAGCAGCGAGTCGTACACCTCGGCCATCTCTCCCTCGCGCCTTCTCAGCGCGTCGATCGGCGCGTTGTAGTACGTCTTCTCGGCGACGCTCCCGGATTCCACGTGCGCGGCGAAGCGCCGGACGACGTCGAGCCTCTTGCGGAGCACCTTCGCGCTCAGTTCTTGGTAGTACTCGTCCCCCCACCGCACGATCTCGTCCACCTCTTTCGGCGAGACGTTCTCCTTGATCTTCGCGACGATTTCCCCCCAGTCCCCCTCCATCCGGGTCGCGTCCACGATGGACTTGACCATCCACGCGCTCGAGGTCTTGCACACCTTCAGAAAATCCGCCCCGCCCTCGAAGTGTTCCATCATCATCTGCACGCACGACTGCTGCGTCGTCACCGTCGCCAGCTCGGGGCGCGAGCACCGCGCGTCGTTCACGATCAACACCACGTCGTCGATCGCCGCCCTGACGTCCGCGTCCGACGCGCCGACGAGCAAAAGGCCGCGAATCTTCTCCACGGCGAGGTCGTAGACGCGTTCCGCGTTACCGAACCAGAGCTCGACGTCGGCGTACGACGTGAACCGCCGCCGGCCCCGCGCCGCGCCCCCGGCGGAGTCATCCGCGCTCCCGCGCCGCATCGCGTCGCCGACTTCCAGCGCCAACGACCATATGGAATCCTGGAACTCGTCGCCGCCGTGCGCACCGCGCAGGGCCTCCGCGGCCATGTCACCTCCGAAGCGGTCGCCCAGGGAGTCGAGATCCTCGGCGGCGGACGTCGGGGAGGCGGGCGCGGTGCGGGGGGCCGGCGCGGCGTCGGTGTCGTCGGAACCCCCGCGGGAATTCTCTCCCGCGCCGACGATGGATTCGGCGCGGGGCGCGGGGCCGTCGCGGGGTGCGCGCGGCGCGGAGCCGGACGCGGCGTTGACGGAATCTTTGCGTCGTGCGCGGAGATCCTGCACCTCCGCGCGAAGGGCCTCGATGGTCTTCTCGAGCTCGTCCATCTTCATCTTCTTGCGCTCTCGGTAGCGCTTCTGCGTCTCCGCCTGATTCGCGCTGGACCGCGGCCTCTTGGCGGCGGGCGCTCGCCCTTGCGCGCGGGGAGGGGCGCGGGAACGGATCGACGCGTCAGCGTCGATCGTGATCGCACGCCTCGGCCGCGGCGCGGACGCGACGGCGAAGTCGGTCGCGGGCGCGGCGTCGCCCGCGTCGTCACCAGGCAAAATATCAGGGAAAGGGTTGAAATCGAACGCATCCGGGCTCAACAACGAGTCGAGCGTCTCTTCGAAGATGCGCGCGTTTATCTTCGGCGCGGTCATCTTCCCGGACATCGTCGCGCGTGAGTGGAGAACTGCGACGACGTCGAGGGATCTCGAAGCGGGAGCGCTTCCAGGCGCGCGCGCGTAGAGGGAATCGCCCGTCGAGGGATTCGCACCGAAAGATACCAGTAATTTTACACCCTCACGTGACGAAGCTCGCGAGCCATTCGCGACACTGTCGAACATCATCGCGCGGATGCCGCCGCTCATCTCCGGCGCGACTACGATTTCGCACTTGCGAAGTTGGCACACCTCAGGAAGTTTGAAACTCGCGGGCTCGAGATCGCCCCCTCGACCACCCCGCCTGCGCGCATTCCATCCACGCGCGTTCGCGTCGATCGCGCACGTCGCGCGGCTCCGATGTCCCCGCCCGTGTCTGATTGGTTCGGGCGGGCGCACGCCCTCGCCCCCGGCGAGGGCGTCGACCTCGTGTACGGGCGCGACTTCGACGCGAACGAGGTTGAGCTCCTGGAGCTCCCGGACGACCTCCTCGCGAAGGTGCAGTCCGGTGAGGAGGAGCTGTGCTTCAAGGGCGGCCCCGACGACGAGGCGGTGCTGTGCACGAGCGACGCGACGTACCTCGTGAAGCGCGTGGAGACGTCCAACACGCTCCTCCTGATGCAGCCCCCCGGCGGGATCACCCCGCGCGACGGCGCCGAACGCGCCTCTGACGCGATCGCCGTCGCCTCCCCCGACCGCACGCCGTCGAAGCGGCGGCGCACGGCGAGCTCCGCGCCCTCCACCCCCGCGGAGGCGATCGCGCAGGCCTCCGCGGAGGCCGCCGCGGAGGCCGCCGCGCCCTCCTCGGCGCTCGTCGCGTTCGCGCAGGCCGAGTCCCACCTCGAGCTGGTCCGCGCGGAGCCCAAGCTCGACGAGATGTGGTCCCGGCTTCTCGCCCCGCCGCACGTGTACAAGGGCCCCAAGGGCGACCGCGAGACGGACGACGCGTGGTACGCCGCGCTGGACGATCAGGACTACGGCGAGGAGGGCGTCCCGGATCCCCCACCGAAGGGCATCCCGCTCGACGCCCTGCTCGCGGAGGCCCGGGGGAGCCGGGCGGAGACGACGCTCGCGCTCGCGCGCGGACCCGCTTTCGCGCACGAAGGCGGCCGATACCGCGGCGTCGACGAGGAGTACCTCGACTACGTCGTGGAAATCGTCATCGTCACCGCCGAGGCGAAGGGATGGGACCTGAACGGCGTCCCCAGGGAGGCGATGGCGGACGCCATGGCCGAGGACGGCTTCCCGAAGGACCTGACGCGATTGGCGCTCAGGACGTTCGCGCGAGAGGACGAGAAGAAGCGCGAGGAGGGCGGCGCCGACGGGTCCTCCGGTTCGGCGGATGCGGCGGACGCCATCGACGGCGCGAAGGTGTGCGCGTCCAAGGCGGCGCGGATGATGGACGAGATCGCGAGCGGCGGTGGGGGGGCAGGCGCGGTCGGCGGGGGGCGGGGCGGCGCGAGGTGGCGGCTCGGGGCGTTTCTCGAGAAGTGGCGACTTCGCGTCCCCGGGGCGTTCCGCGACGCGTGCGACGAGAAGCTCCTCCGCGGCCTCGCGCTCGTGGAGAAGGCCGCGGACGGGAGCGAGGGGACCGTCCGGCCGTTCCGCGCGAGCCGGCTCCCGAAGACCCCGAAGGAGCGGTTCGCCGCGCTCTTCGCGCTCAAGCCGAGGTGGACGATGGACGAGCTGGAGCCGTACCTCGAAGCCGCCGCGGACCAAACCGTCGAGGCGCAGCTCCTCAAGTTCACCCGCGTCTCGCAGCCAAACGCGAAGAGCACTCCCGTGTACTCCAAGCGATGAGCGGAAGAGCGCGGGGGCGGGAGAGAAGACGCGCCGGTGCGAAATCGATTCGTGCGCGTCTTCACAAACCATCGCACGATCGTCGATCGTCCCTACCCGACGGAGCGACTCGCTACTCCTCAACCCTCTGCCCTCGCCCGCGGCGTCACGCGCCAAATTTTCGCCGTCCCGTCGTCCGAGCAGCTCGCGAGCGCGCCGCGCTCGGTCGGATGCCACGCCACGCCGTTGACCTCGTCCTCGTGAGCCGACTCCGCCGCCCCGATCTGCCTCCAAACGCCGCCATCCCCACCAGGCGTCTCGCAAAACAGACGCACGCTGTTGTCCCCGCCGCCGGAGGCCACCGCGCCCCCCACGCCCCACGAGACGCAAAGCGCGGGGCGGTCGTGCCCGCACGGAAACGTCGCCGCCGGATCGAGCCGCACGTGCGGCGCGCCTGATGATGGAGCGCGCGGCGAAAGAACGAACGACACGGAGAGAGAGGAGGCGGACGTCAGCGAAAGAGTCTGGAGAGCGGGACCCGCGAGGGGAGAAAGGAAAGTGTCGAGAAGAGAGAAGGTGTCGACGGCGCAGATCCGCGACGTCCACAAGTAAGTGACGCCGCGGTTGCAATTTTGCCGTCTGAGGCTGCCAAGCCCCGAATTCGATCTCGCTGGCAGTTATGTTGACCCGGGCGCATCTGGAGCGCGCCCGACTCGACCGTCTGACCAGCACCAAAGCGCTCGCGAGCGACTCCTCGGCGAGCGACTCTTCGGAAAAAAGTCCGAGAGAGAAAGCGATCCTCGGGGGGGGTCGCGCGGCGACGGCTCACCTTCCGCGTTCCACACTTTGATCGTGCGATCGTCCGAGCACGATACCATCCTCCTCCTCCCCCCGGGCTCGAACGCGACCGCCCACACGGTGGACTCGTGTCCTCCCTCCTTGACGCCGATGCTCGACGCGCGGCTCCAGTCGTCCCCGCCCTCGTCCTCTTCCCACGTCGCTACGGTGTCGTCGTACCCGCAGGACACGAGCACGTCCTCCGTCGGGTGCCATTTCACGCACTTGACATCCTGCGTGTGCCCGTTCAACACCGCGACGCACTCGAAGTCGTTCCCGGGCTGAAGCTCCCAGATCCACACCGTCTTGTCCCTACCACACGTCGCGAGCAAAGCGCCGCTCGGCGACCACGCGCACGACTTGACCTCGTTCTCGTGGCCCTCGACGACGGCGACGCACTCCCACTCGCCGCCCTGTTGCGCCCAGATGGCCGTCGTCGCGTCGAAAGAAGCCGTCGCCAGGAGACGGCCTAGAGGGGCGGCGCGGGAGGGAGCGTTAGAGAG
>Ga0181566_10004914_pt1 | contig 10818 bp, 12 predicted proteins | sample 101ome_15_FD_133762 | JGI IMG/M metagenome (GOLD analysis project Ga0181566, IMG submission 133762) | Coastal salt marsh microbial communities from the Groves Creek Marsh, Skidaway Island, Georgia - 101402AT metaG (megahit assembly) | ecosystem: Environmental > Aquatic > Marine > Intertidal... | reverse complement strand
CTGCGTCGCCTTATGATTATGGCGGTTACCGGCCACATATTCGGGAATATCGGCATTCATCAAAAAGCCCTCGCCATCGCGCACGGTGGCGAAGCTGTGCGCCAAATTGGCCTTGCCGAGGCGCAGGCTTTTCACTTCCGTGCCTTGCAGCACCAGACCGGCTTCAAAAGTTTCGGTGACTTCAAAATCGCGGCGGGCGCGGCGGTTTTCGGTAATCGTGCCGTCACCTGCGCTGTTTTTCTTGCGGCCACCCGCTTTCGAAGACATGACTAAAGCCCCAAGCCATCCATTGCGGCATCGATTTGCGCGCGCGCCTGCGCGGAGGCCGGTAAAAGCGGCAGGCGAATTTCCTCGGCGCATTTGCCAAGCCGCGCCATCGCATATTTGGCCGGCGACGGGCTGGTTTCGCAAAACAGCGCATCCATTAGCGGTAAAAGTTCGGCCAGCAGCGCTTCGGCTTTGTCGAAATCGCCGTCCAGTGTGGCTTTTTGCATGGCGGCGCATTTGGCCGGTGCAATATTGGCGCACACCGAAATCACCCCGACACCACCGGCGCGGTTGAACGCCACCGCGCTGGCATCCTCGCCCGATAGCTGAATGAAATCGCCCCCGCAGGTTTCAGCCTGTTGGCCGACCCGCGCCATATCGGCAGTGGCGTCTTTCACCCCGACAATATTATCAATCGCGGCCAGCCGCCCCATTGTTTCCGGCGTCATATCAACAATCGAGCGGCCCGGAATATTGTAGAGAATAATCGGCAGCGCGGTGTTTTCGGCAATCGCCGCAAAATGCGCGAACAGCCCTTCTTGCGTCGGCTTGTTGTAATAGGGCGTGACGTGCAGCACCGCATCGGCACCGGCTTTTTCAGCATGTTGGGAAAAGGCAATCGCCTCGGCGGTTGAATTGGAACCAGCACCGGCGATAATCGGCACGCGCTTGGCCGCCGCTTCCACCACCATCTCCACCACGCGCTCGTGCTCAGCATGGCTCAGCGTCGGGCTTTCACCCGTCGTTCCGACCGGCACCAGACCGTCAATCCCTTCAGTGATTTGCCAATCCACCAGCGATTGCAGCGCAGCCTCGTCCAGCGCGCCGTTTTTGAAAGGTGTAATCAGTGCCGTTATGGCGCCACGAAACATAGTCCAGCTCCAGATTATCTGCGTCTTGCAAAGCCGCTTACTTGGCGGCAACATACCACATGATTTGGCGGCGACAAGCATCGCGCCGCAAAGGGAGTTGATGATGAGCAAACCGCAAACCAATGCAGTGATATTCGGGGTCGGCCCGCGCCAAGGGCTGGGGGCAGAATTGTGCCACCGCGCTGCCGCGCGCGGCCTCCATGTTTTTGTCAATGGCCGCACGGCAGAAAAGATTGACGCGGTGGTCGCCGATATTGAAAAAGCCGGCGGCAGCGCCTCTGCCCTTTTGGCCGATGTGACAGACGAAAAAGCGGTCAGTGCGGCGGTTGAGCAAATCGAGAAAGACGGGCGCCCGCTCGAATTGGCTATTTACAATGCCGGCAATAATCGGCCGGAAAAATTCCCCGATGTCGCGTCCGACGTTTTCGAGGATATGTGGAAAGTCATCTGCTTTGGCGGGTTTTTGACGGCGCAAGCCATTGTGCCGCTTATGCTTAAGCAAAATGGCAGCGCGCCACGGCAAAGCCTGTTATTCACCGGCGCCAGCGGCTCTTTACGCGGCAAGGCAGGATTTTCCGCTTTTGCCGCCGGTAAGGGCGCACTTCGTATGATGGTGCAATCACTGGCGCGCGAGTTCAATCCGCAAGGCATTCACGTTGGCCATGTGATTATTGACGGCGCCATTAATGGCGACAAAGTGCGTTCGCAATGGGCCGAATATCTTGACAGCAAGGGCGAAGATGGCGCGCTTGAGATTGCCGCCATTGCCGATGCCTTCTTCATGATGCACGAGCAACACCGCTCGGCTTGGACACAAGAGCTTGACCTGCGCCCGTTCAAGGAAGAGTTCTAAGCTAGAACGCTTTTGAAGCCGATAGGGTTAGGCCGGTCAATGTGCCTGATTCATAGACAAAGAAGTCAGCCGAGGCATTGAACAACCAATTATTCTCGGCTCGCAAAGTTGCGCCCAGCACCATGCTGGAATGCGACAGCGATTGCTCCTCATCCTCGGCTTCCATGCGATATTCATAAACCGTTGACGGGTCAGCCAATAAAAAGGCGCGGGCCACTGTGTCATCGCTCATATCGGCCTGATAGCCAATTTCGCCGGACAGACTTATCTCACCCAACTCATTGGTGAAACTGTCTGAGAAGCGCAGATTACCGCCAACATAATAGGTGCGCATTTCCTGCTTCAAATATTGATAGGTCGCCATGCCTATGCTTTCGCGATACGGGTCAAGCGCAATCGACTGATAAGCCGTATCCAGCGTCAGTGTCATGTCAAAACTTTCAAAACGGAAGCGTTGGCTGGCGGCCAGCATCCAGTGCATTTTATCGCCATCACGCGAAGCCCTGCAATCATCGCCGTTAACCGTGCGGTCAATGTCAAATTCCAATCTGCCGGTGCCGACACCGCCTTGCACATAGACATCAGGCTTCACCACATAACTGCCGTAAATCATGAACAGACCGCTATTAAGGTCGGTGAGCGCATTTTGGCTCATCGATTTACTCTCGCTATTGGCCCTTTGATAGAACCAGCCCAAAGTCAGCTCGGGCGTGTAGCGATAATCCAAGCCGAAAGTAATGGCTACCGTTCAGCGTGTTCAGCACGACTATCTGCGCGCGCTTGCGGCGCAAACAACAACAGAAGCACTGCTATAAAAGCAAAATGACTTAATAAAAAACGACTAAAGGCAGCGCTTGGCTTGCCCAAAAGAAACTTAGACAAAATAACCCCTCACTCGACGGAAAAGGAATCGAGTGAGCGTTTTTCTTCCGTTCCAATAAACGAAAGAAAAACGATTTATTCTCACCCGGATTCCAATTCCGGACACACTCACCATTGCCCAACCAGGCAGTTTTTTTCGTTTAGCACGCGATTAGCGCTGGTAGAACAGCAATTATGTGAAGGGTTGTTTTGTTTAGTACAGAAATAAAATGATTGGAGGCAGAGGCAAATCAGCAAATTTACTTGAAAACCCTGCTCCCCTTGTCTATCAACGGCGGTGGAGAGGTGGCCGAGTGGTCGAAGGCGCTCCCCTGCTAAGGGAGTATACGGTAATCCCGTATCGAGGGTTCGAATCCCTTCCTCTCCGCCATTTTTCTTTTTGCAAAAGTATGATGACAAACCTATATGTTACCCATATTCTTAATTTGGTATTTAGGAGTTCATGATGTTTGGAAAAATCGTTTCACTGGGTTTCATCTTAACCCTCGCAGCCTGTGCCAGCCCTGCTGAGAAAGAACAATTGGTCAAAAAGAAGGCGGCTGATGCGCGCATTGAGTTGCAATTTACAGACCAGCCGGAATGGTTTTTGAACCCGCCCCTAGATGATAATATTCTTTATGGCGTAGGCACCTCATCACTTTCCAATCAGGGCGCTGCGCTGCAGCAAGCCAAGCTGGCCGCCATGGTTGAGATTGCTCAGCAAATATCATCAGTCGTTGACAATATGGCGACCTCGACTTTCACCGGCCAGGAATCAAGTCTGGGAACGGTTGAAAAAGGCGTATTCCAAAATGCCGCAAAAGTCATTGCCACCGCTCCACTAAGAGGCGTACGTGTTACCAATCGGAAATCCGTGGTAACCGAGGCCGGCATTCAAAGTTATGTTATGGTGCAATTATCAAAAGATGATGCCGCGCGGTCAGCCGTGCAGCAAATCCAGTCTCTTGATAAAGAAATCATGGACACCAATAAAAACCTGCTAAATGACATGAATGACGCGGTCCGAAGTCGCCTGTAATTTGTTTGCGTCCCCTGAGTTCGAAAGACGTTTTATCAGCTTCGCATATGCATTGTGTTTGAGTTGGCTCAGCGTCACTCAGGCTGAGGCCTATCGCTGTTCGAAATCCAATGCGCAAGCGCCGCCCGAATGGATGAGTTCTTTCGGCCTGAATAATGATGCAGGTCAATTATTCGGCTACGCTCAAACCCGCCCAAGCAAAGAACAATCGCTAAGCGATATAGACCAAGCCCTAAAAACAATGGCGCTGTCGGATTTATCGTTGAATATTCGTTCAGATGTCTCCAGTTCCATCATCTCGGAACAGGCCTTTGCGAATGGCGAAGCATCGGAGAAAATGCTCATCGCCGGAAAAACCGAGAGCAGCATCTCAATCGGCATGCTCAGCGGCTCGCAATTATTCATCGATGAAGCAAAATGTATTGCCTATGCGCGCGTCAGCATTACAAAATCTGACCTGCCCTACATTATTGCGCTTTCCGATTTTCGCGATTATCAGGTGAAGCTGGCAGATGGCCAAGCCTCTTTGAGCGACGTTTTGCGCCTGCCCGACTTGCTGGCAAACCTTCGCAAAACCGGGCAAACGTCGGATACAAGCGGTCAACTGGCCAGCATGCAGTCGCAAATTGAGCGCACGCAGAAAGACAGTAAAAAGCTGGAAGTGATATTGCGGTTGAAAGAAATCCGCAGCGCTGACAAAACTGTCGCAGCCATCAGAAAAGATGCAGCGTCAATCGTCACTCTTGCTGATGAGCTTTCCGAGTTCGACGCATCATCGCCCGACATTAAAGCCGCCGGCAATGAAGCGCGGGAAATTCTGGCTGAAATCGATAAAATATACGCAAAACCGATAATCGCAATTTCGTGGTCATCGGTCGCTCAAGAGACAAATGCAACACTTTTGAATTTGATTAATGGCGTAAACGATAAATATTGGGCGCCCACCCACAGCGATACGCAAGAAAAGCTTGTCATCAAGGCGAATGACTACAAATTGCAACAAGCACTTTTTGTAACTATTACTTCCGACACGAGCCAAAAATTTGGTATTGATGAGGCCGAGATAATTATAAATTTGAATTTTATCGATACGAAAAACGGCTCGGCTGTCCGAACCGAAACATTGAAAACAAAGGCCATTGGGAGGCCGATAAGTAATGAAATTATTGCTGATAAAATCAGAAAAACCCTTGAGGGTGTTCTGTAGTATTGTTTTTCTAGCGTTTTTTTCCCTTGCCCCCGCCCCTGCAGCATCTGAAACGCTGCCCAATATTGTCGGGCGTGCTTTGGACGGCCAGCTTACTTCGCTTAAGCGCGCTTTTGAAAACAAGCCCACCGTGGTCAATTTTTGGTGGGTTAAGTGCGCCCCTTGCAAAAAAGAATTGCCGGATTTGATTGCCAAATCTGAGGCGCATCCGGATGTCGATTTTATCTATGTCCATGCCGAAACCAATGCCAAAACCAAATCGCCCTATAGCACGCAAGAGGTTGACGCCTTTCTGAAACAGCGGGAATTGGTGCTGGGTAAAGTCATTATCGGCAACACCCAAAGCCGCTTATCGGCCGGCGTCGAGGCGCTGCCGACCACTCTGCTTGTTGACCGCGAGGGCAATGTTGAAAAAAAATTGGTCGGCTTTACCGAAGAAAATACGGCACAAATCAAAAAATGGCTTATGGAGTAAAACTATGAAGTATTTTGCGTTCTCTGCCTTGCTTTTGTTCGGATCCACAGTAACGAGCCTGGCTGATGTTGTTGTCGGCATTTCGACGGGGACATCGACCTATGGTTATGAATATTCCTACCCTTATGAAGATTATAACGGCGACCAAGATACCTCTTCTTACAATGAAGATATTGATTTTACCTATCAAGACACCTCTGTCACTTTTCAGAATGAGAACGGCTCGTCTTGGACAGTCAAATTTGGCGGCCTGCAAGAGGAAACGGGGTATTCGGCTTATTATGATGACAGCTCTGCCAAGCGCGACGAATATTCGCTGACCTATAGCAGCGCAAATAATAACGGTGTTGCTTGGTTTGCCGGCTATTATGCTTCAGAAGCAAAGCTCAGCCAAACCGATAATTACGACGGAGCGTTTGCCGATTACGTGTTCAACTATAACACTGACATAGAAACATCCGGCTTTTTTGTCGGCATATCGGTGAATGATTATCTGAATGATTTTGCCAGCTGGTATCTGCGCGGCGCGCTGCAGCTCAATTGGACAACATTTAGCGATGTCTATAGCTGGGAAAGCTCGCTCGGCAGCACCGGCGGCTCGCCCTTCAGCAAAGATCTGAGCGGCGTAGCCGTATTGTTTGGCGGCGGCATTTATGTGCCGGTAACCGACGCTATCGGCGTTAATTTCGGCCTCGAAAGCAAGTCATATAGTTATGACAATGAACTCGAAGCCGTTTATGAGGAAACAACCACATTATCCGAGACCCAAACAAGTCTTGTTATCGGTCTGATATTAAGTTTTTAATCATGCGTTTTTTTGTATTGCTGTTTTTGATTCTGCTGGCCCCGGCGCAGCCAAAAGCCAATGCAAAAGAAGTTTTGGTGCTTTTGCCGATTAATGTTGAAGCCTCGCTCAAAAATGAAGCCGCTCTGTTTGGAACCGCCCTTCAGCAAGGCTTGAGCCAATATTACGAGGTGTTTTTCGGCCCCGCCGTCGAAGAAAAGCTGAAAGTCGAATATGCCAAAGAGGGCTGCACGGCGCAGAGCTGCGCCCAGAATTTGGCGATTGCCTTTAATGGTGAACTGATTGGCGATACATCAATTCAGAAACTGGAAAACAGCTATGTCGTCCAATTGCAAATCAACAATATCGTGACCGGCCAGATTGCACTCAGCCTGATTGAAATTTGTGACAATTGTTCAAAGCTGTCGCTTATCCAATTTGTCAAAAATATCGGGCTGAAGGCCGGGCGCGGCAGTAGCACCCCGACACCGGCGCCGAAAACAACCATTGCAGACGCACCGGCGCCGTCAAAAAGGCTGGAAATCAGCACAGGCTCATTTGATACGGAAGTATTCATAAATGGCGAAAATTTAGGGCGCACGCCACTAACCACGAGCAAAGCCTATCGCGATGGTGAACGCATCGCGCTTGTGCTGAGAACCCCGGGATATAAGGAACTGCGTTTCTCCCATATTGTTGGACGAAACGATCAACAATTAAGCAATATCAGTCTGCTGAGAGACACTGTGCGGCTGCGTATAGGGTCATCGCCAAGTCGCGGCGATGTGTTTATTGATGGCAAAAATATTGGCCGAACACCGGCCGAGAGCGATGAGATTCCCGTCGGCGAAACGATATCCGTCGAAATCAAAAAGGCCGGCTATGAGCCAATTCGCCTCTCTCACCGCGTCGGCGATAATGATGAGCGCCTGCGAAACCTGTTACTCGATGTTCTGAAGCGCAAATTATATGTTGATAGTCAGCCACGCGCTGCCCGTGTTTTTGTCGAAAATCGCTACATTGGCGAAACACCGGCTGAAATCGGCCCCTTTGAGGACGGGAAACGCGTTCGCATTCGCCTTGAGCGTGACGGCTTTGAGAGCGTTTCACTGCGTCACCGCGTTGGCCGAGGCGATGACAGCCTCAGCCGCATCTCACTCAATCAAAAAGCGCCAGACACACCCGCCGGCCAAAGTGAATCGGATCGCGTCAGGGTTCCGATGGGCTTTTAAGTTGAAAAATACATGCTCCGACCTAAATCCTCAAAAAAGGAGTTTGTTATGCGTATTTTAAGTTTCTCTCTTGTTTTTTCTCTGATGATAGCACCTACCATGGCGGGAAGTTGGGGCGGCACAATAGCTGCACGATCCGCCTATACCGATTTTCATATTTATTATGATGACCGCGATGACGCCAGTTCTGCCGGTGTGCAGGCTACATTTCAGGACATTGCAATCACCGGAACCTATAGTTTCGGCAGAAACGCGATTTCAGTGCAAATTGCTGAAAGCAGCGACCCCGACTTTGATAATTTTTGGGGTGGCAGCGGCAATTGGGCCGCCAATGGTGACGCATGCACACCCGCAACCTGCCCCCAAAGCGCTGAACGCTCGGAATTTAATCTGACTTACACGCGCCAATATCAAAACGGCTGGAGCGCATATACGGGCTTTTATTCCGGCTCGGTATCATGGAAAGAAGTGCAAGGCAGAGCATGGCGCGGGGCTTCCGGCAATAACGCCGAGGTTCCCAACATTTGTGAGAGCAACGGAAACTCTGTTGAAACAACCACTAATTTCGAGAACCAAAACTTTGGCCTATTTGTAGGCGGCGCTTATTCGAAAGCTTTTACCGACCGCTTATATGGCACTGCCCGCTTGGCATTGGTTTTGAATGGCGAAGCCGACGTGTCCGAGAATTTCAGATGCGCCGGAGGTGTTGCGCCCAATATTGGCGATACGGGAACTTTGTTTGAAGGCGAAGCGACCAGCATCGGCCTGTCGCTCTACTATTCTTTGAATCAAAGGTCGGGCATTAACTTTGCTTTTGACAGCAAGGATTTCAGCTATGACGATGGCACGGATTATTGGTCAGGCGGCAAAGCACGCACCGAAGAATCATTGGAAGTGATGTCGCTGGGATATGTGTTTAATTTCTAAATTGAAGGTTTTTTCGGGGCTTTTAAGCACCATTTAATCGGGTTATGGCTTCATTCGGCGACGGGTGAAGCCATTTTCTTCACCGTCACCCGCCGTTTAACAAAAAAAAGCGCGGCGGTTTAACAACCGACGCGCTCTCATATTTTTGGAAAACTTGGCTTATTTGCCTTCTTTAGGCATCCAAATTTGCGCCATCATCATCACAGTGATGACCAGCAAGAACACCATGCCGGGAACGCCTACGCCTGACGGCTCAGTGGTTCCGACATAGTCAATAAAGCCCGTCGCAATATCCGAAATTTCAGTGCCTTGTGCCTGCAATTGCGTAAGGGCACGAGCTGTGAGTGGGTTATTGGCGCTGAAAAATGACCATGCATTATAGACAAAGAACACTGACAGAAGGCAGAAAGCCGATGAAACGACTTTTGCAACAGTGTTTGACTCTTCGCCGCTCACCGGTGTTCTGGTTTGAACAGCCGTGCGCAGTGCCAGCCAAATCAGCAAAATTGTCGCTATCATTCCCAGTCCATTTGCAATTCGAGCCGACTGAAAAAGCGACCAAATTTGATATTCTTCCATAATTTCTCCCCCCTCATGGGTTTCTTAAACGCAGAACATGATTGTCCTGCATGGATTAATTCAAAGAGTTGAAGCCTTCGCACCCCAAAAAAACTGTCATTTCGATTTATGACGAGACAAGACACCGATATTTGGCCAGTATTAATCCGCCGCTAGCTTGCGGCGCGTTAATTATTTTGGAGGGAAAAATGGACGCAATGATTGCTTCGAACAGTTTCTATGCAGATATTTATATATCAATGGGATTGTTTTTCATCGGCTCAGCATTTCTGCTTTGGCTCGGCATGCGGGTAACGTCAGTTTTGGTTGAACGCAATACCGACAACCCGATTGCTAAAGGTCTGGCCGTGATATTCGGCCTTGCCGTCGGCTTTAACTTTATCACGACGGGCGCGCAAATGGCTCTCATGCAGCAGCGCCACGCTTGGACGCTGAAAAACTACGCCGATCAGGGCGTAGAGATTCCGCAAACGGCTTCAGCTTTTATTGAGCTTATGGGCGTCGGCAGCGCTTTGCCGGAACCGTCTTTGACCTCAAACCCGATTATGTTGGTTGTCGGTCTTATCGGCACGGCATTTTGCATTTTGCCGCTTTTCATTCCTGCCAATTCAGGCAAGTAAGAGACCAAACCAGACTGCGCGTGGCTTCGGCCGCGCGCAGTTTTTCTATGCCTGCTCGGATTTTTGCCGCCGCTTATTGACGAGGCCGAAAAAGTGACCGAAACTTTCCATATCAATCATGGGAGAATTGGTCATGAGCCTGACAGTTGAGAAATCCGGCGCGAGCTGCGGCGCCCATGTGACCGGTGTGGATTTGCGGCAAGATATTTCAGCCGATTTGGCCGCCGAATTGCGCGCCATTTGGCTGGAAAACAAAGTCATTGCCTTCCCGGACCAAACACTCAGTGATGACGACCTTGAGCGCATCACCTTGGCTTTTGGTGAGTTTGGCGAAGACCCGTTTTTCGGTCATATTGACGGCCATGAGCATATTGCCGCCATTCAGCGCAACGCCGATGAAACGACCCCGATTTTCGCCGAAGCTTTCCACTCAGATTGGAGTTTTCTGGAAGTGCCGCCAGCCGGCACGTGCCTTTTCGGCATCACCATTCCGCCTCATGGCGGCAATACCTTATTCGCCGACCAAGTAGCGGCCTATGAGCGGCTTTCTGACGAAATGCGCGACAAGGCCGATAAAATGACCGCCATTCACTCAGCCGAGCTTGGCTATGCACCGACCGGCGCCTATGGCGATGCTGACCAAGATAGCGGACGCTCGATGAAAATCATTCCCAGCGAAAAAGCGCGTGATAAACGCGAGCATCCATTTGTCCGCATGCATCATGAAACCGGCAATAAGGCGCTGTTTTCCTCGGCGGCTTATATTCAGGGCTTCACTGATATGGAAAAAGCCGAAAGCGATGCGCTGCTGATTGAGTTTTACGGCCATCAGACCGATGAAGCCTTCATCTACTCGCATAAATGGGAAAAACATATGTTGGTGATTTGGGACAACCGCTCGCTATTGCACGCCGCGACCGGGGGCTATGACGGCCATGACCGCTTGCTGCACCGCACAACAATTGCCGATACGCAATTTTAAAAAGTCGCGCATCGACATATTCAATCATCAGAAACCATAGGCTACTCGTCCCTTGGGCCGCCAGCCCGCCCATTGTCAGCGACCAAATCAGCGGCCAAAATGACCAAGGCCGGTGACCGG
>Ga0181566_10004904_pt1 | contig 10823 bp, 10 predicted proteins | sample 101ome_15_FD_133762 | JGI IMG/M metagenome (GOLD analysis project Ga0181566, IMG submission 133762) | Coastal salt marsh microbial communities from the Groves Creek Marsh, Skidaway Island, Georgia - 101402AT metaG (megahit assembly) | ecosystem: Environmental > Aquatic > Marine > Intertidal... | reverse complement strand
TGGTTGATATGGTTGATATGGTTGATATGAATAAAAATCTAATCATAGCTCTCACATTAGTGTAAGTTTTGGTAACAGGTGACTATCTTTAGGATAAAATTTAGCTCAGAAACAGACTATAAAATCATTCAAATAGAAGACAAAACACAAGAGGCAACTTATGGCATCACGAGGTGTAAACAAAGTAATACTTGTCGGTAACATTGGCCAAGATCCTGAAGTTAAATACACGGCGAGTCAGCAGGCAGTATGCAATGTGAGTATTGCAACCACAGATAGCTGGACAGATAAAACTTCCGGCGAGAAACAGGAGCGAACTGAATGGCATCGAGTGGTATTTTTTCGTCGACTGGCAGAAATTGCTGGTGAGTATCTTCGCAAAGGCTCTCAGATATACATTGAAGGTCGTCTACAAACACGTAAGTGGCAAGATCAAAGTGGTGCAGATCGATATACTACCGAGATTATTGCTAATGATATGCAGATGTTAGGTGGACGAGGAGCAGCAGCTGGATTTGATGGGCCATCTGATGATCAAGGTTTTGGTGAACCCGCCGCAGCTAAATCAGCTACAGCGCCTGTCAGTGATGACTTAGATGATGATATTCCATTTTAAAGAACATCCATTTAGTAGGTATTTAGTTTATTTTTAAAAAAAAGCGATCTATATGATCGCTTTTTTTGTGCAAACACATTTATATTCTAATGTTGTGTTAGTATTTGTTCCCACTGCCATGCATCACTAATAATGTCGTGAAGTCGATCGCGTTGAGGCTGCCATTTTAATAAGGATTTTGCCTTCTGTGCGTCTGCGACTAATATATCTGGATCTCCTAAGCGTCGTTTATCTGGCTTAATAATGATGTCCTTTCCAGTCACTTGTTGTGCTGTATTGATTACATCACGCACACTAAATCCTTGTCCATTACCTAGATTAAAGTGATCACTTTTTTTCGTGTTAAGCAAATGATTCATTGCGAGAAGATGGGCATCACATAAATCACTGACATGAATATAATCGCGTATGCAAGTGCCATCCGGTGTGGCGTAATCATCTCCAAAAATTGAAATACTTTTGCGTCTGCCTGAAGCAGCTTGCAGCACTAATGGTATAAGATGGGTTTCAGGGTCATGGCATTCACCCACGTGATTAAGGTAATCGGATCCAGCGGCGTTAAAATAACGCAGAGAAATATAATTTATATCATGCTTTTTTTGGTAATCAACAAGAGCCTGTTCGACCATGAGCTTACTCTCACCATAGGGATTAATTGGCTTTTTGGGGTGGGCTTCATCAATGAGGGATGATTGTGGGGTGCCATAGATTGCCGCGGTGGAAGAAAACAAGAGATTGTGAACTTTATGTTCAGCCATGCAATCGAGCAAGGTAATGGTGCCATTCACATTATTGGTATAATACAGGGTAGGATTTTGCATCGATTCGGCAACATCGATCAGACCAGCAAAATGAAAAACCACATCGAATTGCTCTGCGCTGAAAATTTCATTTAAGCGTGAATTATCATTGAGGTCGCAGTGAAAAAATTTTGATTTTTTGACACTGCTGATATGACCATGAGACAGATTGTCAATCACACAGACATCGTGACCTGCCTCTGCCAACTTTATATTCATGTGTGAGCCTATATAACCAGCCCCGCCTGTGACAAGTATTTTCATTTGATAATTATATTATGAGTAATAAAAAACTGAGCATCGTTGTTGCCATATGTACTTGTCAACGTAATCACCTATTGAGGCAAGTATTGGCAAGCCTTGATGCTGCACAACATTGTCAAAAAGGTGATATTCATGTTTTGGTCGTGGATAACCACATCAGTCAAAGTGCGCAATCGGTGATAAGCGAGTTTTCTCATTTCAAATATCCACTGCATTATCTATTCGTACCACAAGCGGGTATACCCTTATCCAGAAATGCAGCCATTGACTGGGGACTGCAACATAATATAGATGCTTGTATTTTTATTGATGATGAGATTGCTCATGACAATTGGTTGGTCACTCTAGTCAAATACTATATCCACCATTGGCCTGATGTTCAAGTTGTAACAGGCCCTGTGGAGTCGATTGTCACCGCCTCTTATCCGATCTATTTACCTAAGGATATACATAATAAGCGGCAATCTAAGCGACAAACTGGTGAGGTTTTACTTGAAGCTTATACTAACAATGTGATTTTTGATCTCGCCATTTGTAAAGAGACAGGTTTGCGCTTTGATGATGCTATGCAACATTGTGGAGGCACGGATAGATTATTTTTCATACAGGCGGCTAATCATGGCTATAAGATAGTTTGGAATAGACAAGCACTTGTGTATGAACAAATCGATACGGATCGCCAGAAATTATCATGGCTAATAAAGCGTCATGCCCGACATGGCGTAACCTATGTGCAGGTAACCAAGCAACTCCATGATAAAGGCACAAAGAGAATTCGCTTGTACGTGTGTGAAATATTTTACACACTCAGAGGTATTCTGAAAAAATCCTTCGCAAGCATCCAAGATATATGATTACTTATGTGTCTTTAGGGGTTGCTAGATGCGTTGGAATTATTATGGCGCTGGTAGGTATGAGGGTGAATGAATATAAATCCCGCCATCGATAGACATTGTTATAGTCGCTGATGTGGTTATATGAAGATTAATGATCAGGGCTATAAGGTTTGAGTTGTTTATCCTCAATAATGAGTATGTGATCTGATACTTCCATCATGGCAGGTCGGTGCGAAATTGAAATGACAGTGGTTTCACGGCTGATTTCTTTGAATGTTTGACTCAAAGATTTTTCTGTTTCCATATCAAGCGCGCTAGTTGCTTCATCTAAAATGAGTAGGTTGGGTGAGTGTACTAATGCGCGTGCAATGAGAATGCGTTGGCATTGCCCTCCGGATAATTGTCCTCCGTTCTCTCCCACTGGCGAGTGTATCCCATCGGGTAATTCCGCTACAAATTCTAAACATTGTGCGCGTTCCAGTGCATGCATGACGTCCTCATCGTTAAAGTGAGGATCCCCAAGGGTGATATTTTCGCGGATGCTAGTATCGAGAAGGGTATTCTCCTGAGTGACATAACCTATTTGTGAGCGCCAGTATTTGATACTTATTTTGTCCAGCTCGATGTTGTCAATTAATATCCTTCCTTTGTCTGGCTCGAATAATCCACAGATTAAATCTGCCGTTGTGGTCTTGCCTTGTCCAGAGGGGCCGATAACACTATTGAGGCGTTGAAAATAAAAAGTAGCATTGGTGTTTTTCAGAATTTCTTTACTGCCATAATTAAAATTAACATGACGGAATACAATATTACCACTCAGGTCATGTTTTATTTTTCCAGGGCGGTATTCTTCATGCGCAATGGCTTCGTCCAGGAATTTTTCGGTCAACTCGAACGCACCTTGGTTGATCGCATAGTTTTGCATTTGTTTTTGTGATTTACCAAATAATTTCATTGAGCGTAAATATAAGATCACCAAGATGATCGAGTATTCAAATGGTAGATTGAAATACTGAAAAGAAAAATAAATGGTCAAGATCACAGTGGCCATCAATACAATTTCCTGAACAGCATCTAAAATTTCTGATGTGATGGTATTTTTGCGTGTGATTTTTTTGATGGCGCGAGTGAAATCTGTGATGACTTCATAAGAATATTTTTCTCTTGCCATGGCTTTGAGCGGCTTAATGCTGCGATATGAATCGGTTAATTGAGCAGTAATTTTGCGTGTGAAACCAGATTCTTCTTTGCCATACTCTTTGCTAGCTTTGATGAGGCGCTTGAATGCCATGGTTAGCAGTAGGCCGGTTCCTATAGCAACTACCGCGATTTGCCAAGCGATAAAAAAAGCCACGGAAAGATAGGCGACGATTTGAGCAAAGGTCGCCATAATCAACACTATATTGCTGTAGCCATTACCCGCTTTGTCAATTTCTGAGGTAAGCGCCGTGGTGAAGACGCCATTTTTCTGTTTCAGAAAGAAGCGCCATTCTGATGCAGTTGTTGCCTTCAAAAATTGCATACGCATATCTTTTATGATTTTTGCTTTTATGAATCCCGCATAAATATTAGATCCGGCGAGGAGAATATTTTGGAATGTGATGCCGGTGAGGAGAAAAATAATTAGATTTTCTGGTGTGGGTTCAACATTTAAACTGATTAATATATCGTTGACAAACTGCGTTTTTGAACTGTTTCGACCGAGCAGGCTAAAAAGTAAGGCAGGTAATGCTAATAAAGTAACCGCAGTGATGATACTGGCAATAGTGATTCCAATAAAAACTAGAACAGTTCTTGTTGGGTAAGATCGAAAGAAAAATGAGAACAAATTCATAAGTGTTTATTAGCCATGATCATTGCGCAAGATTGCAGTGATGGATAATTAGACTTCCTGTAGATATGTGTGATTCGGGCAATGGCGTTTATACTAGCATTATATGCATGGGCTGACGATGTATGTTCTATCCAAATAGTGGCCTAATGAGGTATCCCTTTCATAATCAAACCAAGATACAATAACACTATGACCCAAAAAGTATATATCAAAACCCAAGGCTGCCAGATGAATGAGTATGACTCAGATAAGATGCTGGACGTTCTTGGCGATGCCAAAGGTATGCAGGTGACTCAAAATCCTGAGGAAGCCGATATACTACTTCTCAACACATGTTCTATACGCGAGAAGGCGCAAGAGAAAGTCTTTTCTCAGCTAGGGCAGTGGCAAGAGCTGAAGGCGAAAAATCCTGATGTGTTGATAGGTGTGGGTGGATGTGTAGCCAGTCAAGAAGGCGAGGCATTAAAGAAGCGTGCCCCCCAGGTCGATATGGTTTTTGGTCCTCAGACCTTGCATAGACTGCCAGCGATGATAGATCAAGTGCGAGATAAGGGTCGCGCAGTTGTGGATATTTCTTTCCCTCGCATCGAGAAATTCGACAGCTTGCCTCCACCTAAAGTAGATGGTCCAACCGCATTTGTTTCGATCATGGAAGGTTGTAGTAAATATTGCTCTTATTGTGTTGTGCCTTATACACGTGGTGAAGAGATCAGTCGTCCATTGAATGATGTGTTAGTTGAGATAATGCAACTTGCCATTAAAGGGGTTAAGGAAGTCAATTTGTTGGGACAGAATGTGAATGGTTATTATGGTGAGATGGATGATGGCGAGATATGTAATTTCACATTATTGCTCCACTATGTGGCAAAGATTGAGGGTATAGAGCGAATTCGATATACCACTTCACATCCACTCGAGTTTAGTGATTCATTAATACAAGCTTATGCAGAACTGCCACAGTTGGTGAATCATTTGCATTTACCCGTTCAATCTGGATCTGATCGTATTCTATCCGCGATGAAGCGTGGTTATACTGCCCTTGAATACAAATCAAAAGTGCGCAAACTCAGAAAACTGCGCCCTAACATCAGCATGTCATCAGACTTTATCGTCGGCTTCCCAGGTGAAACCGATCAAGAATTTGAGCAGACCATGAAGCTGATAGAAGAGGTTGGCTTTGATCATTCATTTAGCTTTATTTTTAGTGCCCGTCCTGGGACGCCAGCAGCTTCATTACAAGATGATACACCGATGGAGGTTAAAAAAGCTCGTTTGAAACGACTACAGTCAAGAATCACTGAGATGGAGCAAGCCATTTCTGCATCCATGGTTGGATCTATACAAACTATATTAGTGACCGGCCTATCTAAGAAAAGTGATACCGAAATCGCTGGACGTACTGAGAATAATCGAGTAGTTAATGTAGAAGCGTCTAGTGATCTAATTGGTCAATTAATTGATGTGGAAATTACCCAAGCGCTACCTAATTCGCTAAAGGGTAAGCTCGTACATTAGCTACGTGGATGTTTGTTTGAGTGCACAAATCTTAAAACTGAATATTGCTCTGGAGCCAAATGACAATCCACGTTTGGCTAATCTATGTGGTCCTTTTGATGAGCATTTGCAGCAAATAGAATCACGTATGGCTGTTTAAATACATCGTCGTGGTAATGAATTCACTGTTGAAGGAGAGGCACAATGTTCCGAAGTGGTGATAAAGATATTGCAATCACTCTATGCACAAACAACGACTGAACAACTTTCAAAAGAAATCATCCATCTTCAACTACAGGATTCTAGTGTTGATCAAATGACAGAAAAATTCAATCAAACAGACCAACAGAGTGTCAAAGATATCGCTATACATACACGGCGAGGTTTAATTAAACCCAGAGGACCCAACCAAGCCTCTTATATTCATGACATTATGAATCATGACTTGACCTTTGGTATTGGTCCTGCCGGCACAGGCAAGACTTATTTAGCTGTAGCTTGTGCGGTGGCGGCACTTGATTCTGAGTCTGTGCAGCGTTTGGTATTGGTGCGACCAGCTGTTGAGGCAGGTGAGCGTCTGGGGTTTTTGCCAGGGGATTTGAGTCAAAAAATTGATCCATACTTGCGCCCAATGTATGACGCACTGTATGAAATGATGGGATTCGAGCGAGTGAATAAGTTGATAGAAAAAACGGTTATCGAAGTAGCGCCACTGGCATATATGAGAGGGCGAACTTTAAACGATTCATTCGTGATCATGGATGAGGCGCAAAATACGACAAAAGATCAGATGAAAATGTTTCTCACAAGGATTGGTTTTGGCTCCAAAGCTGTGGTTACAGGTGATGTGACACAGGTTGATTTGCCTAATCGCGGTGCTTCTGGTCTACGTCATGTCATGAATATTCTTGGTGATATAGACACAATTAAGTTCAATTATTTTGATTCGAAAGACGTAGTACGCCATCCTCTAGTACAGCATATTATCGATGCTTACGATCAACACAGTAATGAAAATAATGATTAAAGCCGATGTATGACGGTATCAAGTCAATAATACGTACCATGAATAGACTCAATGAGCATTGAACTTGAGTTACAAGTTGTTAGCGAGCAACAAGATGTACCTAGTCAATATCAATTTGTCGAGTGGCTTGCAGCAATCCCAGCTCAAGATATTCACGAGGTGGTTATTAGAGTGGTTGATGAGGACGAAATGCGCGCTTTGAACAAGCAGTATAGACATCAAGATAAATCCACAAATGTGTTATCGTTTCCTGCAGAATTACCAGATGTAGTGGATGATCCCTTACTGGGTGATGTGATTATTTGTGCTGCTGTGGTACATAAGGAAGCGCTTGAGCAACACAAATCTGTCACTAGTCACTGGGCGCACATGGTCGTGCATGGTATTCTGCACTTACAAGGTTATGATCATACCGACAGCGCTAATGCAAGCATAATGGAACAACTAGAAATACAAATACTACAGACTTTAGGGATTAATAATCCGTATACTGACAAAACCTATTAACTGACTAATCTAAAACTCATGGGCCAATCGGCACAAGCACTTGCAAAAAAAAACAAATGGTGGTCCGCATTGCGGAAACTATTTAATGCGCAGCCTAATGATCGAGTGCAGCTAGTTGATGTTCTGCGTCAAGCGCAAAGCAATAATCTTTTTGATGCCAGTGCATTAACAATGATTGAAGGCGTGCTGCAAGTTTCTGAATTACAGGTTCGCGATATTATGATACCGCGATCGCAAATGGTGGTTGTCGAAGAAGAACATAGTTTGCAGGACATGCTGCCAATTATTGTGCAATCGGCACACTCACGTTTCCCAGTGGTCGGTGATAGTCGTGACGAAGTTTCAGGGGTTTTATTAGCAAAGGATCTTTTGCGATTCATGTCTAATCAAAACACCGATGAATTTAATATAAAAGATTTGTTGCGTCCTGCATTCATTGTGCCTGAGAGTAAACGATTGAATATATTACTCAATGAATTTCGCAATAGTCGCAATCACATGGCAATCATTGTTGATGAATATGGAGGTGTTTCAGGATTGGTTACCATTGAGGATGTGCTCGAACAGATCGTCGGTGATATTTCTGATGAGCATGACCTTGAAGAAGATGATTATATTACTTACTCAAAAGAAGAGGGTTACGCCTTAGTTAAAGGTTTAACTCCAATAGAAGACTTTAATGAATGCTTTGATGTGAGTTTGGCGCAAACAGATTTTGACACAGTGGGTGGCTTGATCACACATCACTTTGGACGAGTTCCCAAACCCAATGAAAAAATTAAGATGAGCGGATTTGAGTTTCAAGTCATTAATGCAGATAGCAGACGACTCAACTTACTCAAAGTTATACAACAATAAGCCATCTTGAAACCATAGGCATTTGCTGCAATCAATCTTGTATCGTATGTAATGCTTGATTGTTGTCACATGGCCGATGTTAAATAATCGGTGATATATGATTCGATATTTACAAATATTCTTAGCTGGTGCGTTGGGTGTATTGGCATTTTCGCCATTTGATTTATGGTGGATGAGTATCGCATCTCTCACGTATTGTATTATTTTATATGTCTTACAACCGCAATGGAGTGGTTTTAAGGTTGGCTTTATCTATGGTTTGGGTCTGTTTGGCTGTGGCGTCTCATGGTTATTCAACAGTCTATATGATTACGGGCAAGCCCCCATGATGGTTGCGATGAGTATGGTACTGCTGGGCGTAATCGTATTGAGCTTATTTCCTGCCACTGTTTTGCAGATTTTCTCTAAGTTGCGTGCTCAACCAGCCGGCATACAAATAATAGGTTTTGTAGGCCTCTGGGTACTGATTGAGTGGATGCGAAGCTGGGTGTTTACGGGCTTTCCATGGTTAGCCTTTGGACATAGCCTAGTTGACTCGCCTCTAAGGGGTATTATGCCAATATTTGGCACTTACGGTGGGACGGCAGTGGTCGCTTTATTGTCAGTCACTGGCGCGTATTTGATTTTGGGTTTACTCAAAATAAATATAAAAAATCTGATCACTCCTATTTTAGTGAGTGTAATGTGTGTGGCACTGAGTGATGTTCGATGGACTCAAGCCGCATCTCAGCAAGCTATTAAAGTAGCTGCTGTGCAGGCTAATATTGCCGAAGAATTAAAGTGGAAACGTGATCTTCGCAACGATATTTATCAGCAGCATATTCAATTGAGTGAGCCTTATTTGGATCACGATGTGATCGTTTGGCCAGAGACAGCTATACCGACTTTTTATGACATTGCTTATCGAGAGAATATGCATGCCTATGTTGAGCAGTTGACGAAAATTGATGTAGAAATTGTGACGGGGGCATTTACACGTAGGCCTACTAGTGATGCTATCTTCAATTCTCTTGTAACGCTTAGCATGCCCATCCAAATCTATAGCAAACGACATTTAGTGCCTTTTGGCGAATATTTGCCATTACGAGATTTATTTTTTCTATTTAATCGCTTTGTCACTATACCCGCATCTAATTTATCCCCCGGTGATAACGCGCCCATAATGATTGTGGATGATCGGCCAGTCGGAGTTTCTATTTGTTATGAAGCGGTATTTGCTCGTGATATTTTACCTGCATTACCTGAGGCGCAATGGCTCATTAATGTGACTAATGACGCTTGGTTTGGAGACTCTCTGGCACCTTATCAGCATTTACAAATTTCTCGAGTGCGAGCATTAGAAACAGGGCGTTATATGGTTCGTGCAGCTAATAGTGGGATTTCAGCGGTTATTAATGATCAGGGAGAACTGCTGCGTAGCTCTGAGTTATTTATAAAGCAGGTTGTGAGTGCTGAGATTTGGCCTATGCAAGGACAAACACCGTTTATGATATGGTCACATGCTGCCGTACTGACTATTATGCTGATCGGCTTAATTTTTGTGTTTGCGCGTGTAAAATTTGTCAGATGATGCGTTATTATTCGTCTGTAATCTTATAATTAAAATTATGTCTAAATTTAACTCTATAATTCCAGTGATCTTATCTGGGGGATCCGGCACTCGTTTATGGCCCGTTTCTAGGAAACTTTATCCTAAACAATTTATTCCATTGCGTGGTCATCGTAGCTTATTCCAGGACACTTTAGCGCGTACATGCGGTTTGGCAGAGGATATACAGGCGCCGATTGTAGTGTGTAATGAAGAACATCGCTTCATGGCAGCAGAACAAATACGTTTAGAAGGGCTGCAATCTGCAAACATCATACTTGAGCCGGTGGGCAGAAATACCGCACCAGCCATTGGCCTGGCCGCTTTATGTGCTCAGCAGCGCGACACAGGGGCCATTATATTGGTGTTGCCAGCTGATCATATTATGGACAGTAACGATGAGTTTAAAAAGGCTATCGAGTGTGCACTTAAGCTAGCAGAGAATAATTATTTAGTGACATTTGGCATACAACCCCATGCTCCAGAGACGGGTTATGGTTACATCAAAGCCGGTGAGGCGCTGGTGGCTGGTCAAGCTTTTCGAGTGCAACAATTTAGTGAAAAGCCCGCCCTTGAACAAGCTGAGGAGTATGTCAATTCAGGTGAATATTCGTGGAATAGTGGCATGTTTATGTTTAAAGCAAGCGTATTGTTAGAGCAGCTTACGCAATTTGAACCAGACATGATGGCTTACTTGCGAGCCGCTTTTCAGCAACAGGATAATGATCTGGATTTTCTTCGAGTCGGACGAGCAGATTTTGAGCAATGTAATAATCAATCGATAGATTATGCCGTCATGGAGAAAACACAGAATGCTGCTGTAATACCATTGAGTTGCGGTTGGAATGATGTTGGCTCTTGGCATGCATTATGGGAGTCATCGTCATTGGATGATAAACATAATGCTGTTGATGGAGATGTGCTTATTGAGGATTGTGAGGGCTGCATGGTGCGTAGCTCTCATCGTTTGATCAGTGCCATCGGACTCAAAGATATGGT
>Ga0181566_10004893_pt1 | contig 10840 bp, 6 predicted proteins | sample 101ome_15_FD_133762 | JGI IMG/M metagenome (GOLD analysis project Ga0181566, IMG submission 133762) | Coastal salt marsh microbial communities from the Groves Creek Marsh, Skidaway Island, Georgia - 101402AT metaG (megahit assembly) | ecosystem: Environmental > Aquatic > Marine > Intertidal zone... | reverse complement strand
GGCACCGCTCACCCATCGAATACTCGCGCCGGAATTCTTGATGATGACGACGCATGGTTCGGCTTTGAGCAAGAGTACTTCCTTGAGAAGGATGGTCAAATCCTTGGCTTCCCTAAAGGTGGATACCCAGAGCCTCAGGGCGGATACTACTGCGGTGTCGGATACAAAAATGTTGGCGACATCGGTCGCGCAATCGTCGATGAACACCTTGACCTTTGCCTCTACGCTGGAATCAACCACGAGGGAATCAACGCTGAGGTTGCAATGGGTCAGTGGGAATTCCAGGTTTTCGGAAAAGGATCTCGCAAGGCTGCAGACCAAATTTGGGTCGCTCGATTCCTCTTACTTCGCCTCTGCGAAGAGTATGGTGTCGATGTGAACTGGCACTGTAAGCCACTGAAGGGTGACTGGAACGGTTCGGGCATGCACTGTAACTTCTCCACGAAGAAAATGCGTGAAGAAGGCGGTAAAGAATACTTTGACAAGCTTATGGCAGCTTTCGAAAAGAACTGCATGGAACACATTGCGGTGTATGGCCCTGATAACGATCAACGCCTTACCGGCCTCCACGAAACTCAGTCAATTGACAAGTTCTCATGGGGAATCGCTGATCGCGGCGCATCCATCCGAGTCCCTCATTCTTTCGCTAAGAATGACTGGAAAGGCTACCTTGAAGACCGCCGCCCCAACTCTCAGGGCGATCCATACGCAATTGCCAGCCGCGTGCTTCAGACCATCGCTGAAGCCTAAGCTAAAATTGATTTAGAAGTTTAGCGAAACTTTTCATCAAACGGTCACTGGTCTACCAGTGACCGTTTTTATTTTATTTTTTGCGGCTCGTTCCTCCACAAGAAGCTCTACAAAGGAACTCATCAAGGAGACCTCACCGATCAAACTATTGCGAAGCCTTGAGCTGTCCATCTCCTCGCACGCGATATTGATAGGAAGTCAGCTCTCGAAGCCCCATGGGTCCTCGAGCATGCAATTTATCTGTTGAAATTCCAATTTCAGCACCAAACCCAAATTCTTCACCATCACTAAAGCGTGTTGAAACATTGTGAAAGACACAGGCTGAATCAATTTCACGCATAAACCTTTCAGCGCTCTCATGATCTTGAGTCACGATGACCTCTGTATGCTGGGAGCTATAAGTATTGATATGATTAATAGCCTCATCCAATGAAGAGACGACTTTAATGGACAAAATGTAATCCAGATACTCAGTCTGCCAATCCTCTTCAGAGGCCTCCTTGACTTCAAGAATCTCCCTTGTTTTTTGATCGCCGCGCAGCTCAACATGACGATTACTGAGCTCTTGAGCAACCTTCGGCAAAAAATCTGCTGCGACTTTCTCATCGACCAACAATGTTTCTAGCGCATTACAAACGCTTGGCTTTTGTGTTTTCGCATCAACGACAATACGCGTCGCCATTTCTAGATCAGCATCGGCATGCACGTAAGCATGGCAAATTCCATCATAGTGCTTAATGACTGGCATCCGAGCTAAGGAAACGACTGTTTCAATCAACCCTTTGCCGCCTCGAGGGATAATTAAATCAAGATAACGATCCATGCCCGCCATCACCGCCACACTCTCTCGGTCTGTAAAAGGAATGAGCTGGATTGCACCTTCTGGCAATCCAGCCTTTTGACCACCTTTTTGCAAGGCTTCCGCCAACGCACGATTTGAATGAATTGCCTCAGAACCACCTCTTAAAATCGTTGCATTCCCAGATTTTAGGCAAAGAACAGCAGCGTCACTTGTCACATTAGGACGGCTTTCATAAATAATACCAATCACCCCGATCGGCACCCGAATTTGCTGAATGGCAATCCCGTTAGGACGCTTCCATTCCCCAAGAATCTCTCCTACTGGATCAGAAAGTGTGGCGACCTTTTCAACTCCCGCAGCCACTGCCTCAAGGCGAGCTTCATCAAGCCTCAGACGATCTAACATTGCAGAAGTCAACCCTCTTTGCTCACCAGCAGCGATATCCTGAGCGTTGGCAGCGAGAATTTTAGCAGACGCAGCGCGAATGCCAGCAGCCATTGCTTTTAAGATTTCGTTTTTCTTTTCTTCAGAAAGCACTGCAAGTGCAAGAGCAGCAGCTCGAGCATTTTTCCCCATTTGATATACCTGATCCTGGATCTCTTGGCTGGTCATTGCGCCTGAGGGATAAACGCTTTCGGATAAAAATAAAACGTAAACTTCATCGCAAATATCAAACCTTGACTGATTCTCTTTTGGTGTTCTAATGAACATGTTTTGAATCTCTTGCAAATTTCTGATCTCCGCCGCGAACTCCGCACAAAGTTCCCCTCAGCACACCAGCACCCATTCCCAAAAGAGCCAGAAAAAAGGACAAAAGAAGATTGGGAATTTAAAGCCGGAAAACTGAGTGAGGTCATCGTTCCAGAAATTAGCTCTGGCATGTCACTTCTGCTTTCTAAGCTACTTCAAAAAAAACAGAGCCTTCCTCTTGTCCTTATTGATAGCAGAGATTCTTTTGATCCAGCTTCCTACTCTAATGAGCAATGCAGCCGCGTTCTCTGGATTCGCTGCAAAAAAACTCAGCAAGCTCTCCAAAGCGCAGATCTCCTCCTGCGTGATGGCAACCTACCTCTGGTCCTCTTCGATCTTCATCTCGTTTGTGCCCGAGAACTCCGAAAAATACCACGACACTTCTGGCACCGACTCCGTCTTCAAGCTCGAGATTCAGGGGTCGCACTCGTCACTTTCACCCCATGCGGACTTGTTCCCTCCGCCCACCAACGACTGATTCTTCAAAGCACGTTTTCTCTCCAGAATCTTGAACTTAAGACACCAACTCTCTCCATCACAAATACCGAGCAGCACCCCCTCCTACATAAGGCATGAACTACGCAGCCCTCTATTTCCAAGACTTATCTCTGAACTGCTTACTAGCACGCGAACAAATCCCTCCAGATCGACCCGCAGCTCTTCTTTCTCATCAAGAACGTAAAAAATCTCATCTCATCGCCTCAAACCAAGCCGCTCAATCCATGCAGATTAGCCCTGGTTTATCCTCAACTCGAGCGCTAGCACGATACCCCGAACTCCTTTTGCTCTCACCTGATGTCTCCATTGAGCAATCAACCCGAATTGAAGTGCTCGCCTTCGTAGAGACCCTCACTCCAAACTTTGAAGCGACAACCCCAGAGATTTTTTTATTCCAACTAAGCACCACAAAAACCCACTCAATTTCGGAGTGGATCAACGACACCATCAAGCATTCATCAACCATCCTTAATCTCCCTCTCCGTATCGGCCTAGGCAAAACTCCCGACCTCGCACACCTTTCTTCAATTTCAGAAAATTCAGAGAAGCCTCTCGAGTTAAAACTAACAACTCCAGCACTCTCGAGACACTTCTTCATACCTCACTTAGAAACCTTAAATCTTTGGGGCATCAAAACCCTAAAAGATCTCGCAGCACTTCCACGACAAGGCCTTTCCGAACGACTCGGAACCCAAATCGCTCAGTTCCACGACATCATCCACGGCAAATACCATCGAAGACTCACCCTTCACCAATCAATCAAAAGGTACCAGTCTCACCATCATTTCTCTCACCCGATTGAAAATCACACACCCCTTTTATTTGTCGCTAAGAGAATTTTTCGCACTCTATGCAATCAGCTCCAAAACCATCAGCGAGCTGCTGAAAAAATCCAACTCACTTTGTTATTCGAAAATCAATCGACACACACACGAGATCTCCCCCTCTTTGAGCCAACTTGCAAATCCCACATTCTTTTAAGAACTTTTCACACCTATCTCGAAGACTTCACCGCACCAGCTCCCATTCTAGAACTCCATCTTGAACTTCAGCCCACTTTAACTCGGCACGCTCAATATCAATTATTTCAAAAAAGCCTCAAAGACCCCAATCAATTTGGAGACACGCTTAAAAAGCTTACTGAAATCGTTGGAGCCAGTCACCTTGGAATCCCTCAAAACATCAACACTCATCACCCAGACCATTTCAAACTCCATCCCATTGATACTAGTTTTCAAATTCCCTCTCCCACCTCAAGAACTCCCCGCTCCCACCTCCCCCTAAAGCGCCAGCGTCCACCTCTCCACCTTCAAGTTGCTTCGGAGAAAAGGAATCGATTTCTTTATCCACTCGCTCTTTTAACCGGACCTTATCAAGGAAGTGTTCTCAAGACACGTGGACCTTTTCCGCTTTCAGGATCTTGGTGGGATGAAGGATGGCAGCAAATTCAATGGGATATAGAACTCAAGAACACCCTTCTCCAACTCACTTTCACCCCACCCAAAATGTGGACTCTCACTGGAGTCTACGGCTAAGGCTAAAACGAAAGGAATCATGGAGCTCTTAGCTAAATCTTCTTTTTCATTTCTACGTGGAGCGAGCTCTCCAGAAACTCTCATACACCAAGCAGCATCACAAGGGCACCAAACGCTCGGCATCGTTGATCACATGGGATTTTACGGGTCAGCTCGCGCTCATACCGAAGCGCAAAAACTCGGACTAAAAGCAATTGTTGGCACAACCATCGATCAGATTTCCCAATGCCCCCCTCTGACAATTCTCACAAAATCACGCACGGGGTATCAAAACCTCTCACGCTTTCTGACTCTGGTTCACTGCAACACAAAGACAACCAGCTTAGCTGATTTCTCCCCTACGGGAACTCACGCTGTCTTAACTCCCGAATCTCTTAATAAACAAACAAAAGGACAACTCCTGACTACAGCCATTGAGCTCCGAAACCATTTTGGAGCTCACAATCTCTCCATTGCCCTTTTCCGGCATTTTAGGAGAGGCGAAGAGCGTCGAAACACCCTCCTACGAGATTTAGCCAACCACCTCAAGATTCCTCTATTAGCTTCCAACGCCCCCATCTACTCTAAACGATCTGATCGACTTCTTGCCGATGCTTTTACCAGCCTGAGAGAGCGCTGCACTTTAGATGAAGCCGGTCAAAAACTAGAATGCAATGGAGAGCGTTTTTTGAAATCCCCGCAAGATCTTCACAACCTATTCACAGATTATCCACAAGCTATTAAGCACGCTTACCAACTTTCTGAAGAATGTTCTCACTTTTCACTACAAGATCTTGGATACCGCTTTCCATCCTATCAAGACCCTCAAACTGGCAAGTTATTCACAGAGCAAGAACAAGATCACTACCTCCAGTATTTGGCCCATCAGGGACTCAAAAAGCGTTTATTAAAAATAAGTGAAAAACATTTAAAACAAATTAATAATGAATTAGTTACTATTAATAAACTTAAATTCTCAGGTTACTTCTTAATCGTTTGGGATCTCGTCCGTTTTGCCCGCACTCAAGGCATCTTATGTCAAGGGCGAGGATCGGCGGCAAACTCGCTTGTGTGTCATGCTTTAGGCATTACCAGCATTGACCCGGTTGAAAGCGGGTTACTCTTCGAGCGCTTTTTGTCCATGAACAGAAAATCATGGCCCGATATTGATATCGATTTTCCTTCGGGAAAGCGCCGAGAAGCTGTCATTCAATATCTTTATCAAAAATACGCTCCTTATGGCGCAGCCATGACCGCCAATGTGATCACTTATCGACCACGATCAGCATTCCGAGAGATGGCAAAAGCTCTTGGCTTTTGCGAAACCATCTCAAAGAGATTTTCTGATTTAAGCAATTCTCTAAGAGATCGTGAAATCTCTAGCGAAATGATGGCACCACCAACTCAGAAAGCTTTTCAAGCAGGGGTTGGTGAACTTTCTGAAATCATCATAAAATCAGGGGTTCCGGCCTCTCATCCGCGCTTCCACTCTTTGGTTCAACTCTACATTGCCGCCCTCAACACCCCCAGACACCTAGGGCAGCATTCTGGAGGGATGGTTTTTTGCGACCATGGCTTGGATCACATCGTCCCACTCCAACCCGCAACAATGGCTCATCGCATGGTTTTACAGTGGGACAAAGACGATTGTGAAGATCTAGGCATTGTTAAAGTCGACCTTCTTGGACTGGGCATGCTAGCCGCCATGGAAGACACCATAAAAATTTGCGAACGCAGGGGGCATCCTGTCAATTTAGCCCGAATCTCAAAAAAAGATCCAAAGACTTTTGATCTTCTCTGCCGCGCGGACACCATCGGCACTTTCCAGGTCGAGTCTAGAGCGCAGATGGCAACACTCCCCATCATGCAGCCAAAAAACTTTTACGATGTGGCCATTGAGGTGGCCATCATTCGACCTGGCCCTATTGTCGGTGATCTTGTCCACCCTTACCTCAATCGACGAACAGGGAGAGAATCAATTGATTACATCCACCCCGATTTCAAACCCATTTTAGAGCGCACTTTAGGCGTTCCTCTTTTTCAAGAACAGGTTCTTCGTATGGCCATGCTCATTGCCGACTTCAGCGGATCTGAAGCTGACCAACTACGCAAAGCCATGACTTTCAAGCATCCCAACGAACGGATGAACCCGATCATCAGCACCCTCCGGGAACGCATGAGCAAACGCAAAGTCTCCTCTTTTGTTCAAGATCGTGTCATTCACGCACTCAGTTCTTTTGCGTTGTATGGCTTCCCTGAATTTCATGCGATTTCTTTTGCCCTCATCGCTTACGCCTCTTGCTGGCTTAAAGCACATCGTCCTGCAGAATTTTACTGCGGCCTGATTAACAATCAACCCATGGGGTTCTATTCAGTAAACACTCTATTGCAGGATGCAAAACGCCATCATATCCGCTGCAAACCTGTTTCTGTCATTCATTCAATGATCGAAACAGAAGTCATTGATGATCACCGCTTACGCCTTGGACTCCATCAACTCAAAGGACTCTCCTATCAAACGATGGAATCCTTGATAGAAGCTCGCTCTCAAAAACAATTCCAAACTTTCGACGATTTTTCATCTCGTCTTCCGATGAATAAAAAAGAGCTCCGAATCCTCGCCGCCTCTGGCGCTCTTAATGATTTTCCTGAAATCGCACACCGTCGTGATGCTCTTTGGAAGGTCGAACATTCACTCTCTGAGGATCTGTTTGCTCAAACTCAACCTACAAGCAAAACCACTCTCCCAATGATGACTCCCTTGGAGCGGCTCCAAACCGACTATCATTTCCAAGGAGCAACAATTGGAGCTCACCCCATGAAGCTTTGGCGCCAAGAACACAGCGAGCACTTAGCAACCTCCTTCAGCCTAGGGCAACTTTCTCATGGAGCCCATGTCATTATTGCTGGTTTAGTCATTTGTAGACAACGACCAAGCACTGCAAAAGGTCACTGCTTTATTTCACTCGAAGACGAATTTGGAATTGCCAACCTTTTTATCCCACAAAAGACCTTCCAGCAGTATCGACTCACGATCACCACTGAAGAGTTTCTGCTAGTTGAAGGCCGCCTGCAAATCACAGAGGGCAAACAGCCCACTGTTTATGTCATTCAAGTTCAGCCTTTCTTTCGGAGTTCAAAACTATCAACAAGTTCTCACGATTTTCACTAGAGATCACCAGACCATCAAAAAAGGGTTTTTTTTTTATTATTTAACTTGTTCGATTTCATTTTCTCCAAAAAAACCGACTAAATCCCAAATATCTCTGAAATCCACAAAGAATCCGCCTCTTCATCGACAAGTTCCACTTGGCAATCCCCCCAACTCCGCTTTAAGTTCCCGCCCCTTTCCCACCAAACGAAAACCGTATCGGGATTGGGCACACATTCTGCATCATTTCGATCCGTCATTTCAAATCATGAATTTCTACGATCCACGCAAAACTCCTGATACCTCCGGAACCCTCCATGAATGGAGCAACGAAACCGCCAACTGCGGTATGGGAGCCATTGCTAATCTCAACGGAGAGAAGACCTATGAAGTCATCGATCTCGCGATTACTTCTGTTTGCAATATGACGCATCGAGGAGCGGTTGATGCCGATCAAAAAACAGGAGATGGATCTGGAGTTCTTTGTCAAATTCCACGCCCACTTTTTGAAAAAAACGCAAAAAGCTTAGGTTTCGATGGTTGTGGTGACGATTTGGGAGTTGGCGTCTTTTTTCTTCCTGGCGATGACTCCGCTGCTGGATCCCAAATCAAATCCTTTACCGAAACCGTTCTCAAAAAGCGGGAAATTAATTTCGTGGGATGGCGCAAGGTGCCCGTCAATCCTGATGAACTTGGAAAACTCGGGTTTGAAACCCAACCGGATATTCAACATCTATTAGTTAGCCGCCCTGAAAACGTCGATGCTGACCGATTTGAACGCCTCCTTTACTTGGTTCGTCGAGAAATTGAGCGGGAATTTAAAAACCTGAGAAACTTTTACATTCCTAGTCTCTCAGGGCGCTTAATTAGCTATAAGGGATTAGCAACTCCAGAGACCCTTCGAGCTTTTTATAGCGATCTTCAAGACTCAGATTTTCAGACCGGCATCTCTCTCTATCATCAGCGTTTTTCGACCAACACCTTCCCTGCATGGCCTCTCGGACAACCGTTCCGAATGATGTGTCATAACGGTGAGATCAATACGGTCAGAGGAAATCGAAACTGGATGGCTTCGCGTGAAGAATTCTTTGAGTCCGATATTTGGGGAGATGATATCGAACTTCTCAAAAACTTGATGATTGAGGGTGAATCAGATTCAGCATCCCTCGATCATGCTCTTGAGCTCCTCGTTCTCTCAGGAAGACCTATTGAACATGCGATGTGCATGCTCGTTCCTCCTGCTTTCCGACATGATCAAGAAATCTCACAAGAGGTTCGTTCGTTTTATAACTACATTCGTTCTTTCTCTGAACCATGGGATGGCCCCGCTGGACTTTGTTTTACTGACGGCATTAAGATTTGCGCTGGCCTCGATCGAAACGGACTCAGACCTTCGCGCTACTCCCTGACTTCCGACGGTCTTCTCTATATCGGATCCGAATCCGGAGCGGTGATCTTACCCAACAGTAAAATTATTCGACGCGGCCGCCTTGGACCGGGACAAATGCTCTCTGGGAACACCCTCACAGGAGAACTTCTTACCGACACTCAGATTAAAGAGCAACTCGCAGCACAAAAGCCTTACGCAAAGTGGGTTGATGAAAATAGAGTAGAACTTAAGAAATTCACTTCACCTGAACCGCACGTTCCTTCCGAAGACTACGACACCACTTCCCTCTCAAGACATCAAGTCACCCAAGGTGTCACCAAGGAGGATTTAGACATGGTCTTTCCTCCAATGATCAAGGGTGCTCAGGAGGCAGTCTTCTCAATGGGTGATGATATCCCCCTTGCTCCACTCTCTCGCTACCCACGACTTCTCTTTACTTACTTTAAGCAACTATTCGCTCAAGTCACCAACCCTCCAATTGATCCCATTCGAGAATGGGCCGTGATGACCTTGGGCGCCGGACTTGGCCCAGAGAGAAACCTTCTCACAGAGACACCTGACCATGCTCGAATTCTCCAATTAGAATCAGCCCTCTTATTCGAGCAAGAACTCGAAACAATCATCAAGCGTGAAGAACACGGATTCTCAAGTCAGCTGATCGATGCAACATGGCCCGCATCCGAGGGGGCCAGTGGCCTCAAGAGCGCTCTCGATCGAATTTGTAACGAGGCAGAGGCCGCGGTCAATGAAGGTGTCGAGATTCTCATCGTTTCTGATCGAGCCACTTCTGCTCAACGGGTTCCGATCCCTTCTCTGCTTTCCACTGGATCGATTCACCACCATTTAAACCGCTGTCGCAAGCGACTACGTTGCTCTATCGTTGTCGATACAGGAGAAGCTCGTGATACCCACCAAATTGCATGCCTCTTTGGATTTGGAGCAACCGCAGTCTGCCCATACCTCGGTTATTCGACCGTCAGACAAGTGGTCGCCTCTGGAAAAGCCGGTGATGACATGACCCCTGAGAAAGCAATGGCGAACTATCGCAAGGCACTCGAAAAGGGACTACTGAAGATCATGTCTAAAATGGGCATTTCCGTTCTCAATTCATACCAGGGCGCTCAAATCTTTGAAGCACTTGGAGTCGGAAAAGAAGTCGTTGATTATGCCTTTACTGGAGTTCATTCGCGAATCGGGGGCGTCGGCTTCAATGAAATCGCGGAAGAATCTCTCACCCGCCATCGTGCTGGGTGGATCCCATCACTCGAGGATGGCAAGACACTCGATCTAGGTGACCCGGGCTATAACCGCTATCGCAAATCTGGGGAGGCTCACGCACTCACCACGGAAGTCATTAAGAACTTCCACACCTTCGTCCGCGATGGAAAAAAGGAAGACTATGACGATTACGTCAAAGTCTCACTCGCAAATGATCCGATTACCATCAAGGACATCCTTGAATTCAAAGTCCCAGCAAACCCAATTTCAATTGATGAGGTCGAACCCGCAGCAGAAATTGTCAAACGCTTCACCACTGCAGCAATGTCATTGGGGGCTCTCTCGCCAGAAGCGCACGAAACGCTAGCGATTGCGATGAATCGCCTTGGTGGCAAGTCTGACTCCGGAGAAGGTGGAGAAGACCCACGACGTTTCAAACCCTATCCCAATGGTGATTATGCCCGCTCTGAGATTAAGCAAATCGCCTCAGGAAGGTTTGGGGTCTCCGCCCATTACTTAGTGAATGCGAGTGAGCTTGAAATCAAAATGGCTCAAGGAGCAAAACCTGGTGAAGGTGGTCAACTCCCCGGACATAAGGTCAATGCACTCATCGCTCGACTTAGAAATACACAACCTGGCGTTCAGCTTATCTCTCCTCCGCCGCATCACGACATTTACTCGATCGAAGACCTTGCCCAGTTGATTCACGACCTTAAGGAAGTTAACCCGAAAGCCAAAGTCACAGTGAAACTTGTTTCCGAATCTGG
>Ga0181566_10004884_pt1 | contig 10848 bp, 9 predicted proteins | sample 101ome_15_FD_133762 | JGI IMG/M metagenome (GOLD analysis project Ga0181566, IMG submission 133762) | Coastal salt marsh microbial communities from the Groves Creek Marsh, Skidaway Island, Georgia - 101402AT metaG (megahit assembly) | ecosystem: Environmental > Aquatic > Marine > Intertidal zone... | reverse complement strand
GGCCGCGGGTCAGTCCTTGCCCGAGCATAAGCGCCAAGGCACACTGACGTCATCTTTAGTTGACAGGCCATGGGCATGGATGCGTTTCACGGATTTCTTGCCGGGCACATCACCACCGGAGCCGTGGGGCTTGTGGCCTTCTGGGTGCCCGTGCTCAGCAAGAAGGGCGGAGCGCTGCATCTACGCTGGGGCCGCATCTTCAACATCGCCATGATTGCCACCGGCGCCTTCGCCACGGGCATGGCGCTGTGCACCATTGCCGACCCCCTGGGGACCCACCCCTTCATGACCGACGGGCCCCTGGTCGCGGGTATTTTTGGCTGGATGATGCTCTATCTGGCTTTTCTCACCGTGAACCTGGCGGTCTATGGCTGGCTCTGCATTCGCTATCGCCGGCGCCACGAGGCCCACCGCTCGCCCCTGTGGATCGCCAGCCAAGCGCTATTGTTTGTGGCCGCAGCGAACTGCGCCTGGCAGGGCTGGCTGCTGGGGCAGGTGCTGATGATGGGCATCTCCGTGGTCGGTATCGCCGCCGCAGCCACCAACCTGTACTTCATGTTTCAAAGGGATCCCGTTCCCTGGGGCTGGCAGCTGGAGCACATCAAGGCCCTCGTGGGCGCGGGCATATCGGTCTACACCGCCTTCCTGGCCTTCGGCGCCGTGCGTCTCATGCCCGAGCTGGCTCTGTCCCCGGTGCTCTGGTCCTTTCCCCTGGGCACGGGTCTCGGGCTGATTCTTTACCACCAAGCCCAGGTTCGCCGCCGCTTTCGGCGCGTGCCCGCCCATGGATGACCGCTTTGCACCTCTCGCCTGGCCCCGGGTCAGCCTTCGGGCTCGGGGCCTTGAAGCCGCCCTTCGCTGGCGCCCCGCGGAGGGGAGCACCGCCCCCCCCTGGCTCCTGGTGCACTCCATTAATGCGGCAGCTTCGAGCGCTGAGCTAGCGCCCCTGGCCCAGCGTCTGAGTGCCGAGGCGTCCGTCGCTCTTTTGGATTTGCCAGGTTTTGGCGACGCCCCTCGACCTTGCCATCGCTACGCCATCGAGGATTACGTGGCGGCCATCACCGAAGCCCAGCGCTGGGTGGCTGATAGGGCAGGGCAGGCACCGGTGCTCTGTGCCCTCTCCCTGAGCGCGGAATTCGCGGCCCGGGCCGTGCACTGGGGGGCACTAAAGCCGCCAGCGGTGCTTTGGATTTCCCCCACGGGGCTCGATGGTCGGGCGGTGCAGCGGGGCGAGGCCCTGGCGCCACCGGAGCAACCTGTCCCCCACCGGGGCAGTGACCGGGTCTATGGCTGGCTCCACGGGCGTGCACTCGGGCGCTGGGCCTTCCGTTTGCTGCGTCGCCCCTGGGTTATTCGCTATTTCCTCCGCCGTACCTTTGGGCGGCGAGAGATTGACGAAGGGCTGTGGCGCGCCGCTTGCGACGTTGCCCGGGCGCGAGGGGCGGAGCATGCCCCCTTAGCCTTCTTAAGCGGTCGGCTGTTTTCCCGGGACGCCGCAGCGCTCTATGGGACGCTCACCGTTCCGCAGACGATCATCCATGGATGCCGGGGAGATTTTCAGGATTATCGCGGGGCCTCGGCCCTGGTAGCAGAGAGCCAGGGGCCGGTGCAGGTGCACGCGCTTGATACCGGGGCCTTGCCACACATAGAAGCGCCGGAGGCCTTTGCCGCGGCGCTGCTTTCCAGTCTTGAGGCGATCGTGGCGCCCGTCGCCCGCGCCTCCTAAGGAGACCTTCATGGCCGTTCCCTATCCCTTTTCCGCCATCGTCGCCCAGGACGGGATGAAGCAGGCCCTCCTGCTGGCGGTGGTGGATCCCAGCCTCGGGGGCGTTATGGTTTTCGGGGATCGAGGCACGGGGAAGTCCACGGCGGTGCGGGGCCTCGCGGCGCTACTGCCGCGCATGGCAGTGGTGAAGGGCTGTCCCTACGGCTGCGATCCCGAGGGGCAGGGCGGGGCCTGCGAGGCCTGCCGAGCCGGGGGTGAGAAAAAGCGCGCTTGGGCTCCGGTGCCCGTGGTTGATCTGCCCCTGGGGGCCACGGAGGATCGGGTAGTGGGCGCCTTGGATTTGGAAAAGGCCCTGACCCAAGGGGAACGGGCCTTCGATCCCGGCCTTTTGGCCCGCGCGCATCGGGGCTTTCTTTACATCGATGAGATCAACCTCCTCGATGATCATCTAGTGGATCTCCTCCTCGACGTGGCGGCTTCCGGAGAGAATGTACTTGAGCGCGAGGGGCTCAGCGTTCGCCATCCTGCGCGCTTTGTGCTCATCGGCTCCGGCAACCCGGAGGAGGGGGAGCTTCGGCCCCAGCTCCTGGATCGCTTTGGGCTGGCGGTGGATGTCTCCACCCCCCAGGATCTCGACGACCGCGTGGAGGTGGTGCTGCGGCGGGACGCCTTTGAGCGCGACCCCGAGGCGTTCACCGAGGCCTGGGCCAAGGAAACGGAGTCCCTCAGCCGGCGCCTCGCCCGGGCGCGGCGTCTGCTGCCAAAGGTTACCGTGCCTCCGGCGCATCTTCGTAAGGTCGCTCAGCTGTGCTTAAGCCTCGGGACCGATGGCCTGCGCGGCGAGCTCACGGTGCTGCGGGCCGCCAGAGCACGAGCGGCCCTTCGCGGCGGAAAGGGGGTCACCGAGGGCGATATCACGGCCATCGCACCGATGGCGCTGCGTCATCGCCTTCGCCGTAACGTTCTAGACGATACGGGTTCGGAGGGGCGCATTCGCCGGGCCTTGGAGGAGACCTTCGGCGCCGGTGAGGCGGGCTAGGGTCCATGCATCCCTTCGTCGCGGCCCTGGCCTGCCTTCGCCTAGCCCCGGAGCTCGGGGGGCTCCTTCTTCGGGCTCGCCCTTCGCCCCAGCGCCAGCGTTGGCTGGCCTTTGCCGCGGCGGCCCTAGGGGTGCAGCCTCTGCCCCGCGTGCCCCTAGGTATCACCGATGATCGCCTTTATGGGGGGCTCGACCTCAGCGCCACGGTTCGCCTCGGCCGGCCCCAGCTTCAGCAGGGCCTGCTGGCCCAGGCCCATGGCCGCGCCTTGCTTTTGCCCATGGCCGAGCGCCAGCCCGAGGCGGTGCTGGCGGCGCTTCAGGACGCCCTCGATCGGGGGGTCGTCACCGTGGCTCGGGAAGGGCTCCAGGGGACCTATCCCGCCCGTTTCGTCTTGCTGGCGGTAGATGAGGGGGACCCGGGGGAAGCGGCCCCGGAGCGCTTTCTAGAGCGGCTCGCCTTTCCCTTCTTCGAGCCCGCGGTGCTGGCGCCGCCACCGCCCTTGCCCATGGAAGAAGATCTTTGGCCCGAGGCTTCCCTGATATTTGAACTCCTGGAAGGTGACGAACCCTTGGCCCCGGGGGCTTTGGCGGCGCTCGAAGAAGGTTTAGGGCGGCCCCGGGCGCGCCTGGCGGCCCAGGGGCCCATGCCCCGGGCCGTGGTTCGGGCGCTGGGAGAGCTCACCGACGCTCTGGCTGTGCCCTCGAGCCGGGCCCTCGGGCAGGCGGCCCTGACCCTTCGTTGCCTGTGCGCCTGGGCCGATTGCCCTCTCGAGGCCCCCGAGGCCCTCGCCTCCGCCGCGGCGCTGGTGCTCGCCCCTCGGGCGCGTCAGGCCTTGGCCAGCGAACCGCCGGCGGCTGATGCTCCGTCTCCCGCGCCGGCGCCCCCGGAGTCTGCTGAGGCGCCTGAGCCTCCGGATGCCAGCGAGGGCTGCGATCAGGCCGAGAACCCCCCTCCCGCAGGGCTTTCCGCTTCCACGGAAGTGCTTCTCGAGGCCATTGCGACCTCGGTGCCGGAGGCTTGGCTAGCCGCCGCGAGCGCGGTGGCGAAGGCCCAACGGGCCCGTGCAGGACGCGTTGGAGCTCGCACGAGGCTGGCGCTACGGGGTCGGCCCCGGGGGGTGCGGGCCGGGACCCTGGTCCCGGGGGATCGCTTAAACGTCCCCGCAACCCTCCGCGCCGCGGCCCCCTTTGCGAGACTGCGGCCGCCTCCCGCGCCGGGTCTCCGCTTTGCCCTCGCCCCGGAAGATTTTCGCATTCAGTGCTATGAAACGCGGGCCGCAACCACCACCCTATTTGTGGTGGATGCTTCCGGTTCTGCAGCTCTCCAGCGCCTCGGGGAGGCGAAGGGCGCGGTGGAGGCCATGCTGGCGGACAGCTATGCGCGGCGGGACGAGGTCGCCATGTTGATCTTTCGCGGAGAGCACAGCGATCTTGTGCTCCCGCCTACCCGGGCTCTGGTGCGGGCGCGGCGCGCCCTGGCGGGGGTGCCCGGTGGGGGCGCAACCCCCCTGGCGAAGGCGGTGCAGCATGCCACGACCCTCGCCCAGGACATCGCACGCCAGGGGCGCCAGCCCCTGGTGGTGTTCCTCACCGATGGGCGGGGCAATATCGCCCTGGACGGGCGCGCTGATCGCGCGCAGGCCCAGATAGACACGGAGCGCGCCGCCCGAGCTTTTGCCTTTGCCGGGCTGGCGGGGCTCGTACTCGACACAGGGCGGCGCCCCGAACCTAGGGCCCGGGCCCTGGCGGAGCACCTCGGGGCGGCCTATGCGCCGCTTCCGCGGCAGGGTGCTGCAGCCATCGCCCAGCTGGTCACTGCTTCCCGTTCACGCAGCGCAGTGGCGCCATGACGGAAAGGGTTAGGGTCTCGGGGCTTGGCCAGCCTTGGGTCTTCACCCAGCTCTCCGAAGGCCCCCGAGCGATCCTCGCGCTTCACGGTACCGGCGCTTCTTCCCATTCCTTTCGGCCCTTGGCCGCGCAGCTCCAGGGCAGCTGGGCACTCTGGGCCCCCGATCTCCCGGGCCATGGGGCAAGCCCCCTAGCGCCGGGCTTTCGCCCAACGCGGCAGGCCCTGGCGGCGAGCCTGGGAGATGCGCTTTCCACCCTCTCCATTCCCTGGGCCCTGGCCCTTGGCCATTCCGCCGGTGCAGCTATTCTTCTCCAATATCGCCTCGAGGCGCCGGGGAGGGCCCGCGTGCCCCTGCCCCTGGGGCTTCTGGCGCCAGCCCTGCTGCCCCTGGCGGGCCTACAGCGGTGGCTTTTTCCCGCCGCGGCGGAGCTGCTCGCCCGCTACCCCTCATGGCTTTCCCGCCTCGTCGCCCGCTCTACCCCGGAGCGCCTGGCGCGACGCCTGATCGCCGATACCGGGTCCACCCTTCCGCGAGCGCAGCTTAAGGGCTACGCGGACCTCCTGGCCCAGCGGTCCCACGGGGAGGGGGCCCTGGCCCTGATGCGGCACTGGGATTTGCGAAGCCTGACCCCGGCCCTTCCCCAGGTTCAGGACCCTTTGCTGATCCTTACGGGAACCGCGGATCGCACCTATCCCCGGCCGCCCCGGGCAACCCTTGAGCCCCACCTTCCCCGCGCCGCCTGGCGATCCTTTCCCGGCCTTGGGCATTTGCTCCACGAGGAGGCTCCGGCGGAAGTTGGGGCCGCGATTACGGGGTGGTTCTTGGGGGATGCGTTAATGGAGGTGACGGGTTAAGGTGTCATTCTAAAGTGACGGTCGCCGAGGGCGCCATGGAACAGCAGCAGCAAGCGATCGTAATCGGTAGCGGTTTCGGAGGTCTCGCTGCGGCGATCCGCCTTGGGGCGAAGGGCTATCAGGTCACGGTCCTGGAAGCCCTGGACGCCCCCGGCGGACGGGCCTACGTATTCAAGCAGGATGGCTTCATCTTCGATGCCGGCCCCACCATCATCACCGCCCCCTTTCTTTTCGAGGAGCTGTGGGCCCTGTGCGGGCGGCGCCTGGCGGATGACGTCAAGCTTGTGGAGCTTGATCCGGCCTACCAGATCCGCTTCGCCGACGGCACGGTGTTTAACTACAGCGCCGACCCGGCGAAGATGCGGGCGGAGGTGGAGCGCCTCTGCCCGGCGGATCTTCCCGCTTACGACCGTTTCATGGTGAAGAGTCGGGAAATTTACGGGCTCTTCGAGCGCCTTGGGGATCGGCCCTTCAACCGTTTCTCCGACATGCTGTCCGTAGCCCCGGATCTGGTGCGAAATTCTGGCTATCAAACGGTTTATGGTCTCGTCCGTCGTTACTTTTCCGATGAGCGGCTACGCGTGGTATTTAGCTTCCATCCCCTCCTCGTCGGAGGCAATCCGTTCGATACCACGGCCATCTATACCCTCATTGCCCACCTAGAGCGCAGCTTCGGGGTGCACTTCGCCATGGGCGGCACCGGGGCGCTCATCGACGGCATGGTGCGCCTCATCGAGGGGCAGGGGGGTGTGGTGCGCTGCGACGCGCCGGTGGCGACCATTCGCACCGAGGATGGCAAGGTAACCGGGGTAACGCTGCGCTCCGGGGAGCGCCTCGATGCGCCCCTGGTCGTCTCCAACGCCGATGCCATCAACACCTATGAAAAGCTTCTTGATCGCCCTCGGCAGCGCTGGACGACCAAGAAGGCGGCGCGGAGCCGCTCTTCCATGGGGCTTTTTGTGTGGTACTTCGGTACGGAAGGTGTCTATCCAGAGGTACCTCATCACCTCATTCTCATGAGGCCGCGCTACCGGGGTTTGCTTGACGATATCTTCAAGAAAAAAATCCTCGCCGACGATTTTAGCCTCTACCTCCACCGTCCCACGGCGACGGACCCAAGCTTGGCGCCGCCGGGCTGCGAAACCTTCTATGTGCTATCGCCGGTGCCAAACCTCGATGCGGCGGTGGACTGGACCACCATGGCCGAAACCTATCGGGCCCGCATTGCGGCGGCGCTGGAGGCAACGGTGCTTCCGGGCCTGAGCGAGCGTCTAAAAACCTCGCGCATGATGACGCCCCTTGATTTCCGGGATCGGCTCGATAGCTATCGGGGCGCGGGCTTCAGCCTTGAGCCCATCCTTTTTCAGTCGGCCTGGTTCCGCCCCAACAATCGCAGCGAGGAAGTCGAGGGGCTTTACCTCGTGGGCGCGGGCACCCACCCTGGCGCCGGGCTCCCCGGCGTGCTCTCCACCGCTAAGGTGCTGGAGCACCTCATTCCCCATGCGCCGCGGGCTGCCTGAACCTCCCAATCCCGCCGTCCCCCTGCCGTCGGCGGAGGACATCCAAGCGTGCCGCATGCGTTTGCGGAACGGCTCCAGGAGTTTTTATGCCGCGTCCCTGATCCTGCCCCAGGATATGGCGGCCTGCGCCACGGCGCTCTACGCCTTTTGCCGGGATGTCGATGATGCAGTGGACGAAGAGGGGCGCGCTGAGGATGCGGTGGAGCAGCTCGAGCTTCGTTTGCAGAGGGTTTATGCCGGCCGCCCTGAGGATCGGCCGGAGGATCGGGCCTTTAGCCAGGTGGTGGAGCGCTTCGCCATTCCCCGGGCCATCCCTGAGGCGCTGCTTGAGGGCATGCGCTGGGATATGAGTGAACGACATTACGAGGACGAGGCGGCGCTTTATGCCTATTGCGCCCGCGTGGCGGCCACCGTTGGGGCCATGATGAGCTTGGTCATGGGGGGGCGAGACCCCCAGACCCTAGCCCGGGCCTGCGACCTGGGGGTGGCCATGCAGCTCTCCAACGTCGCTAGGGATGTGGGGGAAGACGCGCGCATGGGGCGCCTTTACCTGCCTCGCCAATGGTTTCAGGACGAGGGCCTGGACCCGGACCGATGGCTCGCCCGGCCGCAGTTTTCTCCCGAGCTCGAGCGCATCCTTCGCCGTCTCCTGTCCCGGGCCGATGCCTTTTATGAGCGCTCCCGCGGCGGTATCGCATGCCTGCCCAGGGGATGTCGCCCTGGTATGCATGCGGCGCGCCTCATCTACGCAGAGATTGGGGAAGAAGTTCGGCGCCGGGGCCACGATTCCGTCTCGGCCCGGGCCATTGTCCCGAACTGGCGCAAGGGTCTTCTGGTTTTTCGCGCAGCCCTTGCGGCCCTTCGGCGCGATCCCCTATCCGCGGAGCCCACGGTGGGGGAAGCACAGTTTCTCGTCGATGCGGTGGTGCAGTATCGGGCGCCAGCGGCGCCTGGGCAGGGCGCCCGCGTCCTAAGCCCGGCGGGGCATGCGAAAGGGTAGGAGGGTCTGTACCCAGCGGCTTTTGAAGCGGTCCAGGTCAAGCCCTTCGTTTACCATCACCAGCCGTTCCCCTTGAAGGGTCGTTTCGACTTCGCTGCGGTTATAAAACGGGGTGTCCTCGTAGCGTCGACGAAGACGAGGTGGGTAGCCTTCGTCCCCATGTACGGTAAGGGGCACGCCCCAGAGCCCGGCTTTCAGGCCGTGGCGGGGCGGGCAAGGATGGCGGTGCAGCCTCCCGGCTCCGTCAAACTCCAGCATGAACCGATGTTCTTCGCCATTTCGGCGCTCCGCGTCGTAGCACAGAAAGGTGCGGTCTCCCGCGTTTCCCCGGGCCCAGGTCCATTGACGAAAGGCGCTTTCTAGGGGGGTGGCGCCGCTGTTGCTGTCTAGATAGCCGTGGCCCTCCCACCGGAGCGCGGGGTTGGCGAAGGCCACCTCAAGGTGACCCCGGGGAGCGATGGGGGTCCAGAGGTGAGCCTGGTCCCTCGTTAGAGGCTCGCTGTAGCCCGGGAAGAGGCTTGGGGTAAAGCGGATTTCCCCCCGCAGGCGCCGGGGCCAGGGCACGGTGACTTCCTCTACGGCGACGGTAAGCGTGGTGCCATCCCAGTGCAGGGCGCTAGGCCCCAGGGTGAAGTGCTGGGCGCTGCGGGTGAGGGTGCGGTCGCTGCGTTCGGTCATGGCCCAGGCGGTGCGGTCGGGCCCGTAGAGCGCGACGTTGATCGCGCAGAAGCGTTCCGGTGCCACTTCCCCCTGGCGCCGCCGGGCGCTGGCGTAATAGGGAGAGAAGACGCTACCAACAAAAGCGATGACCGTCAGCCCGCGCTGCCCGTCGGCGCTTAAGCCATCGAGATACCACCAGCGGTAGCCGGAGGGGGGAACGGCTACGCTGAAGTCAGGTCCTGACATAGGGCCTCCGCGGCTTGGACGCCGGATAGGGTTGCCATGGGAACGCCAGCCCCGGGATGGGCGCTGCCCCCGCAAAGGTACAGGCCCGGCACGGCGGTGCGACTGCCGGGACGGCGGAAGGATGCCAGCCAGCCGTGGGAGGCGCGTCCGTAAAGAGCGCCGCCGGTGTGGGGGAAGCGTTCGTGAAACTCTCGGGGGGTGGTGAGGGTCATGGCGCTGGGGTCGAAGTCGAAGTCGCGCATGCCGCAGCGCGCCAGCGTTCGACGGAGGCGAGCCTCTCCGGCCGCCAGGAGGGCGGGGGGAAGGGGACCTCCATCCCCAAGGGCCGGGGCGTTGGTGAGGCACAGCACGCGTTCGAAGGCGTCGCCCGGGTTTGCCGCGGCGGGGGAGTCTTCTGCGGTGCGGTCCTGCGCGCAGAGATATACGGTCGGATCCTCGGGGAGGGTTCGCCGCTTAAAGATCGCAGCAAACTCGGCGCGATAGTCCTGGCCAAAGAACACCGTGTGGTGACTCAGGGGAAAGGTGCTGCGGGGGATCAGGCCCGTCCAGACGAGCGCGCTTAGGGACCGATGGGCCGCTGCCGTGGGGGCCGTTGCGCGGCGAACGCTCGCACCTAGGCCAGCCTGGGCGAGGGCCGCGCTGTCTCCCCCAAAAAGCACCCTGCGGGTGCTCAGGCGCTGCCGTTCCCCTCCCTGGCGAACAATCAGATGGCTCACGGCGCCGTCCTTCACGCCGATCTCTTCAACGTCCGCGTTAAAGTGAAAGCGCGCCCCGTGCCTTTCTGCGAGGCGTTGAAGCTCCTTCGCGAGGCTAATCATGCCGCCGGGGAGGGTCCACACCCCCAGTTGCTCTACGTGAGCGATAAGCATGAGGGTGGCCGGCGCCGAAAAGGGCGAGGCGCCTACGTAGGTAGCGTAGCGCCCGAAAAGCTGGCGTAGCTCGGGGGCAGGGAAGAATTGCCCCAGGGCCTTCCAAAGGCTGGTAAAGGGGCGAGTGGCTAGGAGATCCCCAAGGCGGAGCGGCCCGATGCGGCGCACGAGATCGAAAGGACTCGGGCGACTGCCCTCGATATAGCTGTGCTGGAGCACGTCGTAGCAGCGCTTAGCGGCGGCTTGGAAGTCGCGAAAGCCTTCGGCGTTGGCGCGTCCGAAACGATCACCGATGGCGGCTTCCGAGGCCCCGGGGTCAGCGAAGAGGTCGAGCCCCGCTCCGTCGTTCCAGAAATGGCGGGCGATGACGGCTGCGGGCTCGGGGCGAAGGGTCCCCTCGAAGTCTCCCCCGGCAGCGTCAAAGAGCGCCTCGAAGATGGGCTTCAGGGTGAACACCGTGGGGCCCGCGTCCACCCCCGGGCCTCCGGCGAAGGTTTGGCGAAGCTTGCCGCCGGCGGCCCCGGCCCGCTCGAAAACGTCCACCGAGTGGCCCCGTCGGGCAAGGAGAGCGGCCGCGCTGAGGGCGCCGATGCCTGCCCCCACAATGGCAATGTTCTCTGATCCCATGGTGCCCCCGCCCCGCCTGCAGCCCCGTTGACCTTATGTCTAGGATACATGACACTCTATATGTCTAACTAGGGTGACGCTCGGGGGCGTAGCCATGGAAGCAGAGCAGCTGATTGAGCACGAACTTCGGCGCATTCTCGACTTTGCGACGCAGGCACCCTGTCCACCCCGGCTAGCGGCGGCCTATCGCTACGCCATTCTTCCCGGAGGGTCCTGGATTCGCCCACGGCTGACCCTGGCCGTGGCTCAGGCCTGCGGCAATCAGGCGCCCGGTGCGGCCCTGGCCTACGCGGCGGCCCTTGAGCTCATGCACTGCGCTAGCCTCATCCACGACGACCTTCCCTGCTTTGATAACGCGAAGACGCGCCGCGGGCGCCCCGCGCTCCATCGGGAATTCGGCGAGCCCCTAGCGCTGCTCACCGGCGACGGACTCATCGTGCTGGCCCTCCAGTGGCTT
>Ga0181566_10004882_pt1 | contig 10850 bp, 9 predicted proteins | sample 101ome_15_FD_133762 | JGI IMG/M metagenome (GOLD analysis project Ga0181566, IMG submission 133762) | Coastal salt marsh microbial communities from the Groves Creek Marsh, Skidaway Island, Georgia - 101402AT metaG (megahit assembly) | ecosystem: Environmental > Aquatic > Marine > Intertidal zone... | reverse complement strand
TAGAATTTATTACAAATACAGTGACAAAACAAGTTTATTTCCATAGACCTAGCATTTGTAATTCATCAGCCCATACCTGGGAATTTGCAGGTAGTGGTGTTGATTATAATGCATTGCCACAAAACGGAGGATTGACTGACGAATATTTTGAACAAGTAAGCACTATTCCAGGAAGAGTATACAGTTCAGGTACAAACGAAATTGGAGACTTTAAGGTTGGGAATTTTGTTCGTGCATACAATAGAACAGGTAACATTGATTTTAAAAACAAAGTTAATATTGGAGAACTTGACTCATTAAGTCTTAGCCTAAGTTCAGGTATTGTTGTTAGCGCAATTTCAGGAGATATAGAATTAGGAGACAATGAAATTGGTGGTCCAAGTAATTCAAGATTAATTACGCAATTAGCAATTAGGAGTTTCTTAGAAAATAGACTTGGCGATTTTATTGATAAACAAGTTTCTTCAAATGCAATTCCAAGTTCAATTGTCCAACTCAACTCTAGCGGACTTATAAACTCAGACCTAATTCCTCCGACTGGTAATTTTACAGCCTATATTGTAGAATCTTATAAAGGTAGATTAGAATTGCATGAAACAATTCCTGTTACTGATCTAAATGCAGGAGATATTGTAATTGAAGAATATGACGAAATTACCCTTACATTAAATGATACAGTAACTGTTACTGAAGGAGAGACTATTACACAAGCTACAAATTTCGGAGCAGGTACAGTATTAGCTACTGGCGTTGTCAAACAAGATTATACTACTGCAACTGAAATTAAGCTTATAGAACCATTTACAGGAACGTTTACAACAAATGTTACACAAAATACTTTGGAAGGTTCAGTAAGTGGCCCACTAGTAGATGGAAACTCAGATGGTATATATCCGTTAGTAGTAGCAGGTCCATCAGAAGTAAGAGAAAATTATTTTATCACAACAAGTAGAGCTAAACAATATCTTTTAACAGACCCCTCTCAAACTTATAGTTTTACCCAAGGCAGCATTGTCCAAGGTGCAGTAAGCGGAGCAATAGGAACTATAGATGAATTTGTAGAAGGTGTTTTGATAGGACTAGATATCATTAACGATCTACCAAGTGGAACCGGCTATACACAAGGTACATACGTAGATGTCCAAATTCTTTACCATCCGAACAGTCCAGGTTCAAAATTAGGCGCATTTGCATTAGCAGACGTAGTAGTAAATGCAAATGGAGAGATAGCGTCAATAGATCTTAAACGTGGTGGTTATGGATATGCAGAAACAGAAACACTTACAGTCCCTACAACTGTTAACGAAGTAACCTTACCAAATGCTACATTTGTTCCGAGGAGCACAGCAGGAATAGATTTGGAGATTTCTATTTCTAATACAGAAAATAGACTATATATTACGTTAGATCAAAGTGCAGGATTAGAGTTTAATGCTAATAATACAAATTTAGATTTTATTATAGATGACACTGTTGTTAGTGTATCAACAACAGTAGACGCTTTGCCATTATCAACTGCATTTTTAGGAGATGTTACAGGCGTAGATCAAGCAAATGATTACATTATATTTGCTGCAGCTCATCCATATGTCAATGGAGATCATGTAAAATATGATGTTAACAATAATCCACAGGTAATTGGTGGGCTTACAAATCAAGATACTTATTATGTTAAAGTCATAGATCCTACCACAATACAATTATATACTGATTATGGCCTACAAGGTCAAAATCTAGTAAACATCACAAGTGCTCCAGGTGGTCAAGCATCCCATATTTTTTACACACATAATTTAAGTGTAGATGTTGATAGATTTTACATTCCTGCGCACGGTTTACAAACTGGAGATGCAGTTAAAGTAACAGCGGCAGATCCTCCTTCAGGAATGGTAGATGGTGAGTTTTTATTTGTAGGTAGTGTTACTACAAATACATTTACTTTACATGATGCTAGAGGTTCTGCATTAAGCAGCACGAACGGTCTAGTGGTTGCGGCCTTAAATTATCTAACACAGGGCACAGGCACAGTTTCTCTAAGAAAACAGACTGTTATTATTAGCGGAGATGCAAATACAAGTGGACAATTAGAAACAAGCTGGAGTAACTTAACCACTACTACAATAGATGCAGACAACATTATTAGTGGTATAATTAATCCTGCAAGACTAGGCACAGGCACAGCAAACACAGATACATTTTTACGTGGAGACAATTCTTGGCAATATGCTGTTGCAGGATTAAAAAACACAACATTAAATGATCCTATTACGCTCATTGGTAATTTTTACAATGACGGTATACATGATATCTATTATGGCGATATTGATATTAAGGTAGAAAAGGCAGGCTATTTAAATCCTGCAAATCCAGTTGCTAACGAAGAAACAGTTGGGGTTGCTGCATTTGCATATGACTTCTTTACAATTACCGGTGACGGTGTTGTTTCGACCAAATCTACAATAGACGGCGGAGAAATTGATGCAAAATATCTTGCTCAATATCCAAGTTCACATTACCTAAATCCTGTAAACTTATCAAGAGATGTACCAATTGAAAATGGCGGCACTAACAGATCATCTTATACTGCAGGAGATATTATATATGCTGCAACCAATTTACCAGTTGGAAATGCATTTAGCTCGTCGTTAAGCACTCTACCAATAGGAACAACAAACGATGTAATGATTGTTGATCAAAATTTATTACCAGCTTGGACCAGCAATCTTACATTAAACGGTGCCACGATTGATGATATACAAATAGGTATTACAAATGAAAATGAAATAGACACACTTACCTTTGACTTGATATTAGACAGTGCAACTGGGGAAACTCTAATAGACGATAACCTAACTGTGTCAGGAAATTTGACTGTCCAGGGGTCAACAACTACCCTTAATACAACCACTTTAGAAGTTGAAGATATAAACATCACAGTTGCAAAAGGAGCAGTAGACGCAACAGCAGCAGACGGAGCAGGTCTAACAGTTGATGTAGGCACAAACAATCCTGTAATTACAAGCCCAGCAATAACATATACAAGTATTGACGATTATTGGAATATCAATAAAACGCTAAACGCAGGAACAAATACTTTTATTTCAACAGCAACTATAGGTTTTGTAGGTAATGCAACTTCAGCTGATGCATGGTCAACAGCAAGGACTGTTACTTTTGAAGACAACGGAGCCACTGTTACTGGAGTTACAGGTTCATTTACTATAGACGGTAGTGCTAACATTACTAATGTAGTACTCACATTAGTAAATGAGCAAGTACAAGACATAGTAGGAGCTATGGTTATAGATAATACAGAAAGTGGTATAAACGTAAGCTATGATGACGCAAATGGTAAGATAGATTTTAATGTTGCAGATCCTTCAATCACAATCGCAGGATCAGTTGCCGGCTCCCAAATAATGAATAACCTAGGCGATGTTACAATAACAGTGAGTCAACAAAATGACTCAGTTACCTTAGGAACTCATACAACAGGCAATTATGTGGCAACAGTTTCAATTGGTGAAATAGACTCAACTGCAGGATTAACATTAACAGGAGCTGCTGGAGAAGGAACTGCTGTTACGCTTAGCCACGCTAATACAAGCTCACAAGCAAGCACAAGCAACGGAACTGGAACAGTTATATCAAATATTACACTTGATACATATGGACACATCACTGGTATTAGCAGTGTAAGTGTTGCGTTAACATTAGATCAAATTTTAGCAAATGGTAACACAACAGCACGAGCATTAGAAACTGGAACGCACACAATAATAGGCGATGTTATTATAAAAGACACGGCTACTGCAGTTGACGGTGTAATAGGATCTTTGTTATACGTTGCAGAGGATAATAACAGTAACGAAGAAATATATGCAAACATTGATGCTGTAATTAAAAATAAAGGCGACTCAACTGAAGTAGGAAGACTAGAATTTAAATTAATAAATGCAGGTACATCAACTCTTAGCTTTTATGCAACTCCAACGTCATTAGAGCCAGGAGCAGACGATGCTCGAGACTTAGGTGCTACTGGTAATGAATGGTCGCAAATATTTGTTACAACTGTTACCAGTGCTACTACAAATGCAACCACCATTGGCACACAAGATATCACAGTTAGTGGTACTGCAACGTTTAATGGTACTGTTGATATAGGCGATACAGCTACTGATACATTAACAATAACATCAAAAATTGACAGTAATTTAGTACCATATGCAGCTCAACCAAGCACAACAGCAACTACCAGTTATAACTTAGGTGCTTCTAATTATATGTGGAATACTGTTTATGCAGGCACTTTTTCAGGGACTGCTACAAAAGCACTTTACGCTGATTTAGCAGAAATGTATTTACCTGATAAACACTATGCACCAGGAACAGTAATGCAATTTGGAGGCACAGCAGAAGTTTGTGCAGCAAATGAATACGCTACAACAAAAATAGCAGGTGTAGTATCAACAAATCCAGCTTACTTAATGAATGCAGAATTAGAAAATGGTTGTGCGATAGCATTAAAAGGAAGGGTACCTTGCTTAGTATTGGGTAAGGTTGAGAAGGGAGACATGCTTATTGCTAGTGATATACACGGTGTAGCAACAGTTACAAAAGAATTTATCGGTGGAGCAATAATCGGTAAAGCAGTTGAATCCAGCGACGACGAAGATGTAAAAGTTATAGAAATAGCAGTAGGTATTATATAAGGAAAATAAATGGCAATAAAAACAATTAACATCGGTAATTTAGCAAACGACGGAACTGGAGACGATTTACGAGAAGCTTTTATTAAAGTAAATGATAATTTTGCAGAAATGCAAATACGAGTAGATACTGCTGTTAGCACAGAGGCAGAAAACATAGGTATAGGTAAACCACTGTTTGCCCAAAAATTAGGTAATGTTTTACAATTTAAATCTTTGCTCCAAGGATCTAACATACTTTTAACAGAATATGCAGACCAAATGACAATTACTGCAGATGCAGGCTTAAAACAAATAATAGTTTTGACAGAAGCAGGAAGTGTTATTTTGCCAGGGGGTGACCAATTACTTAATTTATACGGCGGCCAGAACATTGGCACAGCAGTAGAGACACAAGGACAAGATTTATTTGTGAGAATTAATCTAAAAGGACAAGATTTATTGTTACAAGATCCTGATCCACACTTGGCAGCTGATTTGATATGTAATGATAAAAGTATCACAGATGCATATTCAGTATCAGCAACTACTTTCTTAGGAAATCTACAAGGAACAGTGTATGGATTAGACATGCGTGAACTTAATGATCGCATCCTAGAATTTGATTTTGGAGGATATGTACAAAATTTAACGAGTATCATAGATTACATATACCTTACAACAGATATTGATTTTGGCACATTTACTGCGCCGGCAGGTATTAGTTTAGATGAAGGCACCTTGTAAACTATAAATATAGTGTAAGGAATTGAAATGAATTTTTGGACAAAACCATCTGGATCTACACTATTAGAAACCGAAGAAAGAACTAGAACAACACTTGATCTCCCAATTGAAAGCTCTTATTTACCTTTAGATACCTCTTACTTAAATATAAGTTTATTAAGCGGCACTTTACCAAAAGGAATGCGATTAGAAAACGCACAATTAATTGGAACACCATTTGAAGTAAAAATTGATACTGTTTACACATTTGTTCTTAGAGCAGAGCAATTTGGCCATATAGATGATAGGACATTTAATATACTTGTAAAAGGGCCAGATGAGCCTGAATGGGTGACTCCAGAAGGAACTTTACCCGTAGGTGCAAATGATCGCTACTTTATTATCGACAGTGCTATTATTGATTTTCAATTAATTGCTATTGATCCTGATACATCAGCTGGAGATAATATACTTTATTATATTGCACCTGGAGACGGTGAATTACCACCTGGTATTTCTTTAACTGACGATGGCAGATTAGTAGGCATTGTAGATCCGGTGCTTGCTATTGCAAAAGCTGCAGGATCAGGAAATTATGATGCAAACTTATATTCTAGTTATCCTTTTGATTTTGGTAGTAACGTAAGTGATAATGGATACGATAGCTTTTTTTATGATACAGTTATCTATGATACATTTATTCCTACAAGAAGTCCAAAAAAATTAAATCGTTTTTATGAATTTATAGTAAGTGCAGCAGACGAAACGAGTGTTACAAAACGCAAATTCCAAATCTACGTTGTCGGAGATGACTTTTTAAGAGCAGATAATACTATAATGAAAGTTGCAAATGGAGTGTTTACAGCAGATAACACATATGTAAGAACTCCAATTTGGCTAACACCTGCAAATTTTGGTTATAGGCGAGCAAATAATTATGTAACACTTTTTTTAGATGTTTTAGACTTAAATACCCTTACAGGCGTAATAACCTATTCACTCGAACCTTTCAACGACGACAACACTCCTAGTGTGCTACCACCTGGATTAAGTTTAGACGAATCAAATGGAGAAATAGCAGGAAGAGTTCCGTATCAAGCTCCTGTTACTACTGAATACAAATTTACAGTAAAAGCTCTAAGACGAGTTCCTAACATAGAAGAACAAAGTTTTAAAAACAAAACATTTACAATAAAAATGTTAGGAGAAGTTGATAGTGTTATGTCATGGCAATCAGATAATAATACATTTAATTTGAGAACAAATTTAAATTCTACACTCCAATTCGATGCAGTGTCAAATGTACCTAAAAGTATTATCCTTTATTCAATAATTGAAGGTCAATTACCTACCGGCTTACGTTTAAGCAATTATGGAGAAATAATTGGAAAAGTGCCTACTTTTACAAATTTTGATACAAACACACAAGAATTTGATCAAAATTTAACAACTTTTGATAAAACATTCAAGTTTAAAGTTAGAGCACAAGATCATTTTGGATACAGTGCAATTGAAAAAGAATTTACCATATCTATATTTGACCCTGATGATAAACTGTATAGTAACCTTTTTGCAACACCTTTGTTAAAAGAAAAACATAGGAAACAGTATAAGGATCTCATAAACAACAAAAAATATTTTGATTTGCAGTTTATTTATAGACCTTATGACAAACAATTCGGCATACAACAAAGTATGCAAATGTTGATATATGCAGGTATAGAAAAAAAACAAGCACAAGAATACGTTGCAGCAATATCAAAAAATACAAAACGGAAAAAATATAAATTAGGAAATATTAAGACTGCAGTTGCAAAAAATCCCGGTACAAACGATATAGTGTATGAAGTGGTTTATGTTGATGTAATCGACCCTGCAGAAAACCAAAAAGGAGAAACAAGGAAAAGTTTCACTGTAAAAAATGATAAAAAAATCACAGTCGATCAATCAATGTATACTCTTGACAGATTTAGCCCAGAGGTGCCAAAACCTTTAGGCATTCTTATAAAAACTAATCTGCATGGTTTGGTTGAACATTATTTCGATCCTCTTTTTGAAATTGAAGCTAGAAGTGGAGAAAAATATATTATAGATACAAATCCTTTAATCTTAAACGAATCTGAAACTATAGGAAATTTGATAAACGGACCAAACGAACCATATCGATTTAAACCTACTCCTGATAATACACTAAAAGCAGATTTTGATGGCATAACAATTGATGGACTAGGCGCAAGGAAAAAATTTATATCAAATGTTACCCATGTAAGGAAAAATATACAAAAAGTAGGAGAAACAGAAATAGAATTTTTACCATTATGGATGCGGACTGCACAACAAAATTCTATAGAATATTTAGGGTTTGTAACTGCAATCCCGCTATGTTATTGCAAACCTGGCACAAGTAAAGAAATAATTACAGCATTAAATAGAGACAACGTTAACTTCCAAAACTTTGAATTAGATATTGATAGGTTTACAATAGACGCAACAACAGGAAACAACAACGAGCAATATTTAGTTTTCCATAACTATAAACATAATGCTTAACTCAAATAAATAAAACAACGGAGTACAGTAATGTCAAACATAATTTCAGTAGATATAGATGAAACTTTTCCTGTAGCAGGAACTGATAATGATAGTCAAGGCTTCAGAGATAATTTTAATATTATAAAAAATTCTCTTGCTACCGCAAAAAGCGAAATAACAACTTTAGAAAACAACACCGCAAAATTAAACGAAGATAATAACTTTGCAGGTTCTGAAATACAACAAGCAAAATTAATCAATACAACAGAAAAATTTATTTCACAATCAGTTGCATCATCTGAATCAATAAGATGGACATTCGCACAATACCAAGATGTTATAATCGGAGCTGATGTGCAACTTACATTAACAGATTGGCCCACTAGTGGCGAATACGGCAAAATAAAAATAGGAGTATATGGTAACGGTGAGGGCTCGCATACTGTAACCTGGGCTGCTACTGGAGGAAACAACATTAAAGCACCGACAGGATTTCCTAGTTCGTTTACTATAACATCAGATGACAATCCTAAGATTTTTGAATTTTGGACCGTTGATGGCGGTACTACCGTATTTGGCAATTATTTAGGCGAATTTATTTCATGACGCATCCTTTGACTGGCGATTTAAAAGTTGTATCAGATAAAGATTTATTAGAAAAAATGAATGATCTGACAAAAAAATATTGGATGACAAATAATCTTTCAATACAAAATCAAATTGAGATGTTACTTGAAGATATCAAATGGGAAATAAGTTATCGACGAAGAAAAAATAAAGATAATGATATTGACAATCTTATAAAAGTTGTGTAAACTAACTGTATGGTAAAAGATAAATTTGATATTCCTGTATTTTCTAGCAAAGAGCTAATCCATGCATTATATACCAAACCAGTAGATCTTATTTTTAATTCTGTTGTTACAACAGAAGACAATGAAATAAAAAAATTCAATAAATATGCACACAGCTTTAACGTTAACAAATTAAAAATAAAAAAAGACATTAATTGCACAATTGATGATTTTGATTGTGTATTACAAAACGAATGGCTTTGTCCTAAAGAATATAAACAGATAGATATTAAAAAACATCTTTTAGACTTATGTGCGAACAATTTTGAAAAGGAAAGATGTTTACAGGAATTAGTAGAATACGAAAAAAGGAACTTACTTCCTTTATTGCAATATATACATTATCTAGTGCAAGTAATGCGCACCAATCACATAGTATGGGGTGTAGGAAGAGGATCTAGTGTAGCTAGTTTTGTCTTATACTTATTAGAAATAAATAAAATTAATCCCTTGAAATACAATTTAGACTGGCGAGAATTTTTAAGATAAGGAGAATAAAATGCCAATGAAACAACAGGGTAGAACAACCTACAAAACACTGCAAGGAAAACAGGTTGATATGGATTTATTGCGTCAGAAAAATGAGCTTACACCTGCTGTAGGAAACATGCGTGTAAATGCAAGAGGTGACGAATTAGGTCCTGGTGGAAAAATTGTACGCAGCCGTGAAGAAATTTTACGAGATTACTACAAATCAGCGCCAGGCATGCCAGACGAACAACTATCTAGCAATAATGAAATTACTGAACAACAAGTTCCGCCAAAAAACACAAAGAAAAAGGCTAAACAAGCGAAAGAAGAATGGATAGAAGATGAAGACGGTAATTTTATTCCTAAGGAAATGTCTTAATGAAAAGATTTTTTTGCAAAAAAATCTCGAAAGAATGGTATATAGAATTAGATATCTTAAAATATTTTGGCTCTTTAGGATGGTTTCCTATTATAACACACACTCTCGACATTAAGGCAAAAGGATCGCATAAAGGATTTTACTGGACTCTATTCTTGATTGGCTTTAAAATATTTGAATTAAATATTTACAGTAATAAACATGACGATATAAAATACGACCCTATAATTGATTATTAAGAGGAAAATGTATAAAACACTTCAAACTGAACTAAAACCTATTAAAGATAAAGTGCTTGTTTCCGATATGCACTTTGGTGAACAAAAAACAGCAAGTGGTATCATTCTCAGAGATGATGACGGTAAAACACTAGGTATCCATCCACGTTGGGGTAAAGTATGGGCAAAAGGCCCTAAGAATGAAGAAGAATATAATGTAGGTGACTGGATATTAATTGATCATGGCAGATGGACGCATGGTATAAAAATGCAAACAGATAAAGGCGAAATAACAGTACGAATGGTAGACAACAAGGATATTTTAATGGTAAGTGAAGAAAGACCGGCTGATGCTATACTAGGAGAAGAATGAAACAAATAGACTTACAAAGATACAAAGAGTTTGTAGAAGGTGTTACATCAGATTGTTCTAACAACACAAAAGATCTATCAAGTAGACTTGCACAGTTAGAAGAACAGACAAATGTTAACTTGGCGTTATTATTAACCGGCGCTGTGGGCTTATCATCAGAAGGAGGAGAATTTGCAGAAATTGTTAAAAAATGTATATTCCAAGGCAAACCATTGGACAAGGATACTCGCTGGCATATCAAACGAGAACTTGGCGATATACTGTGGTATTGGATTAATAGCGTTCGCGCATTGGGGCTTGACCCGAATTCAGTAATTGAAGAAAACGTAGAGAAACTTAAATCTCGTTATCCCGGCGGCGAGTTTGATGTTTACTACAGTGAAAATCGCAAAGCCGGAGATCTTTAGGAGATAACATGTACTATTTAACAAGCCTTTCTATCTTACTTCTAGCTGGTGCAATTGGTTGCACCGAGCCTATGATAGACGATAGTAAAGGACAAGACGTCACAAAAACACCAGACATTATCATAAATGTTAATAACACTAACACTAATAATATTAACTCAACTGATACCGATAATATTACTTTCATTGACAACAGCACATT
>Ga0181566_10004880_pt1 | contig 10854 bp, 9 predicted proteins | sample 101ome_15_FD_133762 | JGI IMG/M metagenome (GOLD analysis project Ga0181566, IMG submission 133762) | Coastal salt marsh microbial communities from the Groves Creek Marsh, Skidaway Island, Georgia - 101402AT metaG (megahit assembly) | ecosystem: Environmental > Aquatic > Marine > Intertidal zone... | reverse complement strand
TACCTCACTGTACTCCCGATTGATTTTTTCTTCAGTTTGACGCCAGATCTTTTCGTCCTCTTCCGTCATATCCATCACCGAGCTCGCCAGACGCTTTCTTAAAAAGTTAACTTTATTGATTAATAATTCCTTTTTCTTGCCAAGTTCGCCCACCCTTTCAGTAACTGCTTCGAGTACTTCACGGACCTTGGCCCGCAATTCAAACACCTCCACCATCAGGTTGGTTAACAGTTCTCTGGCTTCCCTGATCTTTTTTTTAAGCTTCTCTATCTTTTCTCCCCTTATAAGAAACCCAGGTAAAAACTTTTTAAATTCCATACCCTCTTATCGGAAATGGACCTCAAAATCTTACATTACAGAAAAAATTTCTTCTCCAATATTCAACTTAATGAGTAGGATGGAATATTTCTCTTACGACTACGCTCAATATTTTTATAAAAATTTCGATAGAGTATCGAAAATATTCACAATGACCAATAATCATGGTTTAGCTTCGGCAATTGCTACGAAAATTAAGACAACTTCAATCGATACAATAAGTACTCTATTCTACGCTTAGTCTGCATTTCTTTTTATTTGTTTGATAAATCTATTTATCAATTATTCAGTGCACATTGTGTGCTTACCCCTATTTACTTCTTCTTACGATTGTTTCGAACATCTTGAAGTAATGCTTCTTCCCTTGAATTAGATAGAGGGACCGGGAAAGAACCTTCATCTATTTCTCCGGCAATCGAGGCAAGCAGACCAATCCAACTATTTCGTAATTCCGAATCTGTAATGGATCTAAATTCATCACCCTCATCCCCTGAGGTCTGAGTATACTCTGCAAGTTTCTTCTCGCTAGATTCTTGCACAAGTTTATTCGAGCCAAATGCTACATCTCCTTCAATAATTGAGTGAACCCTAGCCAATTTGGTTTCTTTGTTGTCCCACTTTCTCGAATTAAATTCCATCGCAAGCATACTTTCTTTTGCAGCCACGAGTTCCGTAAAAGTTTTATCTACAATTTCTCTTAGCAAAAATGGTTTGATTCCTAGTCGTAAAAACAATGATTCAGGAGGTTTTGTGGGTACTTTATGCCCACTAAAACCATAGTCTAAACTAACAACAATCCAATTTGCCAAGATTACTACATCAATCATATCATTGAAGTCCTTACTTGGTACTTTTTGTCGAGCTTCGGGGTTCGGCTCATGATGCCACCTAATAACGCCTTCCACTAAAGAAGAAAGACCCCAGTTTTTACAAATCAAGTAACCCAAATAATCATGCCTAGGGGATTGATTAATTAATTCTGCTTGGAAAAAGTTAATATTCTTATCAACTGCTAATCTAGAATCGTTGACCATACTATCTGAGCTATTAGCTTCATCCAACTTGTAACGAGCAACCTTGCCGATATCATGTAGTAAGCCACAACTGTATGCTTCCTCGTCCCAAGTTTTCCCTAAAACTCGAGCTATATTTCGACTGGCCCACCCGACACCCATACTGTGTTGCCAAAGATCACTAAGATCAAAATCTTGTGATTCATTTCCATAATCAAATATTTTAAATACAGATGAACTAAGTACTATATTTTTTATACTTTCAAAACCAAGTGATCCAACTGCCTCATTAACTGAAGAAACTCTTTCGCGGTTTCCTCTATAAAAACTCGTATTAGCAACTCGAAGAATTTTCATGGTCATCGACTGATCAGATGCCATTACATCCTCAACACAAAAACTCGAGGAACTAGGATTATCTAAAATCTTTGTCAATTCATTCACGATGTTTGGCAAAGTAGGCAATTCACGCTGAATTTGATTTATCAAAAAATTATAATCTATCGTCATTGCTTAAAGTTATTTCATTTACCGTTGATGTTGTTAAAATATATCGAAATTTGTTAATAAATTCTTACAAATTTAAAAAAATTAGGGACCCAAATTTTCATGATTAAATGGGTTTTCAAATTTCTTTGCATTTAGACATTTTTCAAGTTTAACCAAGGAGCGGTGTATAGTTATCCCAATACTCTTTTCATTAGGAAGCTTATTTTTTTTTGCAATCTCCCGATGACAATCGCCGAAAATATAATATGAATGTATGAAATTTTTTTCTTTTTCATTCAAAGTTTCATTCCTGCAATCATCCACTGCACTTACATAATCAAACAATTTGTAATAATCAAAATTTTCTAATCTAGAGGCAACCAACTCCAATCGGGTAATACCTTTCTCACCAATTTTTTCGTTTAAACTAAGAACACCGCCAGAACCACGCTTTTCAGAGTTCATAAACCGTAAAAAATCAACTCCTTTGTTATAAGCGACAACACCCGTGAACCGTTTTAAATCTTTGAATGTTTTATCTTTAAATTTGAATTTACTATTTATTATTTCCGCAACTGATTCTTGAGCAACATCTTCCGCATCATCGAAGCTTAAACCTAATTTCCATCTCAAGGTAGCAAAAGCCACATTGAACAAAATAGGAAAGGCTTTTCTCCACTCAGCCTCATCTCCATCCCCGAGCTTACTCATGTTCATTAAGTCAATACTCAAGAAGGATTATCCTCTAAGTCGAGAATAATCAATTAACTACTAATCAGTAGCTTCGACCGTCTTTTTCTTCGTAAAAGTTGAGAAAGGCTTTGTGAACCACACGATATCCACCGGGAGTAGGATAGTCTCCGGTAAAGTACCAGTCACCGGAATGATCAGGCAGTGCCTCGTGAAGGTTTTCAATGCTTTGATAAACGACCTCTACTTCAGTGGTGCCATTGAGACAATCAGGCTTAACGAGTTGAGCAACCTTGGCTGAAATTTCTGAAGAAGTGAAATTTTCGTATACCCGTTTTACATGGTTTTCAAGCTTTGGCTGTGGATCCTTCAATGCCTCTCGGCACTTAATTGCTACCTCCGCAAGAAGTCCATCATAACCACGCTCTTTGATCAGTGCGACGGCAGCCTGAAAAGCAATGAATTTACCGAGCTCAGACATATCAATTCCATAACAGTCAGGATATCTAATCTGTGGAGCAGTCGATGCGATCAGCAATTTTGTAGGCTTGGAGCGTCCAAGGATTTGTAAAATGCTTCTTTTCAGGGTGGTTCCACGCACAATCGAATCATCAATACAGACAAGTGCATCCTCTCTGGCCCGGATCACTCCGTAGGTAATGTCATAAACATGAGAAACAAGTTGAGCACGCCCGGATTCCTGAGAAATAAATGTGCGAAGCTTAATATCCTTGTTCGCAATCTTTTCACCCTTCGGCCAATTATCCATAACCAAGTCATCGATTAATTCATCCGTAAGCTCACCCGCTTTATTTGCATCAAGCAGTTTCTGTTTTACTTCTGCCCGACGTACCAACCTAAGCTGCTCCATGAAACCGTAGTAAGCACTCTCAGCTGTGTTAGGAACGTAACTGAATACACTTTTTGAAAAATCTTTGCCCACGACCTCCAACACCTGAGGGACAAGCAAGGCTCCAAGTGTTTTTCTCTCCGCATAGATATCGGGATCATTACCGCGGGAAAAATAAATTCGTTCAAAAGAACAAGATGTTCTTCTTGCCGGATCCTCTGCAAATCGCTCATTGATTACTTCCCCATTTGATCGAATTACCAGGATCGAACCGGGCTCAATTTCAGAAACCTCATCCATTTTCTTTTCGAAAACAGTCATCAGGGGGGCTCTTTCCGATGCGACAGCTACAACTTCATCATCCTCAAAATAAAAGCCGGGCCTGATCCCAAGAGGATCTCTCATGGCAAAGGCATCGCCATTACCCGCGATACCCGCAAGAGCATAGCCTCCATCCCAATGAATGGATGCTTTTCGAAAAACTTCCGGTAAATCAATACGATCACCAATCCATTGGGCATGTTCCTGACCGGATACATCCTCACTCTCCACCTCTTTAGCCAATCGATCATTCATGGCATCAAGATGATAACCTGCTTCTTCCAGTATGGCTTGTGTATCAGTATCAAAGACCGGATGTTGACCCCGATCAACCAACTTGGAGTTTAATTCTTCAACATTGGTCAAATTGAAATTACCCGCGATCATGAGATTTTTGCCAGGCCAATTACTTTTCCTAAAATAGGGATGACAAGTAGTTGATCCATAGGCACCGGATGTTCCATATCGCAAGTGTCCAAGAAGTAACTCTCCTCCGTATTCAAAATGTTTCTTAATGGTTTCAGGAAACTCCGGAAAAGCCACGCCCTTCTTAATTAGTTTACTTAGGGTCTTGTTTTGCTGATCAAAAATTTTAGCAAGAGCTTTACTACTGGTACTGCGCTCACGAAACATAAAAGCCTCACCGGCTTCCACATTTAACTTCATCGAACCAATTCCTGCACCATCCTGGCCGCGGTTATGCTGTTTCTCCATTAAAAGAAACAATTGATTAAATCCCCAAAGGGGTGTGCCGTATTTTTCGGCGTAGTAATCGAGTGGTTTTTTTAATCGAATTAGTGCGATACCGCAGAAATGTCCGATTTCATCACTCATCTACTAACAATTGGAAGACTCCATATGTTGAGGAATGGCATTTTCCCAGACCGAATGTAATTCATCAACCTTTGCACAAAGGACTTCTTCTTTACCAAAATTCACTTTCAAAATTCCGGTTTCATCTGTCGTACCCAATGAATCAATCTGTACTCCAGCACTCTGGGCATTGGCTATTAACTCCTGGGAATCAGATGGCTTTACCGCAACAATCACCCGCCCCTGACTCTCACCAAACAGAGTAGCATCCAATCGCTCAGCCTCAGGAATGGAAAGCGAAACACCGAGTTTATTATCTCCAAACAACATTTCAGCTAGACAAACCATGAAACCACCCTCGGATAAATCGTGAGCTGCTTTAATCTTTCCGGATTCAATCTGAGAGATAAGTAACTCCTGCAACTTCATCTCGTTTTCTAAATTTATCTCAGGAACCGAACCTTCTTTTTTTCCATACTCAGTTTGCAGGTAATAACTTCCTCCCAACTCATCAGACCATCCACCTAGCAAAAGAAGCTCTAATCCAGCTTCCTGCACCTGACTTCTCGTTACCTGGTCCTGATGATCGATCAACCCAACCATGGAAACTACTGGCGTAGGATCAATCGAGCCCTCTCCGTGTTCATTATACAGGCTGACATTCCCTCCAACCACAGGCACATCGAAAAAGGTGCAGGCATCTGCAAGACCTTTAACGCATTCCTTGAGCATGAAGTACGCCTCCGGCTTGTTCGGGTTACCGAAGTTAAGATTATCGGTGACCGCCAAGGCTTTTGCTCCCGAACAAGCCAGGTTACGCATACATTCTACAAAGGCGATTTGTGCACCTTTGTAAGGATCGAGATGGCAGAATCGATTATTACAATCATTGGCAATGGCCAAGTACTTGTCGATTCCTGCAATACTCAATCTTACCACACCCGCATCGCTTCCGGGTTCAACCTTACAACCCGACATGACCATATGATCATATTGCTGCCAGACCCAACGCTTGGACGCAATGGTTGGATGACTCAGTAAATTTTTCAGTGAACTCTCAACTTGATTGGCGGAGATATCCAGGATCTGTGAAGGCGACCAATCCCTGGCAGCCACAACATGAAGAGGCTCAGAAGCTGGCTGGTCATAAACGGGAGCCTCGTCAGTAAGAGATTTTGCAGGCAGGTCAGCAACCACAACTCCTTTGTGACGAACGACCATTCGATCTCCCTCTTTTACCTCTCCAATGTGAGCAGCATACAAATCCCATTTCTCAAAGACCTCCTCCAGCTCTTTTTCTCGTCCCTTTTGTACGATAACCAACATTCTTTCCTGACTCTCAGAAAGCATGATTTCATACGAATTCATTCCCGTTTCTCTTTGGGGAACCAAATCTAAATCAATTTCTATACCGGCATCCCCTCTGGATGCGGTTTCACAGGTTGAACAGGTAAGACCCGCTGCCCCCATATCCTGAATTCCGACAACCAATCCCGGAATGGCCATCATTTCCAGGCAAGCTTCTAAAAGTAGCTTTTCCATAAAAGGATCTCCTTTTTGGACGGCAGGGCGATCCTCAGCACTCTCTTCAGTCAGCTCACGGGAGGCAAAGCTCGCACCACCCAAACCATCTCTCCCTGTGCCTGGGCCAACATAGTAGACGGGGTTCCCTACACCCGTGGCAGCCCCTTTCTGTATATCTTCGTGTCGAAGGATACCGGCACACAATGCATTAACCAATGGATTTCCCTCGTAACAATCATCGAAGTAAACATCACCGCCCATGTTGGGTATTCCCAGACAATTACCGTAATGAGAAATCCCGCTGACTACACCACGAAAAAGTCTTTTGACATGAGGATCCTTGAGGCTCCCAAATCGTAGGGAATTGGTAAGCAAAATTGGGCGAGCACCCATCGTGAAAATATCTCGCACTATCCCCCCCACTCCTGTGGCCGCCCCTTCGAAAGGTTCAATGGCGCTAGGATGATTGTGGGATTCACTCTTGAAAGCTACACCCCATCCATCTCCAACATCGATAACTCCCGCATTTTCTTCACCCGCTTTAACGAGGACCTGACCAATCGCCTCCTTATCTTTCTTTTCGGTGGGGAATAGTCGAAGAAGCTTACGGGTATTTTTATAGGCACAGTGTTCGGACCACATTACCGAAAAGATACCCAATTCCGTAAGATTAGGTTCACGACCGAGTATCTCAAGAATTTGCTTATACTCTTCAGGAAGAATACCGTGCTGATCAATTAGTTCCTGAGTTATTTCAACATTAAGGACAGGATCCGGATTAGGTGGTAGCGGTGTGGGGGAAGTCTGACTCATGAAACAGAAACCTCACATGGAAGAGATTGCATAAGTGGTTCAAAAAATGCCTTCAGAACAGGTAAACCGTCCAAGCAGGGATGGTGGGAGCCTACTGCTCTTTCCGGGTGAGGCATCATTCCGTAAACATTTCCCGTAGAATTACGAATACCGGCAATGTCATTCATAGACCCGTTAGGATTTCCATCATAACGAAATAAAATCTGATCATTTTCTTCCAAAACAGAAAGAACGGTTTCATCAGCCCGATAATTCCCTTCTCCATGAGCAATAGGTAAAGTAATTGATTCACCTAAAGTGCCCGGATTAAAACGCTCATTGGATTCCTCGATTACAAGTGACTGATTAAGGCATCGAAAATCCAAGCAGTCATTCCGGATCAAAGCCCCTGGAAGTAAACCGGACTCGCATAGAATCTGAAACCCATTGCAGATGCCAAGAACCTGACCTCCTTTTGCGGCAAATTCCTTTAAACCCTGCATAATCGGAGAAAAGCGGGCAATGGCACCACATCTTAAATAATCACCAAATGAAAAGCCTCCGGGTACGATCACTGCCTCAGTCTCAGCGGGCAATTGATCTTTGTGCCAAACTCTTTGAGCAGGAATGCCCAACACATCCTTAACTGCATGCTCCGAGTCCCAGTCACAATTGGAACCGGGGAACTGTAAAATGGAAACCCTCATGACTTAGCCTCCTCATCATCAAAAACTTCTTCCACTACCGGATTCGTGAGGATTCCTAAACCATCAATCTCGACGGTTACTTCATCTCCCGGGACTAAATACCTCTTCGGGTTCCTAGCCTCACCAACCCCGGAAGGGGTCCCTGTAAGAATGAGGGTTCCGGGCAGCAAGGTGGTGCTTCCACTAAGGAAGGAAATAAGGGTAGGCACATCGAAAATCATATCATCCGTTCCAGATTCCTGCATTTTTTCCTCATTGACGAAGGAACGGATAGTCAATTTGGAGGGGTCTGGGATTTCATCCGCTGTGGCTAAACAAGGGCCCACTGGGCAAAAAGTATCAAAAGTCTTACCTCTACAAAATTGCCCTCCGCCTTTTTCTTTTTGCCAATCGCGTGCACTTACATCATTGGCACAGACATAGCCCAGAACATAGGATAAGGCTTCCTCTGGCTTAACATTTTTGCAGGGACGGCCAATCACTACCCCGAGCTCAGCTTCATAATCAACCTTGTCGCTCCGTAGATAACGGGGAAGCACAATCGGATCGCCTGGGTTTTGGGCGGCGGTCGGTGCTTTCATGAAAACCATAGGGTATTTTGGTATTTCCAATCCCGTTTCCTCCGCGTGAGCCCGGTAATTCAAACCAATCGCATAAATACAACGAAAATCAATTGGCGTAAGAAATTGAAAGGGGGTAATCCGTTGGTCCGTTGCTTCAAACTCTCCGTCGCCCTTTTGTAAAATTAGAAAGGTATTACCTCCCTCATCAAAACGGCCGAACCCCATCTTGCCGGCTTGGTCAAGATATCGAAAAATCCTCACCCTTCTTCTATCTCGTAACGATAGTCCTCAATGACCGGATTACTCAGCAACCCGTCGCATAGCTTGTCCAGTTTCTCCCTTAATTCAGGACTGTCCGAACCGCCCATCATGAAGGTGATAGTTTTGCCCACGCGCACACCCTCCACCGATTCGTGGCCGAGACTTTTCATCGCATGCTCGACCGCCGCTCCTTGTGGATCCAAGACCGTATTCTTGGGTGATACAAAAACAGTTACCTTCACTGCTAACCTTGAAACGATTCATCCGCCTTTCTTTCAACCTTATTTTGCGCACGTTGGAAAAAACTTTGCGAATTACCTTCAATCCTGTGCCAAAGGATGAAAATTTGCATGTTCGTCCAGTAATCTTTCCGAACCAACATGTGTATAAATTTGAGTCGTCCCTATATCCGCATGACCAAGCATTTCCTGTACTGAACGAACATCTGCACCTCCCATGAGCAAATGAGTTGCAAAAGAATGCCTTAACCCATGTGGACTGACTTTTTTTTCAATCCCAGCCTTTTTTGCATACTTTTTGACAAGAACCCAAACCATTTTTCTGGAAATAGCTTTTCCCCGCATACTCAGAAAAAGTTCTCCCCCTGTTCCTTCCTTAGTCAAAAAGGGTCGTCCGCCATGCAAATAATTTCTAACCGCTTCGGTTGCATAGCGTCCCACCGGTACAACTCTTTCCTTGGCACCCTTTCCAAATACACGTGCAAACCCTTCATCCGGATCAAATGCATTTACGGGAATCATACAAATTTCGGAAACCCGCAAACCGCTTCCATACATCAATTCCAGCAAAGCCCTGTCCCTTTTACCCAGAGGGGTGCTTAGATCCGGAGTATCTAGTATTTTCTCGATCTCAGGAATGGTCAGACAATGAGGCAATGTTCGTCGTTTTTTGGGATTCCCCAAAAGCTCCGTATGGTTCTCTCCCAACTCACCCTCTGCCACAAAATAACGGATCATCATACGAAGAGCAGAGAGTTTTCTTGCCAAGCTAGCCACCGCATATTGACAATCAGTCAGGGAAGAGATCCAGGCAGAATAATCATCAAGTTTGGCCTCCTTCCAATGAGAAACCTCTCGGTCATGTAAAAAAAGGGCACACTGAGTCAAATCAGTCTCATAGGAAGTAATTGTATTAGCAGAAAGCCCTTTCTCCAATTGCACCCAGGCAAGAAAACCATTGATCCATGCCTCAAAGGCTGGAGGTGCCACCAGGCGTACAGATTCATGAACCTCTTGCTCTATTTTGCCCATTCGACCGGCTTACAATTGGGGAGGTTCCACTGGTTTTATGTTTCCGGCAAAAAGTTTCCTGTAAATTCGATTGATTGGCGTTTTTAGACGGCTCACCATAAACTTTTCCTTACGCAAAGCTCCATACCCATAACGATAACTTGCAGCCAACCGAGGGTATGAAAACAAAGCCTGACTTTCCAGCATCTGCTTAAGCCTTTGCAAATAAAGCATACCAACCTCCACATTGGTTTCCCATTCGAATGCCTGACGATAATGAAGTTTGGTAACATCGCTCCAGGCAGCCTCAGTTAGTTGCATCATTCCTTTTGCAACAGAGGACTCAGCATTTGCATCCAAACTGCTCTCCGCATGACAAATTGCATACACAAAAGTTGGCTCCAATTGATGCTTAGGTGCTTCAGTTCTGATCTTTTTCCATACCAGCTCTTTGGAAATATAGCTCGCATCCTGATCAAAAAATCTACAACCACCCATCGATAGACAAAGCCCAAAGAGTAGGCATTGAAAAGTTATTTTAGCAAATATCTTACATCCAACCATCACCGATAAAAACTAATTGATAATTCTCACCTGAGGCAAGAGTCATTGCATACGGGCTAAGTCGAAGACGATGAGAAAAGAAAAGCTAAGATCAGGAAAAGTACAAATAGAACAGTCAAGCCCACCGGATAAATACCCAATCTCACCCTCCTTTTCATAATTTGATCATTTTTGGAACCCAGAGACCCGGAATAACCAAAGCCTCGAAGTGCGAAGGTTAGCGCGACCGCACAATTAATTTGTGCGCCCTTGGCAAATACACAGACCTTTTCAGTTAAACCAGCAACCAAAAGAGAATGAGCCTGAGTGTTTAATCCATTCCAAAAAATCGACCCAAAATTTATAAAAATTCGACCTACTTTTCTATAGAGCCAATCGATATCAAGATTAACCGATGGCGTATCTTTGGGATATTTACCCCAAAGGTTCAGGAGGGTAAAAGTGAGAGCCGAAAAAAGCAGGATTTCCAACTGGGTAATCACATGAGTCCCATCATAAGGGTGATAGCCCATAGCGCCGTTAGGAAGAAGGCTGTATAGCCAATGGGGGTTGCAGCCGAGGAATACACAAAGAACGGCAGAAACTGCCATGGCTATCAACATATGAGGAGGAGCTTCTTTGGGTCGTAGTCCCGAGTCTTTCGCAAAAAAAGCAAAGAAGGGAACTTTAATGCCAGCCTTATGAAAAACTCCGGCAGAG
>Ga0181566_10004879_pt1 | contig 10854 bp, 10 predicted proteins | sample 101ome_15_FD_133762 | JGI IMG/M metagenome (GOLD analysis project Ga0181566, IMG submission 133762) | Coastal salt marsh microbial communities from the Groves Creek Marsh, Skidaway Island, Georgia - 101402AT metaG (megahit assembly) | ecosystem: Environmental > Aquatic > Marine > Intertidal... | reverse complement strand
TAATATGGAAACAAGGGGATGGATGGGTAGAATATAACCCATCTAAAAACCACCCCTGCTATGACGAGTGGATGAAACTAAAAGAAAAGGAGAAAGAAAAGAATGAACATTAGATTTGACATGAACACAAAGAGTGCAGAGGCTGCATCAAATGCTTTTCAAGAGATTGCGTCAGAGTTTAAACCTTCTGATTTATCGTTGACACTAAACTCTTGGAGTGATAAACACTTTAATATAAGTGGAGAAGTTGACAGCTTCTACGTAGCAAAACTAAATCAAGTATTTGTTGATAATAAACTATTCAACGAAGATGTAGCTAAACTGTGATAGAGGAAAGTGGGCAGTTTACATTACTGTGGTGGCAATGGTGGCTGTTAGCAATGGTCACCATTAACACATGGATAAACATGATTGTGTTCTTTAAGCACAGATTCAAAGGAAAGAAGGATGGACATTGAAAAAGAAGCACAACAATGGTTAAAGGAGAAATATAAAGATATGGAAATGAATGAGTATCAACGTAAGTCAATTGAGTTTGCTATCTATCCAGCTACGCACAGGATACTTTATCCAGCACTCGGCTTGGCTGGTGAGGCAGGTGAAGTTGCCAACAAGGTAAAGAAGTTCATCAGGGATGGCGCAGACAAAGAAGCGTTTGAAGTAAAGAAGATTGAAATAGCAGCGGAGATTGGAGATGTCTTATGGTATTGTGCAGCTTTGGCACATGACTTGGGTTACAATCTTTCTGATATTGCTTCTGAGAATTACACTAAACTGTCAGGACGAAGTGAGCGAGGTACACTTGGGGGTGATGGAGATAATAGGTAGGATATTATTGTACCTATGCATTGGAGTGATAGCCATGTGGTTTGGTTATATGTTAAGCATGGCTATCATTAACACTGTATGTGATTGTATAAGGACAAGTCCGGGTGACTTCTGGACATGGTTACAAAAAGAGGGGGCTTAATTGCCCCCTTTGTTTTAGTCCATTTGAAATCTAGGTCCAAGTTTTTCAAAATACTTGCCTAACCTAACCAGTTCTTCATAGTCGTATCCTTTCTCTTTATAGTTAGGATACATTTTTTCGTATCTTGCTTTAGCACGTTTCTGTGCAAAGTCTGCTATTTTATTAAATGCTACTCTTTGCATTGGGTCAAAGCCGTATCTTTCTACTCCAGATATACGTGACCGCAATTTCACAAGTTCCATTACATCACCACGAAAATCATCTATATATGCTTTCAATTGTGCTGCTTGCAAATTAGACGGTGCATTTTTGTATGACTCACTGTTCTGTAAAACTGGAACAATGTAATTAGTTGCGTATTCACCTATCAAAGCATTTACAAGTTGGTCAGCTTCAGGCACACCAGTTTTCTGTGATAATTTACGTCTGGATATTTTCAAACGTGCCATCTCTGACTCAAGAAAGTTTTTACGTTCTTGCAAAAGAATACCAGCAAACTGTCTGCTAATGGGTGTCTGCCTACGCATTGGTTCATCACGTGTAGGAAACTCGTATATCTCTGGTGCATTTGTACCAATGCTATCCGCTAATAACTGCTCTAGTCTGTAATTCATTGGAATACGAGCAAGTGATTTGTTCACCGTCAAATCCCACAGATTAGTGCTGTTTGTCTGACGAATAATGAGTTCATCATCTGGAGCAAGGAAGGTGTTATATAAATCCTGACCAGCTGTAAGTGGTATCGTGAAAGTGCTTAGAATGTTTGCACCGAAGTTTGCACCAATTGTACCAGCTTTTTGCCCAGCATCAATATCATCTCTAAACAAATCTTTTAAAGCACTGTCTACTGCGTAGATTCCAAACCCTGCTCTAAACTGTGTACCAGTCAAAGCCTGAATAGCGTCTGTTAAGAAGTTTCTGTCACCAAATAATGGGTCACCATCAACGCTTCTTTTAATCATATCTGCAACAAACAGATATGGTGCAGCAGGAAAGAATGGTCTTAGGTCGTAAGTTTTACCGTTCGCTGTTTTACCTTCCCACCAGTTTTCACCAGCGTATTCACTATCTCTAAAAGCATATGCACCAGCAAGCATACCAGTTCCTACAAGTGCTTTAGATACTTCTTCATAATTATTTTCATCACGGAAAAATGAACGCTTTGCACCCTGCAATATGTATAAGGGCGAATACTCATAGGTAAAACGCATTGCATTTGCAATAAATCTAGGGAAGGGTACAAGGGAAGTAGTCAGGAAAGGTGCGCTATGAATACCCTGAATAACAGCACGTGCAGTAGGACTACTAGGTGATTTCTGATAAGTAAAGTATAAAGCATCTTCCACTGCTTTATCCAGTCTTTTACCACCTTCTTTACCACCAAAGACAGTGTTGAACTTACCATCTTTAATAATGTTTACTAGATTAAAATCATCAGCATTTACTGTTTCACCAGCTTTTATCTTGGCTGTATATGCCTCATTAAGTTGTCTTTTAAGTGAACCAACAAAAGCTGCTCGTTTGAACATATTGTCTGATATTGTATTTAAGGCATTTAATTCACGACTATAATGACGCATACGTGTCATTTTAGGTGTACCACCTACTTCAATATCCTGAAGTTCTCTAAACAATTGAGACGCTTTTTTATGGAAGCCCATTTCAAATATTTCACGTACAGCCTTGCTTTCCTTTTTATTTATTAAACCATAAGCAACAGCAAAGATGTCTTCATTTGGTGTCTCAACTTTCTGTCCAAGAAAACGTGAGATGCCTCTGTCAACAGCTTTAGTTACAGTATCTATACCCACACGTCCATAACCAGATACCGTGTTACGAACAGTGGTGGCTGTCTGTGATGTCATAGAAGCAAGACGAACAGAATCAAGTTTCTTAAAGAAACCTTCCTTTATGTTACCTTCCATCTCATCTGCAGAATCTAGTGCCTTACGTACATCCCCGTCTTCAATAGCCTTTCCAACCTTTTCCACACTTTCTTTTGCAACATCATTTAGTGCGAACAGGTTGTCAGAGGCAACAGCATTGAGGTTTTTGAACACACGAGAATCTGCACCTGCCTGTTGCAGTTTACGGGAAGCTGCACCTGCCTGTTGCAGTTTACGGGCTGCATCAGATACGTCTGCCATTAGCAAGTTTGCAAAGTCATCATGTGTAAGGTTGTATTCTTTCAAAACTGCACGATAAAACTTATCGCCTTGTCCATCTTTCTTTTCATTTAACTGGCGAATGGTACGTGCAACACCTTCAGTAACACGTTCACCTTCAAGCAATCCTTTATCAGACTTTTTCATAATATCTACTGTGGCAGCAAATATGCGCTTTGTTCTTTGCTCATTTATAGATATTGTAAGTGTAGGTTCACCAGCTAATACGCTTTCAGGTTTTTCTCCAAGTGTACGGGCAAGACCCTCTACGTCACCTCTTGGTGTAATACCTACTTGTTCTGCAATATCATCACGAACTTCTTTACCTAAAGCTACTTTTTCAGGGTCAAGTGGACGTAATGCACTGCTTAATGTGCTTGCAATTTCTTTGTTCTTTTCTAGTGTCTTATCAGCTTTGGTAACAGCTTTCTCATTAGCCTTTTCTACAGCTTTAGATGCCTCTTCTACAAGTTCACCCGTACCTGCCTCTACTTTACGTGTCAGCATACCTTTACCTACACTTCCAAGCACAGCAACAGGTGCGCCACTTAAACCAAAGGCAAGCGCAGTTTCAGTTACACTATAATCATCACGGAGGTCGGCAGCTATTTCTGCCTTTTGCGCTGCTACATTTTGAAGAGAACCTGCTACACCTTCTACAGCAACAGCAGTTTTAATTGGATTGGCAGCAGCTTTGGCAGCAAGAGTAGACACAGGGGATTTGAGTGCCTGTTTAAGTGTTTGTTGCACAGCTAGTTTAGCAGCTTGTTGTGCAGCTACACCGCCCAATTTACCTGCACCGGGAAGTGCTAAACCTACATATGTAGAGGGAGCAGTGAGGATGCCTTGAGCATAGTCACCAGTTGCAGTCAGCCAGTTGTCAGAGAAAGCTGGCATTTCTGCAAATGTTTGATGCAGTAATCTATAGTCACTTAGACGTTGAGCAGCTTTATCATCTTTGCGTTTAGTAGCATCTGCAGCTGCTGCTGACACATAACGATAGTCATTTGCTGCAGTTATTTCATTTACATTAAATACACGGAAATGTTCTATAAACTCTTCCATTGCATCATCTTCAGATATATCTGTCATACCAAGACGGTCACGAGCAAAACGGACAGCCGCTTCACGAATCGCTGAATTACCTTCAATGTTTTGCTGGGCTACAGTTGTAGCCACTTCATCGTCTTCTTCTGCTGAACTTTGACGTAGTAATTCAATACCAGATACAGGTTTATCTGAAACGGGTTTCGGTGCTTCAACAATAGGCTGTTCAACAACCTTCTTTTCTTCTTCATCATCTTTTAGTATAGATTGTCTTAGTAATGAAATAGACATTATTGCTTACTCATTAATCCAGATGGCAATTGTAGAGAAGGTCTTGGTTTACGTGCGTCTTCAAGTTGTTGTTGTCTAGCTTCAGATGCACGTTGTTGATTTAATATTCTACGGTTTCTTGATTCTGGATTTAACTCTGACAATACCTTTGCAACAGTTGAAGAGATGCTTGCTACATCCATGCTAGTATCCCCAGCGTATTCTACTTGCTTTAGCTGTTGAGTAATTTGATTAGCGTTTAGACCTTGTAAAGCCATCTCTGCTATTCTTTTTTCCAAACCATCAAGACCTGTATCATCTTTAGATGCTATAAACTCAACAGTTGTAGCAAACTGCTCATCACCATGTAAATCCATAGCAGCTTGATAGGCATTTTGAGGATTACCATTAACTTTAGTTATACGCTCAATTATAGACAACGCTCCTTCTACAGTTTGTGGATATTGTAGCTTTTCTTCTTCGGTAGCTTCTCCTGTAACATCTGCAGTATTAGGCTGTGTCGGTTTGGCATCTGTTGAAATAGCTTCTGTTGTCTGGTCGCCAACTGAAGTTGCAGTATCCTTATCCGTAGAAGTATCTGATGATGTTGTCTGTCCAGACAAACTTCCAGACTCAGCGATTGGAGGAACTTCACCTGTAATATTTTTTATGTGTTGCTCTATTGCTGGATTTGTCTCAAACAGAGGACGTAACCTATCAATAGTTATCTGTCTAGCTTGCTTTTGTTTTGCTAATCCTTCATAATATATATCTTGAGATGCCTGTGGTAACTCTTCAAGCACTAGCATCTTGTTTTCTATTCCAGTTGCTATTGTTACAAAGGCTTTACCGTCAGCACCTCCCAACAGTTGAGAAATTATATCGTTTTCAACAGAAGTAAAATATGACCTAGCAGAATTTAATTGTGACTCAGTTACATTACCCACACCTTGTATGAGTCTTTCATTTTCTTTTCTATTATCAATTTCCTGTTGAGCCAGCTTGAACTCATCAGAATCTACACTAATATCTCCGCTGTTTACCCTTTCAAGTAACTCTTCTTCCATCTCTTGCGTTATTTGGGATTGAGTTTTCTCTTCACCAGAAAGTGCTTTTTTCTGTTCAGTAAGTTCCCTTACTTTATCAATATTATTTAAATATTGTTGACGCTTTATTTCAGCATCAAGAATACCTATTTTACTGCCAGTTGATTTTGCTTCAGCCATGTCAATGTTATAAGACAATTGACTTGCATCATCAAAAAGTTTTTGTAATTTGTCCGGGTCTGTTTCCCTACTAATCATCTGCTTTGTAGCATCTAATTTAGTTGTCATATCACCGCTTGCTGCAGCAGCAGTTAATGCTGTACTTAACATTCCCTGCAACTCTTCGTTTCGCTTTTCTGTATTATCAGGATTAGCTAACTTATTATTGATATATTCAATACGTTCAGATGCCTTCATTCCAGACATCTTAAACTTCTCTGCGTGGAATGTTATAGTAGGCAGAGATACTGATTCAAAAGTAGTGTCACCAATAGCTGCAGTGATGTCTTCTTTTGCCCTTGTAAGACCCATTTGTACTACATCAATAGGTTTACCTACAACTTTACTTACAAGCCCACCAGCAGGACGTTCACCACGCATACCCTCTGGTACACGATAGTCACCTGCAAATGTTTTAGGCGCACCAAGAAATGCATTGGCATAGTCAGTGAATGAACCAGTCGGTGAATCTTCAGAAGCACGACTAAAGAACTGACCTAAATCTTGCCCCTGATCATTTTTAGCAGTGCGTAGTTCGGCAATACGGTCTTTATACGCATCAAGAGAACCCATTTCTTTTAGCAAACCTGCTGCATATTGTTTTGCTTTTACTGAATTAGCATCACCGCCAAAAAGAGCATACCCTTCTTTAAGTGCTGCTTCTACTTCGGAAACTTCTGCAGCACGTTTTTCCTGTTCTCTTAGTGCTTTTTCAAGCTGACGTTCAGCAATGCTATCAACACGAGTGTTAATACGCTTGATGTCATTTTTAAGTGCTTCATTAGCAGATGTAGCAAGACCTTCAACAAGACCGTAGAAAAAGGACATTAGGCACTCCTAGACATTAAACCGCCAACACGTTCTTCTGCGGCACTTTTCATTTCTTTAATAACAGTTCCTGATTTTTCTTCAGATAGTTTGTCATCATCTGGTGTTTCTGACACTCTTTCAATAGCATTATCAACAAGAGAACTTCTTACTCTCTTATCTTTTTCTAACCCAGAATTATAATCTATTTTAGCTGAATCACCAATCAACATAATCAATTCTACAAGAACAGGCAAAAGAAGCATACCTACGTCAATAGTGTGCTTACCTTCCATAACACCAGCAAGTTGCATTGTGTTTGCAATTACTGTTACTGGAATACCCATTTCCATAACATCAAGAAGCTGCTCAGATACTTCATCTGATTGCAAACGAGGGATATAATAATCCAATGCTTCTTCTATAGTGTTGTATTGTGGTGGATTTTGCCACGGTCTAGCACCAAGTTCGTGTGTCAGTGACATACCGGGAATAGGTGCATCAAACATGGGCTGCATTGCTTCAGCCATTTTTCAATTCCTCACGTTTTGCTTTGATAGCTTCAATGTAACTTGCCGCACGAAGTCTTGGTTCATTGATGTCAAAAGTATTATTTTTCTGTTGCATAGGTTTTTTAGGCCCAAGAAGACCGCCCTTATCTTGAATAGGTGCTTTTGTTTCCTTAGACATCTTTTCCATATATGACATCATATTCTGATGAGCAATTGGTGTAGGGTCATTTAGAGGCACGTCTATACTCCATTTTATAGTTTTTAATAACTTTATTCATTAAAACTTTTATTGCTTTCTTAATAAGAGGCTTATCACTAATATATTCCGCAAACTTTTCACCATACTTAACATATAGTTTAAGTAACCATTTAGGTGCTTTATGTGTCATCCAATTACGGAATACTAACCATGTATAGTCTTGAGGCCCATATACTTCACGTGCTACCCAACAAAACTGTATCCAAGCACTTCCAAGTGTTCCAATTAAACTACCCAAAGCTGACCCTGCTGCAGATTTACTAGCAGCTTTCTGTGCATCTGCTTGTGCGCTTGCACTAAGCTGTGCTACAGCTAAGTTATTCATTCTTTCTAACTCACTTTCAGCAGACTTCCATGCCCATTCCATGCTGTCTGCATAATATGTCCACAGATTATCATATGCCTGTTTAGATACATCAAGAATAGCATTAGCATTAAGTTCGTTAGCACGGTTAATTGCTGCAGTATCAGCAGTAGCAATTTCTCTGCGCCACTGTGCATTAGACTGCGCAATGACCAACTGGTTCTGTGCATTAAATTGGTCACGCTGATTGTTTAACTCGGCATTAAATCTTTCAACAGTATTTACCTGCCCTGCGTTAAACTGTGCTTGAGCATTTGTTTGTGCCGCATTAAACTGTGATGTTTGCGAAGCAAGGTTTGCAAAGAATTGGTCAACCTGATTTTGTGAACTAGCGTTAAACTGACGAGCAGCATTCTCTGCAGCTTGGTCAGTAAACAATGCTTGCACTCTTTGTTGCGCACGGAATAATTCAGTTTGCTGTCTATTAGATAGATTAGCCATATCCATCTGCAAAAAGTTCTGTGCGTTTTGAACAGCAGCCTGTTGGCGATTGTTTAGGTTAGCAGTATCTAACTGAGATAACGCAGCAGCCTCTGCCATCACAAGAGCCTGTCTATTATTCAGGTTTGCAAGGTTCATTGAGTTAGCAATACGGCTATTCTCTAGTGCTACCTGTTGTTCTGCAGTAAAGTTCATGTTGGCAACTTCACTAACTTTAGATGCATTCATTACCTTTGCTTGGAATGCTTGGTCAAACTCTTGACCCATAAACCTTGCACGTTGTTCTGCAGCTAACATGGTAGCCTGTTGACGATTAGAAAGATTTTGAGATTCAAATCTTGCTACAGTCTGAGCATCTGCCATTGCAATAGGCATTGCACTTTCCATAGCAGCTTGTACAACAGCTTGACCAGCTAGTGATGAAGCACCTAAACCACGTGCAGCCATAGCTGCAGTAGCTGCTCTCATAGCACCAGCAGCCCATGCAGGTGTCTGACCACCCTGAAAATCTTGCATCAGGTTATCTAACTGACCTTGAACAAGTGCTTGTGTAGTTGGTTGTGCTTGCACTGCTGCTTGTTCTGTTTGAGCAGCTAACTGAGAAGCCTTAGTAGCATCTACACCTGTACCACTAATAAGTTCGCCTTGCTGAATCTGCCTCTGTTGAGGGTTATTCATCAGAATAGCATTGCCCTGTGCAGCTTGTAGATTACCTACAGATGAAGCAGTCTGCTGTGCAGCAGTTACTTGCGCACGAGGGTCTTGAGGATTTGCTTGAGCAGCTTGTGTAGCATTTACAGCAGCATCTACATCGGCAGCAGCAGTATCTGCTTGCATTAAATTTGCTTGTGTCTGTGCTTGTTGCGTTGCCTGTGCTGTACCAGCAAGAGCAGTATTAACAGCTACACCACCAGTAAGCTGACCTGTTCCTGCACCTAAAAGCTGGTCCTGTGTTACAGGTGTGGTAGCAGCAGTTGTTACACCGCCAACTGGTAATGCCGGGTCATACATACGTTGTACTGTAGCATCACCAATGTTTAGATTAGCAGTGGTTGTAGGGGTTGTACCTGTACCAGTTGTACCTGTACCAGTTGTAACAGTACCACCCGGAGCAAACTTTTTAACTGCACCACCTTTAGCCATCTGCATAGCCTGTTGTTGGTATTGCTGCATGGTCTGTTGCTTAACAGGGTCTTGCGCAAGGAATTGATTAAACCCATCCATGCTACCCTGATAGCCCATAGAACGTGCTATCTTTTCCATGCCACTAGGTTTAAATGCTTTGAATTGCATCATGATTACTTATCCTTGTACAAATTCCAGATTTTCCAGCCTACATATATAATAGACATGACTCCCAGCACAAGTGCTACCCATTGGTTCATGGCAGGTAGCCAGAGTGGTGCAGAGATGCCGCCTGTTGCGATTGCTAAGTCAGTCTGGTTCATCATTCTGCATCCTGTATTGTTAGTTCGCCAGCATCTACCTGACGCAAGATTTCTGCGTAGTGGCGGTTGGCTGGGTCAAGAGGAACAAACATTTCTGTGCCGTCAATGGTGGCCTTTACGCCAGATTGATTGCCATCAATGTCATTGTAATACTGTGCGCTAGTAATGTTCATTTTTATAGTAATGTTCATTTTTATAACTCCGCCTCAAACTTAACATATGTAGTGCTGTAACCGGTGGTATCTGTATAAGACGAAGTTATATACGACTTAAATCCATATTCACTAGTTGCATACTCAGTGAAACTGCCTGTGCTATAAGAAACGTCTGCCGTTGGTGTGGCTCTCATTGGAACTGGAAAGAAAACAGGCAAAAACTTATGTGTGCTTACATACTGATACGCATAGTAACCAGAATTGTTTGCGTTTTGCCAATAATACCTCTGACACTTGGCTAGATTTTCACCATAGCTTTCGTGCAAGAATGGCGTGGCGGTAGAGCCGACTTCCAGCTTTACGCCTGTGATTGCAAAGTAATCTGAAGTTGAGGTCGTAATATCTATGTCTGCTCCGTATCCAGTATTACCTGCCAAATATGTAACCCATCCATTACCAGTAACATCACCGCTTGAAGTAAAATCTGAGCCAGTTTTAAGCCACATATAAATTTCCAGCCCTGCGAAAGAATTATTGCGTATATCACCTGATGTATTGCCAGCAATAGTGAAGGTTTTATATTCCCAAGTATCTGCGGCACTAATAGTGACTTGAGTGACATTTTGATAAGTAGTGGCGGTTGGAAGGGTAGAATCTGTTGAGCGAATTTCAACATTAAAAGTACCAGTTTTATTTGACTTTACCCAAAAAGATAACGTCAAAGATTCTGCCGATGATGTGCCAAATTTAAGATGCTGAAGATTTTGGCCTTCAATTAACTGCCCAATTAATGAATAAGAACTAGATGAAAATGTACCTGTAGTTGAACAAGCCATTTTTTGTGAGTTTGAAAATCCCTGACCAGATGGAACATCTGTGTCTTGCGATACATCCATTGTTGCAGTACCAGCAGTAATATAAGTTATCCATCTATCTGCACCACCGTATCCAGAACTACTTGCGGAAATAGTTACATCGCCTCTCTGTGCAACCGCCATATCTCCGTTGATGAAAAGGTTAGCCCCTGACACAGTACCAGCATCTGCCGCACCAGCTAGGTCTGCAAAATCTCTTGCTCTACTCATTTCTTATACCCCATCAGGCCAGTCGTTAATTGGTGCATTACCAGTAGGCACACCATCTGCATCTAC
>Ga0181566_10004872_pt1 | contig 10862 bp, 8 predicted proteins | sample 101ome_15_FD_133762 | JGI IMG/M metagenome (GOLD analysis project Ga0181566, IMG submission 133762) | Coastal salt marsh microbial communities from the Groves Creek Marsh, Skidaway Island, Georgia - 101402AT metaG (megahit assembly) | ecosystem: Environmental > Aquatic > Marine > Intertidal zone... | reverse complement strand
TTCCCGAATCCACTCGCAGGCGAAAAAGGTTGCCCTGCTGGTCATATTTTGGCCCGCGGCATCGCCGGTGGAGTAGTCGAAGCGCGTCGCGATGTAGTTGTGAAAGTGGTAGTTCTCGATTTCGAGCAATTTGCCCACCGAGGTTGTTTTCTCGGCCTGCTCTTTAATGGCGTCGAAATTGGCCCTGAGCCATACCTGAAAGTCTCTGGCTTCCCGGGCGTCAGCGAAAATAAAAATGGGAGCTCGTTGCATCGACTCGGCAGAGACGGTCGTTTTTACGCCTCCCGCCTCGCGAATCACCTTCATTCCACGGTTGTAGCTGGCAAGCATGGTGCCTTCCACAGTGGCCATGGGCACGTAAAACTCGCCCTGGGCGTGCTCTCCGTCAATCAACAGAGGGCCCGCGACGCCCACGGGAATCTGAGCAACACCCCATAGATTTTCGATGTTTCCCGCCATTACATGGGGGTCGTAGGAGTAGGCCTTAGTGTGATTCAGCTTGGCGCCGGTTTTTTCTTCAATAAACGTCTGACGAGCGCTAACAATCTCCTCACAAAAATCGTCGTCGGGATGTCTAGGGATCTTGTTACTGTCTGTCATGCGGCGAGAACCCGCGCACGCGCTGCCTGATATTCGTCGTACAGTTTGTCGATGTACTGTGCCGCGGGTCCGGTGGTCTTGACTGCGCCAATGCCCTGGCCGGACCCCCAGATATCTTTCCAGGCCTTTGCATCGGTATTTCCGCCAGAGCCAAAGTCCATTTTGGTGGGGTCGCTAACAGGAAGGTTGTCGGGATCGAGCCCGGCTGACTCAATCGATGGGCGCAGGTAGTTGCCCCAGACACCGGTGAAAAGATTGCTGTAGACGATATCGTCGGCGCCACAGTCGACGATCGCCTGTTTGTAGCCTTCGGTGGCATTTGCTTCATCGGTAGCGATAAAGGCTGACCCAATGTAGGCGAGGTCTGCTCCCATCGCTTGAGCAGCGAGCACGGCATCCCCATTGGCGATAGAGCCTGAGAGGAGCAACGGACCGTTAAACCACTCGCGGATTTCCTGAATCAATGCAAACGGTGACTGAGTTCCTGCGTGGCCTCCGGCACCTGTCGCGACAGCAATCAGTCCGTCAGCCCCTTTTTCGATCGCCTTTTTGGCGAAGCGGTTGTTGATGATGTCGTGAAGCGTAATACCCCCGTAGCTGTGGGCTGCTTCGTTCACCCATTCTTTTGCACCCAGAGAGGTGATCATGATGGGCACTTTGTATTTCACACACATTTCAACGTCATACTCTAGCCGCGGATTGGATCCGTGGACGATTTGATTGACGGCGAATGGTGCAGCGGGCGAATCCGGATTCTCCTGATTATGGCGATCAAGTTCCTCGGTGATGCGTTTCAACCATTCTTCGAGTACCGGCTCGGGCCTTGCATTCAGGGCGGGAAACGAGCCAACGATGCCAGCTTTACATTGTGCGATCACCAAATCGGGGTTGGAAATGATAAAGAGCGGTGAGCCTATGATGGGGAGTCGCAGTTGTTGCAGGATAGGTGGCAGGGCCATGGGTAAAGGTCTCCGACAGGTCGTGGGTTGGGGAAGGCTGCCAAGCGAATGGGCACCATTACAAACGGAATTTGAACTTACAGTATGTTTTTTGTCCTTTCAAGTATGTTTCCTGATGTGGGGCTTCTGTGACAAGCTCTCGTCTCACTTGATAGCTAGGGTTCGGTAGTTCTCTCGATGTACCACAGTTATTTCGGCCTCTCAGAGTCACCCTTTTCCATCGCGGTGAACCCTCGCTATCTGTTCATGAGTGCGCGGCACAGGGATGCGCTGGCCCATCTTTTATACGGGGTAGGGAGTGGTGGTGGTTTTATCCTGTTGACGGGCGAAGTGGGCACCGGCAAAACCACCATTAACAGGGCGCTGTTGGCCCAGCTGCCCGACAATGTGGACCTCGCTATCATCCTTAATCCCGCCTTGAGTGCCACGGAGTTGCTGGCCGCGGTGTGCGATGAGTTTGCGCTTGAGTACTCCGCCGAAAGTAGCAGTCTTAAGACGCTGACCGATTGCCTGCATCACTTTTTGTTATCGAATTTCAAACGCGGACGTAAAACGGTGTTGATGATCGATGAGGCGCAGCACTTGGACTTCGAGGTGCTGGAGCAAATCCGATTGCTCACAAATCTTGAAACCGATGAAGAAAAGCTGCTGCAAATTATTCTCATCGGTCAGCCTGAACTTGCTGCCAAATTGGCTCGACCCGAGTTGCGACAGCTTAATCAACGCATTACCGCCCGCTATAACCTTGAGCCCCTGAACCGGCAGGAAACAGGTGCCTATATAAATCACCGTCTCTCGGTAGCGGGTCTGCCTCCCGGTCATGACATTTTTTCAAGCGCCGCCATTCAGGAGGTTCACAAGCAGTCTGGGGGTGTGCCCAGACTGATTAATTTGGTCTGCGAGCGGGTATTGTTGGGCGCGTACGGCAAAGATCAAAATCGAGTGGGTCGAGGTTTGGTACGAGCAGCCGCTCAGGAAGCGTTGGGCCCTTCCGCGCAATCTGCGGCAGGCCTAACCCGATGGACTGCGATCATTGGTGTAACTGCGCTTATCGGGATCACCGCAGTGCTGGGTGCCGTCTTCCTCAACGGCCAGCAATTGCCTCAGGTACAACAGGATTCAAAAGAGCCTGTGATTGCGGTGGTGGAGCCCTCTTCAGGGGATCAGAGAGGCCTGTCGAACGCTGAGGGTTTCCAGCTGGAAAATGCAGTCGCCAACAGGTGGCTTTGGCAGCTGACATTGGATGACCCGGTGAGAGAAGATTTCTGTATGAGGAATGGAACTTCATCTGTGATTTGCGTGCGTGAGCGCAGTGACACCTGGGATCAGTTGGTGGCACTTAATCGTCCGGTGGTGCTCGATACCCGCGGTCAGGATAAATTTTCGTCTAGCATTTTGATTGTCGGTTTTGCTGATCGAGCGGCGTGGACCATCAGCCCGCGAGGGGTTGTGAAGGTACCGTTAATTAAACTGGCTGGGGATTGGACCGGCGCGTATCGATACCTGTGGCTGGCGCCACCAGCATGGAATGGGTCGTTGGGTGTGGGAGATTCCGGATCAGCCGTTGCGGAGCTGGCCGAATTATTTGCCAAATTGGATGGACAGAGCGAAGCTATTACCACCGATGTATTCACGCCGTTTCTAGAAACGCGAGTGAAACTCTTTCAGCGCTCATTGGGCCTCTTGGAAGATGGGGTTGTCACAAGACAAGTGCTGCTTGCTCTCGACAATGAAGTCAGCCCCGGCCAGCCGCTGAATCAGCGCTTGGAGCGCGCTGACATGATTATGGCGGCCCAGTAATGTCGATTATTTTAGATGCCTTGAACAAATCGAGCCCCCAGAGCTCTTCGGAGCCTGAGGCCTCGGTTGCGGATCATGATAAACATGTGGCGGCTGATGTTAGGACGGTCAGTTGGGCGGTCCTTGGTTGGTTGGGGGCCATGCTGCTGACTGCCCTCATCGGTGTTTGGTTTGGCTGGAGTTGGCGTGATGATAGTCAGTTCAGTGAGGTGAGTCGCGACACTGCTGCTGGCTCGATGGCGGAGACGATCGGGCCCAGGGCTGGTCTCGCTGAAAACGTAATTCCCTCTGACACGGCCGAGCCTATCGGGATGTCCATACCTATGGCCGGGAATCAGACAGACAACGCCACGACTGGTAATTCCGTTGGCGGTATGGATAAAAATAAATCCAGTGTTAAGACGTCGTCCGCCAACAGACGAGACAGCAGTGCAGTCACGGGGAGCGAGACGGTACAGCCAGATGTGGTCGCTGCTCCCACGGCGGATCCCGCGGTGGTCGCCCTCTATCAAGGGGCCCGGGGTCAGGATGAGGGGTCCTCTACTTCACCGGACGAAGCATCCGGCGATGTGCCCATAAGCATGACTGGAGATGGCAGTGAGGTGAATTCGCCGGAAGAGGCTGAGATAGATATCGAGGCGGTGCTACTCCGTGCTCAGGCAGCTCTGGGTGAAGAGCCGCTCAGTGAGCATCCCACGCCACTATTGGAGGACCTCTCTCAGCGTAAAAAAGACAGCATCCCGACGGTTGTCTACAGCCAGCACGATTGGAATCCCGATGAATCCACCGTAGTGCTCAATGGGGAGCTGGTGAGGGCTGGGCAGCGAGTGGGTGGGATCCGAGTAGTGGAGATTCTGTCGGACAGCGTGGTGCTGCGATGGCAGGACACCGAGTTTCGGTTAAGAGCGCTCAATAGCTGGATCAACCTTTAGGGAGCAGGATCCGGCAAGGCCTTGTGGATCTCCTTGATGCCCGCCATCACCTCAGGCGACAGTGTGATGTATACGCTCTCTATATTCTCCTTTAGCTGAGTAAGGCTGGTTGCGCCAATGATATTACTCAGGACAAAGGATCGCGTGTTCACAAAGGCTAGCGCCATCTGCGCGGGACTAAGGCCGTGAGCCTCCGCCAGTGCACAATACTTTTCCGATGCCTCCCACGTGGTCGCACTGCTGTAGCGATCAAAGCGCTCAAACAGGCTCAGTCGCGACCCCTGAGGTTTTGCACCATGTCGGTATTTTCCGGTAAGCAACCCCATCGCTAGCGGGGAGTAAGCAAGTAAGCCCACATTCTCTCGATGTGCTATTTCGGCGAGTCCAACCTCAAAGCTGCGGTTTAGAAGGCTGTAAGGATTTTGGATAGACTCGAATTTGGGAAGTCCCTCTCTCTCAGCAATTTGCAGAAACTTCATCGCTCCCCATGGGGTTTCATTGGATAGGCCGAAGCTACGTATCTTTCCGCTCTTTAAAAGCTCTTCAAGGGTTCGAAGAACGTCTTCCAAGGGAGTCCATTTGTCATAATCGATGTGGCTGTAACCTCGATAGCCAAAACAGTTGGTGGGTCGCTCCGGCCAGTGCAGTTGATAGAGATCAATGGTGTCGGTTTGCAAACGTTTGAGGCTTCCTTCAACAGCCGCTGTGAGGTGCTCTCTTGAAAAGTTTGGGCCGCCCCGCAGGAACCCGAATTCCTCCCGAGGCCCCGTCGCTTTTGTTGCCAAAATCCAGTCATCTCGTTTGCCGGTTTTTGCAAACCAGCTGCCGATGAACGCCTCAGTTCGCCCTTGGGTTTCCTCCCGTGGGGGCACTGGATACATTTCGGCAGCATCCATAAAATTGATGCCCTGTTCTAGGGCAAAGCTTATTTGATCGTGTGCCTCTGCCTCGGTGTTTTGTTGCCCCCAAGTCATGGTGCCAAGACAAATTTTTGATACCTTTTTTCCACTGATAGCAGTAAGACTCATAGGTGTTTCCCTGGTGCTGAGTGAATCCTGAATTGATAATGCTGCATGCTACAAGGCATCAGCTTCAGTGGGTGTTTTCAAATCCAGAAATCGTGTCATTGCCTCAAAAACATCTTGCTGTCGCATATACGTTTCAACGTAATCGCGTGCCGCCTCGTTAGCAAACAGAGGAACATTTGCCCCGGTATGCTCCTCGCTCTCGAAATTATTGGTCGCGTAATTGATTCGCATAATGGTCCCATCGTCGAGGCGGACGCGAGCGACTTTGCCCGGTGAATAGACGGGCACGGGGATAGCGTCATAAAGGCTGGGTTCGGGAACAATTTGTGCCGCTTGGGCGTGGTCTGCTGTGACCAGTACCATGGTATTTTGTTGTTGATTCGCATAGTTGAGTGCGACGTTGAGTGCTTCTTCAAGCTGGGCAATTTCGCCTATCGAGCCGCAGGGGTTACGCTCGTGACTTTGCTTGTCGATCGACGCCGATTCAATAACAAGAAAAAAGCCCTTTTGGCTTGTTTCTGTTAGGCGTTCAATTGCTACCTGGGTCAGGGTCGCTAGAGAGGGGGTATTTCCATATTCCGGATTTGACTCGCAGGACATGACCGCCGGTTGCTCAACGCTGCCCAAGCGCCAGTCCAGTGCATTGAGCCATGAGGGATCAGGGCTCTCTGCCTTTCGACCATCTTCGCCCTGCCAGCGCACGGGCAAGTGTTCTTCAGCGAACAAGCCTATCAAACGTTTTTCGGCGGGTATTGGCGAGAGGAGTTTCTCGGACTCTGTGATTACCGCTGCGTTATGCTGTTCCGCAGTGTTCAGCAAGCTGGTTTGTCCATCGGGGAGGTGCTCTAGAAAGTAGAGCAGGCCACCTCCCAGGGCGACATCCACAGGGGATGTCAAGATTTGCTCTGCAATAGATCCGGGCCCACCATTACCCTTAGCATCGTCATAACACCCCTCAAAAGGCAAGCCGTACTTCTCGCCTCCGAGAATTGTTTCGGGCCCTTCGCATATTCGCTTGCTGACATGAGCCATAAAACTGGCGGGGGTGGCATCCGTGATGGATGAAGTGCTGACTGCGCCTGTACCGAAGCCCTCGGCAGCGGCCATTTCGAGGATCGTCATGACGTCCTCATCGGACGGTCCTGTGCCCACCCGCCCGATATTTGTCACCACCCCTGTAGCGAGAGTGGTTGCGGTGTTGGCTGAGTCTGCGACATAAACCCAGTTACCTTCGTCATCGACAGTCTGTACTTGCACCGCGCCGCGAATTGGCATCCTGTCCAACAGCAGTGTTCCATCTGGTCCGGCCAAATAATTACGACCCATCGTGACGTGCTGATCGTCGAAGCCATCGCCTATTAGCAAGATCACCGATCGAGGACTATCGACCTCCGGCGTGTTGGCCATCGCGGTGATGGAAGCTGGCCCCCAGAGGCATAGGAGGGCGAAAAACACAGGAGCGGTTCGTTTCAACATGAGTACACCTTGGTAAGGACGTCAGTCTGGTATCCATCGGGCAGCGAAGCATAGAAGCCACCTGCTAATTGCGCAAGGATGTGGCACACTTCACCTTCCGTTTTTGATCCACACAGATCCGGCTGCGATTTAGCCACAAATGAAGAGGTCGCTACGTTTTATGTCTTTCAATCTGACACCCCGAAAATGCCGACTTATGGCATTACCATTACTTGTCGGCACGGCGTGGCCCGCGGCGGCGGCTGATATATCGGGCGCTGATACCGCGTGGCTCCTGACGGCCACCGCATTGGTCCTGTTCATGACCATCCCGGGTCTCTCTTTGTTCTACGGCGGCTTGGTTCGGGTCCGAAACGTCCTGTCGGTTCTGATGCAATGCTTCGCGCTTACCGCTCTTATGTCGTTGGTTTGGTTTGTGGCGGGCTATACCATTGCGTTTGGTTCTGCTGGCGTTGAGCAGGGCCCATGGATTGGTGACTTCGGCAACCTTTTCCTAGCCCAAATTGCGATGGATGGCGTTAATGGTTCCATCCCCGACACGCTTTTCGTTATGTTTCAGATGACCTTCGCAATCATTACCCCCGCGCTCATCGTGGGTGCTTTTGCCGAGCGGATGCGTTTTTCCGCGATGTTGATTTTTAGCACTGCTTGGCTGCTTTTCGTTTATGCGCCAGTTTGCCATTGGGTTTGGGGCGGCGGATGGCTGGGTACCATGGGGGTTCAGGATTTTGCCGGCGGTACAGTCGTGCATATTACGGCGGCTGTCGCCGCGCTTGTTGCGGCCTTGATGATGGGGCCCAGACGAGGCTTTGGCAGTGTTGCGATGCCGCCACACAACTTAACCCTCACCGTTACTGGCGCGGGTATGCTGTGGGTGGGTTGGTTCGGTTTTAATGCCGGTTCCGCCGTAGCTGCCGACCAAAGTGCGGCCATGGCAATGCTGGTTACGCACTTGTCCGCAGCTTGTGGTTCGCTGGCCTGGATGGCAATGGAGTGGATTAGGCACGGCAAGCCCTCGGTCTTGGGAATTGTTACGGGCATGGTTGCCGGTCTTGGTACGATCACGCCCGCTTCGGGCTCAGTGGGGCCTGCGGCCGCAGTCGTCATAGGACTTTCCGCCGGGGTTGTTTGCTATTTCGCGACGATCACACTCAAAAACAAGCTGAAAATTGATGACAGCCTTGATGTGTTCCCAGTCCATGGGGTGGGAGGTATGTTGGGCATGATGATGGCCGGTGTCTTCTGCTCTCCCAGCCTCGGGCTTTTCAGCGGCAATGGCTTCTCCGACGGTATCAGCACAATCGGCGGTCAGCTTGTGGTGCAGGCAACAGGTGTTGTTGCAACGTTTGTCTATACGGCAGTAGCGAGCTGGGTGCTCTTCAAGATCGTGGATCTGCTTGTGGGGCTTCGAGTGGACGATGAGGAAGAGACTATTGGTCTGGATCTCGTGCTCCATGATGAGCGAGGTTACGATTTGTAATCAGCCTGCGTCGTCTTTAATCTCGCCTCAAGTCATCTTTAATGGCGATTGGTGTGGGAAAGTTGAAGACGACCAGGTAGCTCGATATTAGAAGTGTCAAGATGGTGGTGGCTTGAATCAATGTGTTCCCCGTCTCGGAAAGAACGCCGCTTTGAAACGCCACCATCCCGATAAGCAGAGCGAACTCAGAGCATTGCCCTAACCTGAACCCGAGATTCCAGGCGAGCTTGTGGGATTCACTAACTCCGCGAAGAAGACCGTGGTAGATCACTGGTTTGAGAGTCAGTAGAGCGGCTGCGATGATCATCGCAGGGAGTAGCACAGCAGGCAGGGTTGCCAGATTGAATTGGGCCCCAACTGCGAAGAAGAAGATCACGAGGAAGAAATCTCTGAGTGGCTTGAGGCTTACCGCGATGTATTGGGCAATGGGGCTCGTCGCTACCGCCACCCCCGCCATGAAGGCGCCAATTTCTGCGCTTAGACCTAACACTAGCGCTATTTCGGCTACCCCAAGGCACCAGCCTACCGATAACAGAAAAATGTACTCATGGTAGCGATCAAACCGGCTGATCAGTGGTATTAGAACAAAGCGCACCGCGCCCCAGCAGCCAATGCCCAGTAGCGGTAACATCAGAAGCGGGCGTATTACCGAGGACAAATCCCCTGGCCCACCCGCACTTTGTAGTACCACCAGCAGAATAATGGCCATCAGATCCTGAAACAGCAGTAGCGCCACCAAAACTTCGCCCAGGTGGCGATGATGCAGCACCGTAGTCGGCAACAGCTTGATGCCGATAATCGTGGAAGAGAACATGAGCGCGGTTGCAATTACCGAGGCGTCAGAGGCTGAAAATCCAAACAGCAGGGCCAGCCCTCCGCTGATAGCGGCAAAAGACGCCGAACTCAACAGAGCCACTAATGAGGAGGCACGTAGACTGTTGAGCAGAGCTCGTGGCTGCATGTCCAGGCCCAGTAGAAACAGCAAGAAAATAATGCCTACGTGGCCAGCATCGTTAACCAGCCGTACGTTGGCGATGACGCCGCTGCCGTAGGGGCCCAGCAAAGCACCGAGGGCTATGTAGGCGATGATGATCGGTTGGCGGGTATAAAGAGCGAGTGAGGCGAGTAGGGCTGCCCCGAGGAAAATGGCGGCAAAGGTAAACGTAATGCCGCTCATATCCATAGTTCACCTCTCGCTAAGAATGACCTGGCGTTCGGAGATAGTCGAGGGCTGCAATGTGACAGAGATCGCGCGCAGCAGTTCCGAAGCTGTTTCTTTATTCACTGCGGGGGGCAGAAGGAAACTGTCGAACCCGCATCGATAGAGATATTGTAACTGATCTTCGGCATACGCCCCCGTAGCGCGCAGTTCTCCGGTAAAGCCTATGTCCCTAAGTCGGCGACCCAGGGTGAAACCTCGTCCGTCGTTCGAGTCTAAAAAGTATATTTCCACATAACTGACAGATGCGATGAATGCTTCCAAAGGTGCAATATCGTCAGCCGTGCTGACTCTCAAGCGGCTGCCGTTTTGCTGCGTTAACCATTCGCTGAATGAAGGGATGCTGAGATTCACCGCATCGTTGGCGGCTAGCCCATAATCGTCGGTTTGCGCGATGGGGGTCGCTTCGTTGTCAGTGAGTTGCGCTGGCATAGACTGCTTCCTTAAACGGAGTGATACCGATTCGGTCGTAGGTCTGAATAAATGTTTCCTCGGGTAGCCGGTTGTGAACAAAGGTCACCAGCAGTTTTTCGACCACCTCGGGAATATCATCAGCACTGAAGGACGGGCCCAGAATTTTTCCGATAGCCGCCTTGTTACCCTGACGTCCGCCAATGGACACCTGAAAAAATTCCCTGCCCTTTTTATCAACCCCAAGAATCCCGATATGACCAATATGGTGGTGTCCACAGGCATTCATGCAGCCTGAAATATTCAATTCGATTGGGCCCAGATCGAAGAGGTAGTCTGCATCATCGAAGCGCTGATGAATCGCCTTTGCAACCGGGAGGGATCGAGCGTTTGCCAGTGAGCAAAAGTCACCGCCGGGGCAGCTGATGAGATCGCTCAGGGAACCTGCGAGGGCCCACGCAAGTCCGTGTTGCTGGAGTGTTTCCCACAAGCGGTAAAGCGCCCGCTCTTCCACGTCCGCAAGCACAATATTCTGCTCGTGACTGGTGCGCAATTGTCCGAAGCTAAAGTCATCTGCGAGATCCGCTAAAAAATCAAGCTGGTCAGCGGTGACATCCCCGGGTGCGCTGCCGTGACCCTTGAGCACCACGGTCACTGCGCGATAGCCGGGCTGCTTGTGTTCGTGGGTGTTGCGCGAAAGCCAGCGCAAGAAAATCGGATTGCTGTGCATCTCTGTTGGGGGAAGATCGGTTTTGTACGCCGGCGGCGAAAATGCCTTTTGGAGAGGTTCAAGTCGCTCGGCTGTCAGCGTGAGTTCGCCATTTCGTAGTCCGACCCATTCGCGATCGACGGCGTCGCGAAACGCATCAATGCCCATGGCTCTTACAAGAATCTTAATGCGCGCTTTGTACTTGTTGTCTCGACGGCCCAATGCGTTATAAACCCGCAGAATGGCCT
>Ga0181566_10004869_pt1 | contig 10865 bp, 17 predicted proteins | sample 101ome_15_FD_133762 | JGI IMG/M metagenome (GOLD analysis project Ga0181566, IMG submission 133762) | Coastal salt marsh microbial communities from the Groves Creek Marsh, Skidaway Island, Georgia - 101402AT metaG (megahit assembly) | ecosystem: Environmental > Aquatic > Marine > Intertidal... | reverse complement strand
TTATTATATCTAATGCTAATTTGTTTATTGTATCATCAGGTGCACCTAACCACTGCAATAGTTTTTTCAGTTTATGAGAAAGATTTCTTCCTGGTTGCCAACTTGCTTTAAAACCACAATTGAAACAGTGATAACTTACACCTCCATCGGGATTAGAAATTAATCCGCCTCTTTGTCTTGTGTCTGCACTAGTACCGTTGTGATGACAGCAAGGAGCATTAAAAGATAACCAGCCACTTGGTGTCTGTTTTCTTTTTGACGGTAAAAACGTCATAAGTGTTTCTGATACGATGCTCATAGTATTATTATACTATCGAGCGGTTGGAAAGTCAATACCTAAATATAGTTTATTGTTATTTTTTTATCAAAAACTCTTGATGCTCCGTAGAATATAGCGAAGTAAAACATAGTTCCTAATAAGGTATTTTGAAAGAATGGAATAGCGGCTATGTAACATTCTAGTAATCCGCTTAAGGTATATCCATAATATCCACTGGTCCATACTGCAAAGTTTGTTATAACAAAAAACATTATAGGTCCTATAAACAGCATAGGTAATAGTTTTACACGAGTTGATAGCAATGTGCAAAGAGCTATTGAACCATATGTCCAAAGCATAAAACTATGTAATCCCCAGTATAAGTCTGCAACAAACATTGCCAATAGTGTTGCAGCAATAACTGCTAACTTATCTTTTACGATGTAAGGAGCAAATATAGCCACTGCTAATATAGGAGTAAAGTTTGGCGGATGGGGGATTATCCGACTTAAAGCCATAACGGCTACGAATCCCCCAAACCACAAGATTTTCTCTACCATGCGTAAGTAGTTCCTGTCCATGTTTCCGTTCTTTGGAAATGCGGATTGATATCATTTAACATGTAAAGGCTTATGCCATTACCTATTGAATAACTTAGGTTAACTGTCTGGCTGTACACGTCTAGCGTATGATCCGACGTAGCACTATCTATTGCAACTGAGGCACTATAAGTTGTACTAAACTTATCTGTCCAAGGTTTAGTAGCATAAAAATATCCATACTTTAATTGGGAATTCATGCCTTGCTCTAGAGTCACACTATACATAATGTCGTCAGTGACCTTTTTGCTAGTAACTTCTTCTGCTTGTATTACTGTAGCGAAAAGCAGAATAAAAACGCTTATTATTGTTTTCATATAAGACTAATATACATTCTTTTGTATAAAAGTCAACCGAAAACTTATTAATTTCTAACTAGAATTTTAGATACTTTACTTGCAGGGTCTTTGCTACATTTGAATCTCAAATGACTAAAAACACCATTAAAATTGACATATGATGGTTCTGTTTCTGATCCTGTAAAGGAAACTGTTGATATGTCTGCCCAATTTGTGCTATCAACTACTGCATTTTCTAATGTTGCCTGCACAACTACATCACCATCATAGCTAGATGCATATATTGCCGCTGTGTGCAATGCTTCATTTCCATTGATTGCAGGTTCAGCTGTGATAGATTCTGAATACCATACACTATCATCTACGCCTGCTTTACCACTGTCTTCAGTAAACGTAGAAACATTATATGATGCTCTTGGCCCAGGAAATGCATATGTGTCCACAAGTATTGTAGCATCATTATCAAAATGACTATCAACGTAAGTAATTGTTTTATTTGCGGCAGAGTCAACTAGATAAATGTTATAGCGTAGGTATTGTTTCTTAATGTTTAAAAGATCGTTTTCTGTTATAGTAACAGTAAACAAACCTCTAGATGCACTGCTATCACTTATTTGATTTACTACACCGTCATGTGCTATTACTTGATTACCTGCTTCGTCAAACGCTACAAATTTTGGCGTGTAACTTGCAACATTAATAGGTTTTTGATCTGCATTTACTAGTCTAAATTGTAAAGCATTATCAATACCTTTATATACTTTAAGTTGTCTTTGGTACACTGGTCTATACTCCGTTATGAAACCTTTATCATTAGCGACAATGGTTACTCTATTATTTACTAAATATCTTGGTATTAACTGCATAACATATTTAGTAGGAAAACAATATAACCAAATGCTAAGAAATGAAATAGAGGAGAAGTATCCTTTTATCAGTGTTGTAACATATGGGGGTAATGAATACGTAGGTATCATTGTAAATCAGGACCAATATGTAACCACTATATTGAACTTCTCTACTCTAAGATCTGAATACGATAAAAAGCTATTTCTAAAACTAGGAGAAGTATGGTGGATGGAAAGCAACAGGCTTATTCCTATTACTATATTTTTAAGGAAAGAAATAGAAAGAATAAAATACTGCTCAATGTCTATGAATAGTAAAGACGTAAAGGTAGTGCTAGGACCAACAGTTAATTTAAATAATCTACATGTAAAAAGGGTTAAAAGAAAAAGCGTTCAGCTTATAAGAAAACCTAAGAAGTAATTTGCTCACATAGCAAGTTTATATGAACTACACATGCAACAGCATATGATACAGCATGTGCCTTTTTGAAATAATATTCACCGTTTGTTGGTTTTTTCCAAACTTCTTTTTCGATAGTATTCCAGTCGCTGTTCGATAGATGTCTTTTGGCCGGGCGAATAATTGCTAGTGTTGCGGCTAGTTGTGATACTGAAGTTGGCTTTAATTGCTTTATCAAACTATGATGACCGCTTAAATGAAAAACCTTGTCTACAAAATCTTTGTGTTCTAAAAGCTCCCACATTGGATTTTTATTCATTAATTTGTAAAGATGTTCTTCATCCTTAATGTCTTTGTAAATAGACACATTTAAAAAATCTAATTTAAAGTATCCTCTATCTTCAGCTGTTTCGTAATCTAAAGTGCAAAGATTATCTAATGGATTGTGTGGACACTCAGTTACATATACTCCTGTGTTATGTTTTTTTCCTGTTGTTAATTTTGCCACACGATGATGTACTTTGTCTAATATAATATCTCTATCAGCAAAATCTATATCAATATCAGGCATTGTCTTTTTTAATAATCCCATTCTGCCAGTTTTCTGCACAGTCTTCAGCGTATCTTTTACTGTGTCCTACAATTGGCCTGCTTTCAACTAACTTACCGTTTTCGTCATACATATCTACAACGTAGTGTGTTTCTTCTCTAATTTCTGCTCGGCGCATATTTCTTCTCCATTTTTTTAGCTTTCTTTGTAGCCATGTCCCATTTTAATTTAGATACTCTATCTTTAAATGTAATACCATGTAGATGATCCCATTCGTGTAAAAACACTTTTGTCGTATATCCTTTTACAGCAGTTCTTTTTAATTCAAGTGTTTCATCATAGTATTCAACAAGTATTTCTTTAGGTCGTGTTACCTTTACATATACATTTGGAAAACTTAAACAACCTTCTAGTTCTAATAATGTATCTTTTGTGTGTTGTAAGACTTTTGGATTTATAATTAGAGATATGTTACTTTCATTTTCGCCCATAATAAAAAGTTGTGCATCTAACCCAACTTGATTAGCAGACAAACCAATTCCTCCATTTTGTAGCATAATATCTGTCATATTTTTTTTAATTTCTACAAAATCAAGTTCTGGCTTTTCAATATTTACTTCTTTAACTTCTCTTGTTAAAAATTCATCTGGGTAATATATTAGGTTCATATTTGTCCTTGTCTTATTTTGGTTGCACTAATATCTTCTATTTCTTTACTTAGTGTTTCCTTTGTTATTGTATATCCAACTTCACGACCATATGTAATATTTGTTATATTAGGTACATTTATAATTACATAATCTTGATTATACACATATCCTTCTTGATCTAGCTCCTGTTGAATCCTTTCTGCAACTTGTCCACCGGTATATGGATTGTTTTTATCTATTGGCATTTGTCTAATTAAAATTGCAACTTGCCCTGTCTTTTGTATAGCACGTTTAAATAATTCTGTGTGGCCTTTGTGCCAAGGTTGCCATCTGCCTAATAGTTGTACAGTTTCTTTTTGATAATTAAACATTATTTTTTGCCATCCAAGATTGAACTACAGGTAGTAGTTGAGCATGTGTATCGTCGAACCATTTTGCTACATGATAATCTACTTTTTGTTTAGGCGGTTCAAATAAAATATTTGTATCCTCATATTTGCAACCGTCAACAGTGTCCATCCAAACAGTGAAATCTGCATCAAACAGTCTACGTATTTCTGAAGTCGGAGCAACAAAGTCAACCACTGCTATTTTGCCTGCCGATACAACACCATCTGCTAAATGACGCATACGGTGTGCTTGACGCATACGTCCTTCTAGAGTAAAATCCCAATCGTCATACTGTGTGCGGACTGTGTCCGCATTAATATGCACACCATTTATCAAATCTGCAAAAGGCTGTGCTAGTGTAGTTTTACCACTACCTGGTAAACCAAAAATTAATATTTTCATAAATTACTTTCCTTTGCAACATCTTTTACGAGTTGAACATCATCAGTTTGTCTTTTAAATCTCATCGCCCAATGTTCAGGATCCATGATATTGTAGATTATTCCAAGTTGTTCTTCATTTAACTTGGCCATCATTTTTTTGCCACTACTAGAATTCAAAATAAGCCACGGACTTATTTTACCATCTTTGATATTCCAAACTGCTCTATTCAAACTCACATGATCAAAGTAATGATTCCAAGGAGCAGGAGGATTATCTTCAGCCCATTCCATCATAGTCATTATGCTTCTTTCTAATGCTGTTTCAACATTTTCTTTCTTTATTAAATTTGTTGCATATTGTTCATATAGTTCTTCTTTACACCAATGATCAAGTTTTACTCCTGATGTCACTACATGATCTACATAACGTTCAGGATAAAGAGGACGTACATTGTTTATAAATGAACCAAACTTAACAAATGCATTGTAGTAGGGTGATTTGCAAAAATCATCATACGTTTTATCTTTTTTTGCATTAGCACTTAATTTATAAAACTGATTAAACGCATAGAAGCCCATTTGTACACGCTTTTCGTTACGTTGTAAATGCCTGCGTTTTTGTTCACACATATGCACAGCAAGAGTTTTTTCTCTTGTATATCCTGTGTTGCAATATTCACACACATACGGTTTAGAGCTTGACTTCAATTCCATGTTCTTCAGCCAATTCCTTGAGTTCTTTTTTTGTAGATATTCCAGCAAGTAATTCTATCTCGTCTTGTTTCATATTAGGAAATAATTGTTGCAAAAATTTTATGCTGTTTGAATTTGATTGACCTTTTTTCTTATGCCCGATCCATTGATGAAATTCTATTTTTCCTGTGTTACCAGACTGACATAATAATTGCCATTGCAACTTAGGATGTTTAGAAACTTCCATGTAATTTTTGTTATAATATTCATTTGTTTTGAATACAGCAAGTTCTTGTTTTTCTCTGTTGCCTTTAACACTACTTACATATCTATTCATTAACCAAAAGCTAACTTGCTTTTGTTCATCTTCTGATAGTTCATCCCATACAGATTTTCCGCCCATGTCTATTGCGGCAAGTATATCTTTTAATGGGAGTTTCTGTTGTGCCATTCTTTCAAATCCTCTGGAGTGTTAATTTCAAGTCCGTCAAATTCAACTTGTGTAACACCAATTTCATAATTATTTTGCAACCATCTTAATTGTTCTAGTTTCTCAACATGTTCTTCATTATACACTCTTAAGTTCATATAGTCAAGTAAAGATTGTCTTGTGTATCCGTATACACCCAAATGCCAATCACCATAACCAGTAAATCCTCTACCAAACCAGCGGGCAGTTTTTCCGTTATGTATAACTTTGACATTGTGAGGATTGCTCCGCTCCTCTTCAGACATAGGTGTGTACGCAGTTGACACTTCATATTTCTGCAAATTATTAGCAACAGCATTGATAATATCTTCTGTTACATCAGGCATATCACCTTGAACATTTACAAAATTTTGATAACTGTTAATTGCGTTTTTTACAAACCAACTGCATCTTTCAGTACCGTTATCTGCAGATTCTGTTATTACAGCTTCTGGAATAATACTGGCAATCTTTTTACTATCTGTCAAAACAATAGTATCAAATCCTGTATTTCTACAGATATCATACACATGTTTTATCAATGCTTTTCCGTTAAGTGCTTGAAGCATCTTTTCAGGAAAGCGAGTGCTTGCTAGTCTAGCGGGTATCAATATAGCGGTATTCATCTATTTCCTGTATTACTCTTTCAAAGTCTTTTAAATGTAGCATGTTAGGTCCATCACTAGGTGCGTTGTCCGGATCATCATGAACTTCTAAAAAGAAGTTTTCAATACCCAAAGCACTACCTGCCCGACATAAGCCAGGAACGTAATTCCTATTGCCACCGCTACTGCCTCCGAGACCGCCTGGTTTCTGAACACTGTGGGTGGCATCAAGTACAATAGGGGTATCATAATTATCAAGCATGTAATCCAAGCCGGTAAAGTCAACAACAAGTGTATTATATCCAAAACTAGTTCCTCTCTCTGTTATCCATACTTCTGTAGCATCTTCAGTTTTACTAAGGATGCCCTTAATGTCCCATGGAGCTAAAAATTGTCCTTTCTTAATGTTTACCGTTTTACCAGTTCTACATGCTGCTTGAACAAGGTCAGTTTGCCTGCACAAGAAAGCGGGAATTTGTAAAACATCAACTGCTTCATCGTAGTAAGCTGCAATTTTTAATATTTCGTTCTGTGTATGAACGTCTGTTAAAGTTTTTATCTTTAATTCATCCTTTAACAATATAAAGTCTTCCATAGTAATATCAAGTCCAACTCCGCGTTTTCCTTGCATACTGCTTCTATTTGCTTTATCAAAACTTGCTTTGAATATAAATTCAAAGTCGTGGTGATCACATACACGTTTACATTCTGAAGCTATTTTTAAACTATGTGCATATGATTCATGTTGGCATGGTCCTGCGATTATTCTCATATTTTATCCTTTTGTAGTGCTATATCAAATTTACCTTTTTTAAATCCTGTATAGATTATTTTACCTTTAATATGTTGCTGTACCTGTATTTCCCACCATTCTTTTGGATATAAACTTAAATGTGCATTACGTCCATCAGATAATGATTTTCTAGCAGGCTCAGTATCTATTCTTAACCACACAAAATTTTGTGCAAGTGTATCTATATGATTTAATACATTGCTTAGAAATTCTTGTTCAATATGTTCTAAAACATCATTACTAAACACCAAATCGTATTTGTCTTTCGTTATAATATTGTATTCTAAAACAGCAGGGTCGTAACCTTCCCAAGATGTATTGGCATATTTTTCTTTCAAGTGATTGAGTATGACACCTTTACCACATCCATAATCTAATGCAGTGCTTGGATTCCAATCATCCATGAATTTATCAAACATACCTAGAGGTTTAATTTTACCACCAAAGCCTCTAGGTCTGTCTTTTCGAACATGAAGTTCTTTAAGTTGTTTCATATAATAATTGGAATACAATTTCATTAAGACTTTTTACCTTGTGAACGTCTTACAATATCATCGTGATTAAACTCTGCCCAATATAATTCAAAAGCTACACCATCTTCCAAACCTTCAAATTGATGGACCTTGCCAGGCTTCACTTGTGTGAAGTCACCTGCTTCAAGAATTGTTTCATCAACAAGTCCGTCTTGAATTCCGTCTTGCCAAACACGTACAAGCATCTTACCTGACTCAACAAAGAATCCATTCCACTTGAATTGATGTTCGTGTTCTGAGCATTTGAATCCTGCTTTGTATTCAATACGGTGAAACTCTAGTACACCGTTTGCGTGGATCAATTCTGTTTGACCCCAAATTTTTCCAGCTTTCATTTTCAACTCCTTATAGTAGCTTTCCAAAATCTATCATCTCAAGTTGTCTTGAAATGTCTTTTACAAAAAATGCACACATAGGATTTTCGCCTTCTGTAATCGGAACACTGAGTAATTGTCCGTTTTTCATTTTTGGAAAATACCATTTAACATCATTGTAAAAATTTGTTATCTTTACTTCAGCATAATCTGCTTGGTAACTTTTAAGAGGATTGAATAAAAAAGCATCAAATCCTCTATCATTTAAACTTGTAAGAGGTAATACTTCTAAGTCATTACCTGTGTTCCTATCTCCTACTGCTAAATGCCAATCTACTGGCATCATTACTTCGTTACCTAAAATTTCCATAACAACTGCCGGAGAACTAAAAGATTCTAAAAATATAAGAGGAATAAAAAAGAAATCAGGATTTTCAACATCAGAGTTATCTAGTACACTAAATCTTAAATCTTCTTCAAGTTCTTCTGGCAGGTTATTTAAATTGTAACTAGCATTATCTAGTGTTAATATTCTCATAACCAATCTACCTTTTCTATAGTGAAGGGGTATTGTGCTTCCTTATAAAACTTTTTACGTTGTGTAAGGTGCCGCTTCGCAAACTTACATGTTGATGTAAGGTCCCAAATCTGTACGAAGTCTTTGTCCTTTGCCTTTCTTACGCCTCTTCCGATTGATTGTATTACACGAACAAACGACTTACCAGGCTCAATAAGCACGAGATTAAAAATACGTGGAATATTAATTCCCACCGCCGCAACTCCGTAGGTTGCGATAACCACGTGGTTAGTACCTTCGTTAATTTCGTCATAGGCTTCCTTTCTGTCTTTTAATTTGACATCGCCTTTAACAAATGATGAGCCTGGAATAAGTTCTTGTAATTTTTCGCCTGCAGATATTCTGTCTACAAGTATAAGAGTATTACCTGATTCTTTAACTTTGTTAAGAACTGATGCCATGTATTCTAGTCTACTGTCATTAGTAACTAGATACTTCAATTCAGATTGATAGTCTCTGTGTACAGCAGTGTCTATCATCTGTATTATATTTACATGACAATTTGATAAAACTCCTTTATCTTGTAATTCCTTTGCACTTACTTGTCCAATGACAGGACCTATACTTGCATGTATACTTTCAAATTCAAAACGTTCTTTTGGTATTGTTCCTGTAAGTCCCCAACGTATTGGAGCATTACGTAAGTTTTGTGTAAGTAATTTTTTTAAAACTTCTGCTTTTGCTTGATGTACTTCGTCAATAATTATTGTACTTACATCTTCAAGAAACTCTGCAAGACTCAATACTGCACTGCCATCTTTAAATTTTTTATCTAGAATATTCAAAGACTGCCATGTACATATTGTATGAGTCTTGCCTAGTTCTTTCCTATCGCCAAAATATACGCCCACATCAAGACCACAGTTAATATAGTCCTCTTCGGTTTGTGTTACCAAACTTTTGTTAGGAACTATAACTAGACTACGTCCATAAGGTTCAGTAATCTTACTCAGTGTAGCAGTTATAATAGTCTTTCCGGCGCCTGTAGCTACCTCTTGCAATGATTGAGGATTTTGCAAGAAGTTGTTTACAACCTCTACTTGATAATCCCTTAATCGTATAGGTTCGCCTTCGGCAGGATGACCTTTTGGCCATGTTTTGTTTCCCCAATAGTCTTCTTTTATATTTTCAAAATTTAAATCTATTGGATGCCGACGATCATCAATATCAACTATTTCAACGCCTTGCTTGTTAAGTATATCACTAACAACATCAAGATGATTAACGTAGCCTGTACCGCCAAGGCCAAAGAAAGCAACTTTACCATCCCATCGCCCTAACTTGTACTGTGGCATATATCTAGCGTAAGGCACTTCAAACTTAAGAGCATTAGATAGCTTTCGTCTAACATCTACATCCAGTCCTTCTAGCTTGATGTTTACTTCGTCTTCAATAATTAATTTACATGTCGCCATTAAATCTTGTCAATCTTTTTATTATGTCCCCATGGTAAATGTACATTGTCATAATGAATAACTAAATCAATGTTTTCAATATATGTTTGTATATTTCTCATAAGTCTAAAATTCTTTATTACTATGCCTAATTCAGGATACCAATTACTTGCGATTAAAGGCTTAGGAATTTTATTACTACTAATATATACTATTTTGGTTGAATTGTCAAGCGGAGAATTTAATTCATTTTTCTTTACAAATTGATTAAAATCTCTACCTTCTTCGCTGTCATTATCTAATCTAAATAAAACACTTATACTTTCATTAGGAATAATATTTTTAAATGACTTGTAAGTGTGTGATAAAACATCATATTCATTATCTTTAGGTAACACTATCAGCAATGGAAACCTATATAATTCTAAAACAGATTCAACAATGTTATTGAATGTATATTCATTATCATCAATAAAAATCATTGAATTTGTGCGTTGCATTATTTTTTTAGTAAGTGGTTGTAAGTTAGATATAGCTTTTTGTAATTCAACATTGTCAAAATGTTTTAATCCTAACAAATTTTCTCTATCTTTATATGCCACAAGATTATCTACATTAGGTTCTCCTATTGAAGTTACAGCATAATCAATTGCTTTAGCATGAAGATTTTTTATCTCAAATCCATATATACCAGGAGCATTATTTTCTTTATCATCATCCATTATTTTAAGTATTCCATATATTTCTTTTACGTCCTCTTCAATTTCAAAGTTGCAATCTTTTAATTTAGAAACAATTTCAAAAAGAGTTTTTTCTGAAAAATCTATAAGATGTGTTTTTGTTTTAGAGTCGTAATTCTTTTTTGGTTGTAAACGCTGTAAGAACTCAATATGTTTAATCATTTTTTTGCTAAAAGGAAATCTTACAGCAATGTAAATTTTGTCATTTATTTGTTTAAGAGATATAAGTTTTTGCCTATTAATGCTACGTATCGGCATTCTTAATGAATCGAGATCTTTTTCAAAATCATCAAAACCGTATACATCAAATTGTTCTTTGTATTCAAGTAGTTTCTTTTTTGCTAATTCGTGTTGCCTGTCTGTAAGTGC
>Ga0181566_10004867_pt1 | contig 10867 bp, 15 predicted proteins | sample 101ome_15_FD_133762 | JGI IMG/M metagenome (GOLD analysis project Ga0181566, IMG submission 133762) | Coastal salt marsh microbial communities from the Groves Creek Marsh, Skidaway Island, Georgia - 101402AT metaG (megahit assembly) | ecosystem: Environmental > Aquatic > Marine > Intertidal... | reverse complement strand
TGGTTCGAGTCCAGCCGGGGGAGCCAAGTTTAGGACATGTGGCTGAGTGGTCGAAAGCACTCCCCTGCTAAGGGAGCATACGTTGATAGCGTATCCAGGGTTCGAATCCCTGCGTGTCCGCCAGTTAAGGGCGATTAGCTCAGTTGGTAGAGCGTCTCGTTTACACCGAGAATGTCAGCAGTTCGAGTCTGTTATCGCCCACCATGCAGGTGTAGCTCAGTTGGTAGAGCAATGGTCTCCAAAACCATGTGTCCGCGGTTCGAGTCCGTGCTCCTGTGCCAAAAAAAAGGGGAATTGTATGTATAGAGATCCAAGAATACCAGATATAGCAGTTGAGGTTTTTTCAGTTGCACATCTTCCAAAATGTGCTCGTTGCTACAAACATCTAGAAGGAGTTGATTCTGATCCTGTGTTTGCAATGATCTGCCATGGGTGTGCATCAGTAATGCATACATTCTTTTACGACATTGAGCATGGATATCACCAACGGCTTCCGATCAACTTGACTAGAGATGTTGATGAATTCATTCAAACATACGTCAGACCAGAGTTGAGAAATTTGACCTGGACATTGATTGATGAAAAGTTTAAGGATTTTGCAATACCAAAACATTATAGACTATAACTAAATAAAACAATGCGGATATGGTGAAATTGGTAGACACGCTAGATTTAGGTTCTAGTGCTTTACAGCGTGGGGGTTCAAGTCCCTCTATCCGCACCAACTCGGTGTAGCGCAGTCTGGTTAGCGCATTTGGTTTGGGACCAAAGGGTCGGGAGTTCGAATCTCTCCACCGAGACCAATAAGGGGCCTTAGTTCAGTTGGGAGAACGCTTGATTTGCATTCAAGAGGTCAGCGGTTCGAACCCGCTAGGCTCCACCATTATGCGGGTGTAACTCAGTGGTAGAGTGTCAGACTTCCAATCTGTTCGTCGCAAGTTCGATCCTTGTCACCCGCTCCAATAATAAAGGTAAAGAATGTTTTCAGTAGAATTTGATCACGACGAAGTTTGTATTACTGTTATGGACGATAATGGTAATCATAGTGATTTAATTGTAAACAGTTTTGATGATTTAGTTTACATAAGACAATTTGACGAAGAAACAAATACTGACAATATAATTGAAATTAGTCCAGAAATGTGGGAAGAACTTATTGCTGCTGTTCATTCTAAGGAAGGTTTCTTCAAGACAGAACGTAAATAGCATATGTTTAAAGCAACTAAAGAAGTTATTTGGCATCTCACTTGCACCAAGTGTAAAAACTGGTTTACCTACGCAACTATGGAAAAGATGTGCATTGATCGATATGTATTTCATTGTCCACATTGCGGATCAAAAGGCAAAGTCGAGATACCAGAAGACTAGGACGGGTGGCAGAGTGGTCGATTGCAACGGTCTTGAAAACCGTCGAGGGTGAAAGTCCTCCGTGGGTTCGAATCCCACCTCGTCCGCCATTAATGGAGAACATATGAAAGTAGTAATTGTTGGTGGTGGTGGCAGTGGATGGATCGCTGCAAGTTATTTGAGTAAACTACCACACTTAGATATCACATTAGTAGAAAGCCCAAAAGTACCAACAATAGGTGTTGGCGAAAGTGTTACTATCCATGTTCCAAGATTGTTGAGAGACTTGGGATTAGACGAACATGATATGATGCGCAAAACCGGCAGTGTTTATAAATTTGGTAATAATTTTATAGGCTGGAAAGGTGGCAACGAACAATCTTTATTTCCTTTTAGATGGAATGTTCCATTAAACGAAATCAAACGTGTAATGAAAGACAGCACTGAACACAACGATGCTTTCAAAAGTTTAAAAAGTTTACATGGTTTTAATATCAATTCTTATCTACAAGCAATGCCAAACAAACCAAGGTTTACAGACTATTGGTTAGCATTGCACAAACAAAATAGAATCAATCCAGATTTTCCAGTTAGTTATTGTGCATACGATTATTTTAGCAAAAACACTATTACTCCTTATCACAATGATTTAGTATTTGATCCTAGTGGATTACAATATTCATTCCACATCAACGCAGAAAAGTTTGGAGATTATGTTAGAGATAATTTTGCTCTTAAACATGGTGTTACTCACAAAGTAATGCATATCAAAGAAGTTGTAACAGCAGGCGACAATGTAGAAAAATTAGTTTACGAAGATGGTACCGAAGAAACTGCTGATTTGTTTGTTGACTGCACAGGCTTTGGTAGAGTTCTAATAAACAAACTAAATCCAAAATGGAAACACTACAAGTTATCCCCAGGCGACAGTGCTATTGTTTGTCAAGTGGACTATGAAGATCCAAGCAAAGAAATCAACAACCATACAAAAAGTATTGCACAAAATCAAGGTTGGGCATTTGACATTAGTTTGTATCATCGTAAAGGCACAGGTTACATTTATAGCAGTGAGTTGTGCAACGAAGATGAAGTAATGGAAGAGTACAGTAAAAACTTTCTCAGTCGTGCTAGAATGGAACCTAGAAAATTAAGATGGGAAAAGAAACGACTGTATGAATCAGGCAAAGGTAACACTGTTGCAATTGGTATGAGCAACGGCTTTATTGAACCCATGGAAGCAAATTTGTTTGCTATTATTATCAACGGCGTTACAAATTTAGCACAAGAACTTAAACACCCTGGTGTTAAAAATATCAATTGGGATTCTTTCAATTTAAAGATTGCAGACACATATGACGACATACATGATTTTATTATTACTCACTATACACTGAGTCCACGTCCGGGTGCCTTTTGGGATGAAATGCGCAGTATTGGTATACAAGAAAAACATCACGAACTTATAAGACAAAAATACGTAGACCAACGCAACAGTTTTGCAGGTGCAGTACAAAGTAGAAGTTTATTTCCTGATTACATGTGGTTGCAAATGGCTATTGATTGGGACATAGATGTAAGCGATTGGCCAATGTATCCAAAGTTAAGCAATACAGACATTGACTTTGTACAAGAATACATAAACAAAATGGAAACCACAACACTAGCAGCCTGTGATAGATTTCCAAACAACTATGAATTCTTAAAAGAGACAGTGTTTAATGGGGGCTAGACTACACACCAAGTTGCTGGAATACTTGCCATATCTTGATGACGGCGTATTACTAGAAATAGGTTCAGATAGAGGAGAAGGCAGTACACAGTTTTTTGCAGGACTAGTGTATGGAACTGATAGAGAACTGTATGCAGTAGATCCTAGCAGTTTTGTTGCTGCAAACATTGCACAATATAAATCATACATACCAAACTTTTATTTTGCGCAAACCACAGGTGAAGATTTTTTAAAAACATTTGACAAAAAGATTTGCTATGCTTATCTTGACAACTATGACTACAACAGTTGGGAAGATATTCCCCGCAGCAAATGGGAAGACTGGGTAGTTGAAATGATTAAAGAATACGACAACCACAGTAATGAAAAATGTGTGCAAGTGCATCTAGAACAAACAAAACTGATTGTTAATCTAGCAGCAGATAAATGCATTATACAATTTGATGATACATATGGAAACATAGATGAGCATTTATTAGGCAAAGGTGCGCTGGCTGTTCCTTGGTTACTGGAAAACGGTTGGCACACGGTTCATATAAGCGATCAAGGCGGAGGCTGGATACTAAGTAATTTTGTATGACTTATGATGTAGTAATATTTACTGATGTTAGTTCTAGCAGAGAAATACAAAGAGGACTTGGTGCTTACAAAATTGCACACGAGGCACGGCAACTTGGATTTACAACATTGGTTGTGGATTTTGCCAGTGCTATCAACTTTGAAAGATTTAAACAAATAATAGATCTTTCTGTTGGTGAGAATACTGTAGCAGTTGGTTTTAGTAATACATGGTTTCCTTTTAGATCATTCAACACTTATCATATGACAGGAGCCCAGGCACATGATGATTCAGATAACTGGGATCCTAGACAAGACTATTTGCTTAATGACAAGCATACCAATAGTCTAAGTTATGATTTTGGTACAAACAACAGCAAAAAGTATGTTGACTACATCAAAAAAGTAAACGCACATTGTGATTGTATTATTGGTGGCGCTAAAAGTTTTGAATACTTACAAAGCCCTGAATTTGATAAAGTGTTTGTAGGTTATAGCGAAAATCATTTCCGTGATTACTTGCAAGGCAAACACATTGACAAACGTATTTTTTCTTACGACATGAAATCAAACCAAGGTGATTTTGATTTTAACAACAGTGTAGTAACCTATGTTGATACTGATTGCATACACAGCGAAGAAATACTCACAATAGAAATGAGTAGAGGTTGTATATTCAATTGCAAATTTTGCAGTTATCCACACCGCAATCAAAAAACCAAAGACTTTACAAAATATCAAGATGTATTATACAACGAACTCAAAGACAACTACGATAAATGGGGTACTTACAAGTACTATATTACAGATGACACGTTTAATGACTACACAACAAAACTAGAAGTTATAAATGAAGTTATCCAAAGTTTAAATTTTAAACCGCAATTCGAAGCATACGTGAGACAGGATCTTGTGAGTAGGCAGCCTAAACAAGCACGCCTTATGTACGATATTGGTATAAGAGCAACTTACTATGGAATAGAAACTTGGCACGATCCTACTGCTAGAGCAGTGGGCAAAGGTGGAGACTTACAATTAAAATTACAAGGCATGAAAAATTGCAAAGAGGTATGGGGAGATGATGTTTATACCAGTGCAGGCATTGTAGTAGGATTACCAAAGGATACAGAACAAAGTATAAGAGATGTACTGCATTGGTACAAATGGTCTGGCGGATCTGATCTAATAGACAACTTGCATTTTAATGCATTGATTATAAAAAACAAAACAGAAGTTCAAAATTATCTATTCAACAGTGACATTGATTTGTATCCTGAAAAATATGGTTATACCATGCATGGAATGCTTGACTGGACACGCACAGGCGAAGGGGATATCAACAATTTTAAAAAAGCACAAGCCGTTGCAGATTATGGCAATAGATATGTAGTAAACGTAAATAAATTTCCTCCAAAAGTATGGGATCCTTTTAGCATATATACAGCAGTGTGTGATCATATACCTATGGATTTGCATGGTGATAGATTTTTTTATTTTGTAGAAAATTTTTATTTTCCTAGACTTATGGAGCAGTTAAATGGTTAAATGTGTTGTGCCTTGGACACAAATAGAAATATGTGCAACAGGTTATGTTAGACCCTGTGCAGAATACCATCATGACTTGACAGACAACGACGGCAACAAATTAGATGTAAACAATCCACAACACAGTATAAAAGACATTTGGAACAATCACGAGTATGTAAAATTGCGTGAGCACTTTCTCAAAGGTGAATGGCCAGAAGGATGCAGAAAATGTTACAAGCAAGAAGAACAAGGCATTGTCAGTAGACGTCAGTATGAGTTGGATATCAACGGGCATCATTTAAAAAATTGCAACAGTGTGCAAGCAGACAATCCAAAACTGCTAGATATAAAACTCAGCAGTCTATGCAACTTGAAATGTAGAATTTGTAACAGCGAATTTAGTCACAATTGGGTTGAGGACGAGCAAGAAATATACGGATTGGTATTAAACAAAAATGCTGGACGCAATTGGATTGATCACGAAGAAAATTGGACTGACATAAAACAAATAGTTGACAATCTTGAAACACTGTATCTCAGTGGTGGTGAACCCTTCCTAATTGAAAAACATTTTGAATTGCTTGATTATATGATCGAAACTGATGTTGCAAAAAACATACGTATCAAGTTTGCTACCAACGGCACAATCAAACTCAATGACAAAATACTCAATAGATTAAAACATTTTAAGTCTGTTACAGTTATGTACAGCATAGACGACATAGGCAAACGATATGAGTATCAACGTCCGCCTGCACACTGGCAAGTTATAGAACGCAACTTTTTAGATGCATTGCAACATGACTTTTTGGATATTGTTATTACATGCACCATAGGATTGTTAAATTGTACCAGTGGCAAAGAATTTGAAGCATGGTGTGAAAGCATCAACTTTCCGTTAGACAAAGTATTTTTAAATTTTGTTAGAGCACCAATATACTACGATATCAGTATGTTGGATACAAATCAAAAAGAATATATTAATAGCCTGTTAGGTGATAATCATATAGATAACGAAGTACGCAAGTATATACGTTCACAGCATCACGACAATATTAGTGACACAGCCTGGGGTATAAATTCGCATAAAGACCTTGACAACCTCCGTAAATATGTTATACTAAGTTTGGATAAAAAAAGCAAACACAAATTGGAAGATGTTTCCAATGATATAATGAGGTTGATCAATGAGGAACATTTGGTTAATAAGTGATACACATTTTAATCACGCAAACATTTTAAATTTTACTGATCATGCAGGAAATCTTACACGACCTGAATTTGACAATGTAGAGCAAATGGATGAATGCATGATAGAACGCTGGAACAGCGTAGTAAAACCCAGTGATATTGTATACCACTTAGGCGATGTTCTTTTTGGAGATAACAAGCAAGAGTGGATGGATACACATTGGGCTAAATTGCATGGTAAAAAACGTTTGGTTATAGGCAACCACGATAATCCAAAATTCTTGATGCCTTACTTTAAAAAAGTTATGCTATGGCGTCAGTTTACAGAATTTGGTTTATTGTTATCACACGTTCCTGTACATGAAACAGCACTAAAACGTCCTAAGCCAGGTGAGCGTCAAGAGTATGAAGATATGTTTAGATACCACAACGTACATGGACACATCCATACTAATCCGTCGCCTGCGCCGGAGTATCATTGTGTGTGCGTTGAACAAATAAATTATACTCCTGTAAACATTGAGGAATTGAAAATTGCTTGACGATCACGCAGCAAAGATATTTGCTACAAACATAAACATGATGGTGCCATGGTATCTCATGGCATCATACGCCTACTATGTACAAGACGATGCTATCTTCTCGGATGGCTTCTTTGACGAAATGGGCAAAACAATGTTGGCTGTTTGGGATGATATAGAACACTTCCACAAAGAACACATTAGTGTAGGCGATTTGGAAGCAGGCACTTTCTTAGGCGAGTATCCAAGTCGTGTAGAAGGTGGATTAGCAGAAGTCCGCAAAAAGTTTTACAACAAAAACGGCACAGTAAAAAAGAATGTCTCGAAATAGATCTTGACTATTACGGCGTTTGACTATATAGTTAGACGTAACAAAGGAGAGTGGCATGGCTAAGTATGGTCCAAGAGTTTTTGCTAGTGATATTGTAAATACAAAAAAACACTGGGCAGTAGGCACTGTATGGACTGCTGAAGGCAGCAAAGGCACATACCACATTGAAATGAAGGACAATGGATTTACTTGTGATTGTCCAGCGTTTAAAAAGTGTAAACACATCAAATCAGTTGAGGAGGCATTTTAATGGCAAGGGCAAGCAAGGTAGCAGCAAAACCCAAAAAGAAAACAATAAGAGCAGTACGTCGAGGCGGCGGAATGATTGCCTTAATGCCAACAAACGATTGGAATAGAGCAAAACATTTTGTCCACTACGAAGTAGAATCAAAGGAGTGGCTTAGTGTTATTAAAAACTATATTAAAAAAACGTTTGACAAGAAGTTTGTTAGTAACATTAACAAGTTACCAGATTGGAAAGTTGGTGGGAAGAGTCATTGGACTACTACTGTGGCGTGTTTAGAAGCCGCACCTGAAATTGTACCAGCAGCATATAAAGAAGGGTTGGTAAAATGGTTAAACGAACTTGCTGAAGAAGGTGCAGCAGTAGTTGAAGAAAAGAAAGCAGAAGAAAAAATCAAAGCCAATGTATATGTTCCTACTATTCAAGAACGTATCCGCGATCAAGCATATGATGCATGTGAGGCAATTGAAGAATGGCTTGACGGTTTTGTCACTGACAAAAAGAAATTTGATCCTAAAGGCTTTGACTTTGTTTCACACTTTGCCAAGTTTAAAGTTACACAAGCACATGCACGTAAAATTAAAGCATTGTATGAAGGTGAATTACAAGAAGCACAACTGATTCAAAAACTTCCTACTCCTGGGGAAATCAATCGTTGTAAAGACGAGCATGAAGCAGACATGCTACAGCAACTACGCGAAGGATACAGCCACTTAACCAAAGCAGATGCTAAAACATACTTGGAAGCATTAGAAACGCTACACGGCGCTTGTAATGTTGTTATAGATGCTGCTAAAGCAAATCGTAAACCTAAAGTCAGAAAAGCACCTAGCAAAGAAAAATTAATTGCCAAAATCAAATACAAAGAACGTGATGACAAATTGCAAATTGTAAGTGTTAATCCTCTTGAGTTGATTGACGCTACAGAAATTTGGGTGTATAATACTAAGACACGTAAATTAGGAAAGTATATTGCAGATGAATTGCAAAAAGTTATAACAGTGAAAGGAACAACACTGTTAGGGTACGATGAAAATAAAAGCATTCAAAAAACCCTGCGTAAACCTGAGGAAACACTCAAAGAGTTTAAAAAAGCCTCCAAGGTCAAATTGCGTAAATTCTTGGATGAAATCAAAACAACTGATATTAAGTTAAATGGTAGACTTAATGCAGATACAATAATCTTAAAAGTATATAATTAAAGGAAAAAATATGCCACTAGTACCAATTGTAGTTGAAAGCGAAGCAAAAGGCGAACGCAGTTACGACATTTACAGTCGACTACTCAAAGACCGCATTATCATGATGCAAGGTGTTGTTGAAGACACTATGGCAAATCTAATTGTAGCACAAATGCTATTCTTGGAAAGTCAAAATCCTGATAAGCCTATCAAACTCTATGTAAACAGCCCAGGCGGTAGTGTGACAGCAGGACTTGCTATCTATGATACCATGCAGTTTGTAAAAACGCCTGTACACACTATGGTAATGGGTCAAGCCGCCAGCATGGGCAGTTTTCTAGCACAAGCAGGTGCAGCAGGACATCGATATGTACTTCCTGAAAGCCGTACAATGATTCACCGTGTAAGTTCAGGTACACGAGGCACGTCAGGTAGTGTACACGTACAAGAACTAGAGTTTGAAGATGCTCGTCGTCACTTTGAAGAAAGCAAGCGTCTAAACAAACGCCTTACTGAATTGTATGTAAAACACAATACAGCAAATAAAACTTATGAAGAACTTTTTGAAACTATGAAGTTTGATACATTCTTGAGTGCTGAAGAAGCAGTAGAGCATGGTTTAGCAGATAAGGTTATTGAATCTCGTTAATGGAAACACTATATCTACGCAACCGAAGTCCAAAGAACAAACTGCTCAAATGGTGGCCAGGTGACACCAAAGAAAAGTTTATGGAAAATAGAAAGTTTCATTATGACTTGCTAAAACACAATGGATGGGATGCTCACAGCATTGATTATCAGTTTGATGCGTATGGATTTAGAAATGATCAGTCTTTTGACAAAGTACAAAAGTATAATTTAGTACTAGGATGTAGCCACAGTTTTGGCATTGGTGTGCGTAATAAAGATATTTGGTATAACTATCTTAAGCCACATTTCAAAGAACCATTTTATAATGGTAGCGTAGCAGGTTGTTCTCCTAGTACTTGTCTAAGAACCCTAAAAGGCTTAATGCAAGAAGGAATGAAAATCAAACGAGTATTTTTGTTTATTCCGGACAGGAGTCGTACAGAAATATACAATCCTGATTTTCGTTGGGACGCATGGAACACTGTTGCTTGGTGGACCGACCATGATAAAAACTTAATAAAATATTTGCTAGATGAAAACTATTTAAGTTACCAATACGAAACTATTATGGATAATCTTGAGTTAACTTGTCAAAAACACAAAATACAATATGTGTTTCATCCAACTGACGGATCAGACGAAATTGATATGATGATTTCCAATGATCGACGTGCAAGAGATCTTGAGCATCCTGGAAAAGATGCACACAAACAAATAGGAGAATTTTTTTATGACAAATACTGTCAGCGATACAGTAGCAACACTTAAAGGTATTCCTACAAGAGAAGAACTACAAAAATTATTAACCGAACAAGTAGTTTATGTTACCTTTAATAAACTAGACGGCGAAGAACGTAAGATGCAAAGCACTCTTATTCCAAGCATGTTGCCACCTGCACAACGAGATGACAAACTCAGTCAAACCAAAATTCGCAACTTAGAGGAAAAAGTGTTTGTTGTTTGGTGTGTAGATAAAAGTTCATGGCGCAGTTTCCGTTACGATCGTGTAACAAAAGTTGAAGTAGATACCATGTACGGAAATGGCACCGAAGATACTGCAAACTATTAACAGACTATTTTAAGTTAAAGTTATACAATATAAATATAATATGAAAAATATTACACTTGAAGCATTGGAGCGTCAAGTATTGTTATGGAATCGAGCAGCAATACTGGCGCCCATTTTTTTTACTGGCCTGCTTATGGTCGCTTGGTTTCTAAGCATTTGTAGTTTACAAACGCTTTTCTTTATAGCCTGCGGATTGTATTTCCTCACGGCAATCATTTGGTGGTGGTGGACTATGACAAGTATACGCCTGCTGGTAAAAACTCTTACCAGCACACAAGAAGGTGTTGTTGAAGTAGCAGCAGAACTAAAATCAATCCGTAAAGAATTACAGGTTGACAAGGTTACAGATAAGTAATATTATTAACTAAAGTGGACTAAACAGGGATCATCCCACTATAAAAATTCTGCCCCCTCATCCAACGAGGTAAAATATGGCTTATTACAGCACTAAAACTTACGGGCACAACATTGGACTAAGTGCCTGCTTCAGACAACCTAATGCAGATCATTCACATTGTAGTTTGCTGCATGGTTATAGT
>Ga0181566_10004863_pt1 | contig 10873 bp, 10 predicted proteins | sample 101ome_15_FD_133762 | JGI IMG/M metagenome (GOLD analysis project Ga0181566, IMG submission 133762) | Coastal salt marsh microbial communities from the Groves Creek Marsh, Skidaway Island, Georgia - 101402AT metaG (megahit assembly) | ecosystem: Environmental > Aquatic > Marine > Intertidal... | reverse complement strand
GGCAAAACCCGCCTTGCCCCTTGACGGGTTCCGATGAAAACGGGACAGAAGGCGCATGGCATCTGGAAAGCTTCATATTGATCTGGGCGCGATTGTCGCCAATTGGCACGCCCTTGACGGCCTGACCAACGCGAAAACGGCCGCGGTGGTGAAGGCAGACAGCTATGGCTTGGGCGCAGGGCGCGTGGCCCCTGCCTTGGCCCGCGCAGGCGCTGACACATTCTTTGTGGCAATTGCCGAAGAAGGCGCGGCACTGCGTGCCGCGCTCACGGAGGCGGGTTTCCCTCAAGCGCGCATTTTCGTCTTTTCGGGTCATATGGCGGGTGATGACGCGCTGTTGCGAGATCACAATTTGATCCCCCTTTTGAATTCCGCCGATCAATTCCGCCGCCACCGCGATGCGGGCGACCGGCCCTATGGAATTCAACTTGATACAGGCATGAACCGCCTCGGCATGGAGGCGGCTGATTGGGCCGCCTTGCGCGATGAGGCCGAGCGCGGGCCCTGCCAGTTGATCATGAGCCATCTGGCCTGCGCTGATGAGCCTGATCACCCAGAAAATCCCGCGCAATTGGCAAATTTTCGCGCCATGACCGATGGCACGCATCACCCCCGTTCGCTCTCTGCCACGGGTGGCGTTCTTTTGGGCGAGGCTTATCATTTTGATCTCACCCGCCCTGGAATCGGGCTTTATGGCGGGCTGCCTTTTGCGGATGCGACCCCCGTGGTGCGTCTCTCCCTGCCTGTCATCCAAGTGCGGCAAGTCGAGCTGGGCGAGTTTGTGGGCTATGGCGCGGGCTATCGCCCCAACAGCCCCCGTCAGATCGCAACCGTGGCCGCGGGATATGCCGATGGGTTGATCCGCGCGATGACGGGCAAAGCCGCAGTCTATGCAGGTGACACGCCCTGCCCCCTTGCGGGGCGCGTGTCGATGGATTTGATGGGGGTGGATGTCAGCGGGCTTGGGGCAGATGTGCCAGATCACTTAGACATCCTCTGCCCCGCACAAGGCGTGGATCAACTGGCGGATCATGCGGGCACGATCGGCTATGAAATCTTCACCTCGCTTGGCGCGCGCTATCAGCGTCACTATCAAGGGGGTTAGGGATGGCTGCACTCATTCTTGCACCGCTTGCCACGATTGGCCGCTCGGTCATGGGGCTGTTGGCGGGTGTGGGGCGCGTCAGCATCTATGCAGGAGCGACTGTCTCGCACCTGTTTCGTCCGCCATTTTACCCGCGCGAGTTCCTGATCCAACTGATGCAAATTGGGTTTCTATCCCTGCCCGTGGTCGGCCTTACTGCACTGTTTACGGGCGGGGCCTTGGCGCTGCAAATCTATTCGGGCGGCGCGCGATTTAATGCCGAGGCGGTTGTGCCCTCGATTGTGGCCATTGGCATGGTGCGCGAACTTGGGCCTGTTTTGGGTGGCCTCATGGTTGCGGGCCGCGTGGCGGCTGCGATTGCCGCCGAGATTGGCACGATGAAAGTGACCGAACAGATTGATGCGTTGGTCACGCTTTCGACCAACCCGCTCAAATATCTGACCCTACCCCGGGTCTTGGCCGCGACCCTGTCTTTGCCGCTTTTGGTGGCGATTGGGGACAGTATCGGGATTTTCGGCGGCTATTTGGTCGGCACAACGCGGCTTGGGTTCAACGCGGCCAATTACATTCAGAACACCGTTGATTTTCTCGAAGCTTGGGATGTCATCTCGGGCATGATCAAGGGGGCGGTGTTTGGCTTTATCGTGGCCATGATGGGCTGCTATCATGGGATGAATTCAGGCAAAGGGGCCGCGGGTGTGGGCCGCGCCACAACCAATGCGGTGGTCTCGGCCTCTATCCTTATCTTGGCGTCAAACTACATTCTGACAGAGGTGTTTTTCAGCGCATGATTACCCTGTCCGATGTCCATAAATCCTTTGGCCCTAAGCAGGTCTTGCGCGGCGTGAACCTTGAGGTTCCCAAAGGCGAAAGCATGGTCATTATTGGCGGCTCTGGCACGGGCAAATCGGTTTTGCTGAAATCGGTTTTGGGGCTTGTGCGCCATGACAGTGGGATGATCCTGCTTGACTGCGAGGATGTCACCCGCGCCGCGCGTGACCCATTTTTGGCGCGCTTTGGGATGCTGTTCCAAGGTGCGGCTCTGTTTGACAGCCTGCCCGTGTGGCACAACGTGGCCTTTCGTCTGATGCGTGGCCATCTCAAGCGGCCAAAATCAGAAGCGCGCGAGATCGCGATTGAAAAATTGCGCCGTGTGGGGCTGAAGCCCGATGTCGCTGACCTTTACCCGTCTGAATTGTCAGGGGGCATGCAAAAGCGCGTAGGCCTCGCCCGCGCCATTGCAGCGGAGCCTGAAATCATCTTTTTTGACGAGCCGACCACAGGGCTTGATCCGATCATGTCGGGTGTGATCAATGATTTGATCCGCGAAATCGTGGTTGAAATGGGCGCAACCGCCATGACCATCACCCATGATATGTCCTCGGTGCGCGCGATTGCCGATAAAATCGCCATGCTGCATGACGGGGTGATCCAATGGACAGGCCCTGTGGCCGATATGGACAGCGCCGATGACCCCTATTTGCGCCAGTTTATCACAGGCTCGGCCGATGGCCCGATTGAGGCGGTGCGCTAAGGCGCAGCATACTCTGGCCAAAGCGCGCGACCCGCGCTAATCCTGTGCCATGGCAAAACCTATAACCCAATTCATCTGCGGCCAATGCGGCACGGTTCACAAAAAATGGATCGGGCGTTGCGATGGCTGTGGCGAGTGGAACACGATTGTTGAGGAGGCCCCGCTTTCGGCAGGCCCCGCCAAATCGGGCTTGGGTGCAGGCAAAGGGCGCAAAATGGCGCTGATGGATTTGGCGAGCCAAGAGGCCCCACCACCGCGCCACCCTTCAGGCTTGGCGGAATTGGATCGTGTGCTTGGTGGCGGGCTTGTGCCTGCCTCTGCGCTGCTCTTGGGGGGGGATCCGGGCATTGGGAAATCGACCCTATTGTTGCAGGCTGCGGCCAGTTTCGCAGCCAAGGGCCTGTCGGTTGTTTATGTCTCGGGCGAGGAGGCCAGCGCACAGGTGCGCATGCGCGCGCAACGTCTGGGTTTGGGCGCAGCCCCGATGGCCTTGGCGGCGGAAACCAATTTGCGCGATATTGTAACCACTTTGGACGAAACCCGCCCCGATTTGGTGATTATCGATTCCATCCAAACCATGTGGCTTGACACAGTCGACAGCGCACCTGGATCTGTCAGCCAAGTGCGCGCCGCGGCACATGAATTGGTTACCTTCGCCAAACGGCGTGGGGTCAGCGTGATCTTGGTGGGCCATGTCACCAAAGATGGCCAAATTGCGGGGCCGCGCGTGGTCGAGCATATGGTCGATTGCGTCCTTTATTTTGAGGGTGAACGCGGGCACCAATTCCGCATTCTGCGCTCGGTCAAAAACCGCTTTGGCCCTGCGGGTGAGATTGGTGTTTTCGAGATGACAGGCGCGGGCCTTTCCGAGGTTGCAAACCCGTCTGCTCTGTTTCTCTCAGAGAATGAAACCGCCTCACCCGGATCGGCGGTCTTTGCAGGCATTGAGGGCACAAGACCCGTCTTGGTCGAAATCCAAGCCTTGGTCGCCCCCTCCCCGCTTGGTCAACCCCGCCGTGCGGTTGTGGGCTGGGACAGCGCACGGCTTGCCATGATCTTGGCGGTGCTTGAGGCCCGTGTGGGGATCGCCTTTGCGGGGCTTGATGTTTATCTCAACATCGCAGGCGGGTTGCGGATCACTGAACCTGCGGCTGATCTGGCGGTTGCTGCCGCCTTGCTGAGCGCGCGCGAGGATGCGGCGCTGCCACAAGGGTCGGTGATTTTTGGCGAATTAAGCCTATCTGGCGCGCTTCGGCCCGTGGCACAGGCGGAAAACAGGTTGAAAGAAGCGCAAAAACTTGGTTTCTCGACTGTGATCGCGCCAGAGGGCTGCAATTTTGGCTCGGTCGGGGGTGTTACGCTGATGCAAATGGCGGATATGACGCGATTTGTGGGCGATATATTCGGCGCGGGCTAGCGCCAAAATAAGTGAGGGAGCGGGCGATGGATGGGTTCACGATGATTGACGGCATTGCAGGCGGGGTGATTTTCATCTCGGCCATCTTGGCCTATTCGCGCGGTTTTGTGCGCGAGGTCATGTCAATCTTGGGCTGGATCGCCGCCGCCATCGTGGCCTATTGGGCCGCGCCAGAAGTGCGCCCACTGATCTCGGAAATTCCCTATATCGGGCCATATGTCGATGACAGCTGCGAATTGGGCATGATCTTGGGCTTTTCGGCAGCCTTTGCTGTGACGCTGATTGTAGTCTCGCTCTTCTCGCCGCTGTTTTCCTCGTTCATCCAGAAAACCAAGCTAGGCGGGTTTGACGCGGGTGCGGGTCTTTTCTTCGGCGTGCTGCGCGGTGTTGCCTTGGTAGCGGTGGCCTTGGTCGCCTATGACCGACTGGCAGGCAGCGACCCTGCGGCGGCAGTCGTGAACAGCCAAACCGCACAAATCTTTGCCTCGCTGACCACGCAAATCGACAGCGAAATCCCAAGCGATGCGCCGGGTTGGTTGATCGGTCGCTATGAGGGGCTGACCGCAGGATGCGTGGCCCCTGCCGCAGGCGACACGCAAAGCGCGCGCGCACTCTTAACCGTGCCCGCAGCGTAAGTGCGTGCCCGCGCCGCGTTGCGGTAAAATTATACGTGAATTTCGAGCGCAAATTGTGACGCATTCATGACAGCTAATAGGTGACAGCGCCGCGCCTTTGTCCTAGGTAAGGCGTGCAACCGACTCGCCCATTTCCGTAGCTTTCGGCTATGACCGCAGGCAGGAGCCCGCCGATGCCCAGCAATTTTGCGTCCCCGCGCACCGCACAATTCCCCGCCCATCCCTTTGATCCCCTCTCTGATGATAAGCTGCGTGAAGAGTGCGGCGTCTTTGGTGTGATCGGTGTGGCGGATGCCGCGAATTTTGTGGCCCTTGGCCTGCACGCGTTGCAACATCGCGGCCAAGAGGCGGGCGGGATCGTCAGCTATGACCCTGTCGAAGGGTTCAACTCGGCCCGCCGTTTCGGATATGTGCGCGATAATTTCACCAATGCCAGTGTGATGGACACGCTGCCAGGTGCGCTTGCCATCGGCCATGTGCGTTATTCCACGGCAGGCAATAAGGGCAACACGGCAATTCGTGATGTGCAGCCCTTTTTTGGCGAATTCGCCATGGGTGGGGCCGCGATTGCGCATAATGGGAATATCGTCAACGCCGATGAACTGCGCCGCGAATTGATTGAACGTGGGTCCATCTTCCAATCCTCATCGGACAGTGAGTGCATCATTCACCTGATGGCGCGCAGCTATCAGAAAAATATCCCCGAGCGCATGAAAGACGCGCTGCGCCGCGTAGAGGGCGCGTTTTCGGTTGTGGCCATGACACGCACAAAATTGATGGGTGTGCGCGACCCGCTTGGGGTGCGCCCCTTGGTGTTGGGCAAGATCGGCGATGGTTACGCGCTTTCCTCCGAAACCTGTGCGCTTGATATCATCGGCGCCGAATTCGTGCGCGAGATCAAGCCTGGTGAGATGGTCGTCATCACCGCGCAGGGCATCGAAAGCTATATGCCCTTCGAGCAGCGCAAATCGCGCTTTTGCATTTTCGAACATGTCTATTTCTCGCGCCCCGACAGTATTTTGGGCGGGCGGTCAGTGTATGAAACGCGCCGCCAGATTGGCGTGGAATTGGCGCGCGAAGCCCCTGTTGAGGCAGATCTCGTCTGCCCCGTGCCCGATAGCGGTACGCCTGCGGCCATCGGGTTTGCCCATGAAAGCGGCATCCCGTTTGGCATGGGGATCATCCGCAACCAGTATATGGGCCGCACGTTTATCGAACCCACCGAACAGATCCGCAATATGGGTGTGCGTCTTAAGCTGAACATCAACCGCGCCTTGATTGAAGGCAAGCGGGTGATCTTGGTAGATGACAGCGTTGTGCGCGGCACCACCTCGCAAAAGATCAAAGAAATGATTTTGGACGCAGGCGCGGCCGAGGTGCATTTCCGCATCGCCTCTCCGCCTACAGCATGGCCTTGTTTTTACGGGGTGGACACGCCACAGCGCGACAAGCTTCTTGCGGCGACAATGAGCGCCGAAGAAATGCGCGCCCATCTGGGTGTGGACAGCCTGCGCTTTATCTCGCTTGATGGGCTTTATCGTGCCGTGGGTGAGGCCAAGGGCCGTGACCCCAAAAACCCCACCTATTGCGATGCCTGTTTCTCAGGCGAATATCCTGTGCGCCCCACAGACCAAATCGCCAAAGGTTTTGCCATGAACGAACCCGCCGCTGCTGAATAAACGGCACCATGGCACAAAAGAAAAAGGCCGCTCCGAAGAGCGGCCTTTTTCTTTAGATCTTTACTGCAGATCAGCGGATCGCTTTGCGCAAGTTAAACGCACCCGCCACAATCAAAGCTGCCAAAAGCGCCTTGACCACATCACCCGCGATGAAGGGCGCCATCCAGCCAGAGAGCAAGGTTGAAGGCTCAACCGCCATGACCAAGGCAGGCCATGCAAGGCCGGGCACATAAAGCGCGGCCGAAGCAACCAGTGCCGCAGCAAAGCCAAGGATTGGCTTACGCGTCATACCACGATCCGCAGCCAAGCCCGCGATATAAGCCATCACAACAAAGCCCAGAAGGAAACCACCGGTAGGCCCGAACATATAGGCCAGACCTGCACCGCCATTGGCGAACACAGGCAGACCCATCGCGCCCTCAACCAAATAGGCCACAAGCGCCGCAACGCCCAAACGCGCGCCCAAGGCGAACGCAACGGTCAGGATTGCTAAGGTTTGCAGCGTCATTGGAACGGGGAACATCGGCACCGAGATTTGCGCCGCAATCGCAATCACAAGCGAGCCCGCCAAGACCAATGCCGCTTTTTGCGCAAGGCTTGTGGGGGTGGTCAGGGATTTGGTTAGAAAGTCAGAACGGCTCATAAATCGGGCTCCTCAAAGGTTCTGGGGAATTCGCGTTTAAGCTGTTTTCCGCTTGCAGCACGGCAAAGTCAAGCAAAGAGCACGCAAATTACCCACAGCCACCGCAAATCAGGCGCGGCAAAAAACCCTGCTTGCCAAATCGCTGCTTTCATCCCATGTGGGAGGCATGGAAAAGATTTTGTCAGGTAAAATCGCCCTTGTCACAGGGGCATCGCGCGGAATTGGGGCAGCCTCGGCGGAATGGTTGGCCGCTCGCGGTGTCCATGTCGTTGCCGTTGCCCGCACCACGGGCGCTTTGGAAGAATTGGATGACCGCATCCAAGCCAAAGGCGGGCAAGCCACGCTTGCCCCCATGGATATTACCACCGATGCTGCAATGGCGCATTTGTGCCGTTCAATTTTTGATCGGTGGGGGCGCGCCGATATTTGGGTGCATGCGGCCTTTCACGCAACCGCGCTGACCCCTGCCCCGCATATCACAGAAAAAGACCTTGATCGGGCCATTGGCACCAATATTCGCGCAGTATCGCGTTTGATCACCATGATCGCGCCATTGATTGAGCCGTCTGATGACCCGCATGCCGTTTTCTTTGATGATAAATGGGACGCGAAATTCGCAGGCACCTATGGTATGAGCAAGGCCGCGACCCGCGCCTTGGTGCAAAACTGGCAATCCGAGACGGAAAAGCACGGGCCAAATGTGCATCTGTTACACCCAAAGCCCATGCCAACCGCGTTGCGCGCACGGTTTTATCCTGGTGAAGATCGGGAGGGGTTGGCAAAGCCCAGTGACGAAGCCGAACGGCTGTTACAACCGATCTTCGGCTAAAAGCCGAAAGTCAGCTAATCTTTATCGTCATCTTCTTCGCCCTCGACCGCAGCCGCTTTGACCTTCGGGGCCACAGGCGTGGGACGGGGCGCTTCAACCTCAGGCATTTCTTCGATACGATCTGCCAAGGCCTCGGCGCGGGCGGCAAGCTCGGCCAACCCATCCACCACTTGCGCAGGGATGACCGCCACCTCTGCAGGCGGTTTCGCGGCTTCAAGATCCGCGATTTTCATCTGCGATTTGCGCAAAAGATCCTCGGCTTTGGCCAGCGTCTCTTCCATCGCGTTGATTTTGGTTTGCGCGGCCTCAAGCTCATCGGTTTTGGCAAGGGTTTTATCGGCCAAAAGCAGACCCGCCATCAGCAACATCCGTTCCGCAGGCAACCGACCGATCTGACCCGAGACCACAGAGGCCTCGGTGTCCAACATTTTTGCCGCCGCTTTGAGAAGGGGTTCCTCGCCCTCTTGGCAGGCGACAGGGAAATTACGGCCACCGATGGTAATCGTTACATCAGGCATTACGCGCCCCCTTCTTCGGTCACGGTATCAATCTCGGCCAAAATTTGCGCCAATTCTTGGGCATCGGCTGCGCGCTGCGCCTTGAGCGCACGAATTTCCGCCAAAAGACCAGATTGCAGCAATTCGCGATCAAAATTCCCTTCGGGTGCCTCGCGCAACTCTTCCAAGGTCTCTTGCAGCCTTGCGATTGTTGCGCGCAATTCGCCCAATGTGCTGTCCGTCATCTGAGCGCCCCGATCCTCAAGCGCATCGCGCGCGGCATCACGCTCATCGCGGGCCTCGTTGCGTTCTTCGCGCAAGCGCGCGGCGCGCATCCGCAGGATTTGCACCTCACTCTCGCCCGTGGCTTCGGGTATTGGGGCGGCATCAGATGCGGCCTCGGCTTGGGTGGTAGATTGGGCAAGGTCAGATTTCAGCTGCTCAACCTCGGCACGGGCGGCTGCCAATTCGGCCTTGAGCGCATCCCGCGCGGCCTCGGCCTCAGCGGCCCGCAATTCGGCCCCATCCGTGCTGCCCTGCGCCTGAGCCTCCATCGCCTTAAGCCGCGCCGCCAGATCCAATCGGGTGCGTTGCTCGAGCGCCAATTCCTCGCGCAGATCGGACAGCTCATCCGAGGACGCGGTGCCGTTTGCAGGGGCGCGGGCCTTTCCCATCGCCGCATCAATCCGCGCAAGCGCAGCTGACAGGCGCGCCTCAAGCTGATCGACTTTCTCAATGGCCAAAGGATCGCTCATTTTGCCTCCCCCAATTGCGGGCGTTTGGATCGCCTCATGAAACATTTACGCGGCAGTCGTATCACGCAGACCATGTCAGATCGTGAGGGCCGAATCTGACCCCCTGCGACACATTATGATCCAATTTCGGGAGTTTGGCAGGATTTCTTGATCTAAGGCAACCCTTGCGTCTTTAGCGACCAACAGGACTTGGGCGTGGGCTTCGGGCTTGAACTTTGGTCACGCCCTGCTAAACCCGTCCGCGTTAACGCTCGCACAAGCACTCCCGCAGCCCTCTTCTAGGACATTGATATGGATCTTTCTGCACTTGCCGCCCGCAATCCTGACCATTGGCGCCGCGCCGCCTGTATCCGCACGCTTGCCCTTGACGGGGTGGCCGCCGCGAATTCGGGCCATTCTGGTATGCCGATGGGGATGGCGGATGTTGCGACCGTGCTGTTTGACAAGCACCTCTCTTTTGACGCATCGGCCCCGAACTGGCCCAATCGTGACCGCTTTATTCTGTCGGCGGGCCATGGCTCGATGCTGATCTATGCGCTGCTGTATCTCACGGGTTACAAACAGATGACATTGGAGCAGATCAAGAATTTCCGTCAGCTGGGCGCCATCACGGCGGGCCATCCTGAATTTGGCCATGTCGAAGGGGTTGAAACGACCACAGGCCCCTTGGGGCAAGGGATTTCCAACGCGGTTGGTTTTGCCATGGCCGAGGAACATCTGCGCGCCACATGGGGCGCAAAGATTATGGATCACTACACCTATTGCATCGCGGGCGATGGCTGCCTGATGGAGGGCATCAGCCAAGAGGCGATCGGTCTTGCAGGGCGTCATGAACTCAGCCGCCTGATTGTGCTTTGGGATGACAATAACATCACCATCGATGGCACAGTCGATATGGCCTGCCGTGTGGATCAACGCGCGCGCTTTGCCGCCGCAGGGTGGGATGTGTTTGACTGTGACGGCCATGATGCCGCCGATATCGACCGCGCGATCACGGCAGCCAAGGCAAGCCCGCGCCCTGCAATGGTGGCCTGTAAAACCCATATCGCAATCGGCTCTGCCGCGCAGGACACCCCCAAGGGTCACGGCGCATTGACCGACCCAAAAGTGGTGGCTGACACGAAGGCCGCCTATGGCTGGACGCATGGGGCCTTTGAAATCCCTGCCGATCTCAAAAACTGGTGGGAAGCTGTCGGCGCAAAAGGCGCCACCGCGCGCGCCGAATGGGAAGCCCGTCTTGCCGCCCTGCCCGCCGCCAAACAGGCCGAGTTTACCCGCGCCTTTGCAGGCGAGGTTCCCGCGAAATTGGGCAATGCGCTGCGCCGCTATAAAAAATCCCTCGCGGATGAGGCGCCCAAAGTGGCAACCCGCAAGGCCAGCGAAATGGCCCTTGCCGTGATCAACCCGATCATGAAAGAGACCTTAGGCGGCTCTGCAGATTTGACCGGGTCGAACAATACCAAAACGGGCGATATGGGGATTTTCACCCCCGAGAACCGTAAAGGGCGCTATGTCCATTACGGCATCCGCGAGCATGGCATGGCGGCAGCGATGAACGGCATGGCGCTACATGGGGGCCTGCGCCCCTATGGCGGGACATTCTTTACCTTTACCGATTACGCGCGCCCCTCAATGCGACTTTCCGCTTTGATGGGGATTAACGTGGTCTATGTGATGACCCATGACAGCATCGGCGTTGGCGAGGATGGCCCAACCCACCAACCTGTTGAGCATCTCGCCATGATGCGCGCCACGCCAAATTGCCTTGTGATGCGCCCT
>Ga0181566_10004857_pt1 | contig 10880 bp, 10 predicted proteins | sample 101ome_15_FD_133762 | JGI IMG/M metagenome (GOLD analysis project Ga0181566, IMG submission 133762) | Coastal salt marsh microbial communities from the Groves Creek Marsh, Skidaway Island, Georgia - 101402AT metaG (megahit assembly) | ecosystem: Environmental > Aquatic > Marine > Intertidal... | reverse complement strand
CGATCATTTGGGAGATGAGAAAGCCATGGTTGTATCCCCAGATGCCTGCGACTGCTCCAAATCCGAGGGCGATGAGATTTAAAAAGAAGCGGATGAGTGCTTTCAGCAGCCCCAGAAGGACGAAGAGAATCAGGATTCCGGCAATCAGGGTATTGGGGGCGAAGTTCTCCACGGCTCAGAGAAGTTGCCATGAGAAAACGAGCAATGAAAGTCTTGATCAAGGGAGAGCTGGTTTGAGCAGAGGATTTCCGTGTTTTGAATTGTCTTGCGACTTGCAGGTTCGGCGAAGGCTTTCAAACTCTTGGGATGAGGCAAATCGCTATTGGAGATATTCATGGTTGTCTGCGTTCGCTTCAGACAATGATGGATGTCTTGGAGCCGACGCAGACCGATCTGGTGGTGACTCTCGGTGATTATGTGGATCGGGGGCCAAACTCAAAGGGAGTCATCGATTATCTTTTAGAATTCCAACGAACTCACGCCAACTTTGTGGCTCTTATGGGCAACCATGAAATTCAAATGATCCGAGCTCTTGATACTGAGCAAGATCGGGAGCGTTTTTTGAGTGGCTTGTGTGGAGGTTGTGAGACGCTCAAATCATACGGAGGTTCGTTCGAAGATGTTCCTGAAGATCACTGGACATTTATCGAGAATCTGAAACTCTACCATGAATTAGACCATCACATTCTTGTGCATGCTGGTCTTGAGGCGCAGATCCCTCTGGATCAACAAGATCGCGAAACCTATTATTATCACCGGTTTTATAGTCAAGAAGCTCACCTCTCTGGGAAAACCGTCATTTGTGGTCATACCATTCAAGGAGATTTACCGACGAATTTAGGTTATGCGGTTTGCCTAGATACTTGTGCCTACGGAGGAGGCTGGCTCAGTGCCCTTGATGTCGACACTGGTGAGCTCTGGCAGACCAATGAACAGGGTGAAATTCGAGCAATGAATCTCGCTGATCTTTCCTAGTCTTCAAAACCAGAGCAGAAAGCTCGGTGGCGAAGAAGGTGGTCACAAAGCACAAGGTTTGCCATGGCCTCTACCATTGGAACGGCTCGGGGCAAAACACAAGCGTCGTGGCGCCCACGGCCTTTTAATTCAGTCTCCTGCCTTTCTTTGGAAACGGTAGGTTGAGATGACATGATGGTTGCAGTGGGCTTGAAGGCCACGCGAAAACTGATCGCTTCGCCATTTGATATTCCTCCTTGAACTCCCCCGGATCGATTTGTTCTCGTGCGAACTCGTTGATCTTCCATATAAAAGTGATCGTTGTGTTCGGAGCCTTTCAAGAGGGTTCCTTCAAATCCTGAGCCGATCTCGAAGCCTTTGGTTGCAGGAAGAGAGAGCATCCCTTTTGCTAGATCGGCCTCAAGGCGATCAAAGACAGGTTCTCCTAGTCCCGGGGGACAACCACGGACAACGCATTCAACAATGCCGCCGACCGAGTTACCTTCCGAACGAATGTTTTTGATCCGCTCAATCATGGTTTCTGCCACCTGCGGGTCTCCAGTGCGAACGATATTAGACTCGATGGTTTGAGCGCTGATTGTCAAAGGGTCGACGTTTGCTTGAATCTCTTGAATTGATTTGACCCAAGCGAGGGTCTCGAGTTGTGGGTAGAAGTGAGCTAGAACTTTTTTGGCAATGGCGGCTGCGGCTACTCGACCAATTGTTTCGCGAGCTGATGAGCGCCCTCCTCCCTGCCAATTACGAGTACCATACTTCGCATCGTAGGTGTAGTCAGCGTGAGATGGTCGGTATTTTTCAGCCATTTCGGAGTAAGCATCTGGGCGATGATCTTTGTTGCGGACGAGAATGGCAATTGGGGACCCAAGAGTCTTTCCTTCAAATGTGCCAGAGAGGATTTCACATTGGTCGGCCTCATTTCTCGGGGTGGTGACTTCCGATTGTCCGGGACGCCGCCGATCAAGCTCAACTTGGAGGTCCGCTTCGCTTAGTTCGATTAATGGTGGGCAGCCATCGATGACGACACCGACCCCCCCTCCGTGCGATTCTCCAAAGGTTGAAATGCGAAATAGTTGGCCGAGTTGGCTAGACATGGGTGAGACTTTAGCAGGGGATCTGTCGGGAGCAAGAGCTAGGGAGAGCGATCCAGACTTCTCCACAATTGGAATTCTGCTTGCTCGCCGCGAGCGAGGCCTTGATTTTTGATGCCGAAGCAGAGCTCGACTTCAAAGAGCTTTTGTTCCAAGGCTTGTTTTATCAGGTCTTGCGCGCTGAGCGCTAACCGCCCACCACACTGACTGAGCTCAAAATGACAGGTTCCAATACCGTGATAAGCTCGGTAAACAACTTCCGTGCAAACGAGCCGCTCGGCTTGGCGAAAGTCGAAGACAAAATCGTAGAGTTTCCCCTCATGGCTCATGGCTCTTAAAAGAGCTTCTCGGAGATCCATCGTTGATAATCTCGGGCGCAGGACAACAAGGGCATCGACTGAGAGTGTTTCGGAAATGGGGCGAAATTTGACGCCGTCTTTTTTGGCTTCGATGACTGCAATCGTGGAGTCGAGACTCGGGATTCCTAGAGTTTCTCGTTGGCTTTGTGTTCCTAAGTACAGGGCGGCATGGGGCCAAAACCCGGGGAGAAAGAGGTTGCTCATCGCGTCGTCATGTCGCGTCACTAGGATATCTCCTGGTTGAAGTTTCTCGCTAATGATTTGTTGGATTTCAGGCGTGAGACGTTTCCCGGCTTTCCTTGGTTTGACCAGAGGCTGTTTCATTTCGGCGATTGCGCATCCGCTCAGACGAAATAAATGAAACATCACTTTCTTGTAGCCTGAACTTGATCGGCGAGTCAGCGAGTGAAGCCGGTAGCTGAGAATCCGTGACCAAATCGTTCTTTTTCTAGTTTCGAAATAGGGCTCTTCATGAAGTAGCCAAGGAATCATCGGATCTAAGGACGCTTCGTGAAGGGCGCGATGAATGTCTTCTCTACGTTGCTCATAGAATTTTTTCGCAATGCGGTAACGAAGCATCCATTGAGGAGAAGCGAGGTTTGCATAAACGCGAGTAAAGCTCTTGCGCGAGAGCCCGAAGCGCGGTTCTGCCTCATCAAGCTTCTTCCAGACAACGGGATGTTCTTTGGCAAGTTCGATGAGAAAGGATCCACTGCGCATCAAGCAGCTCGCTGCACAAAAGCTCAGACCAAAAAGACAGAGATCTTCTTGGTGATCATCTCGAAGGTGGGGACGGAGCTCATGAATCATCGTCCAAAGCCCGGCTCTCGCGCTGAGATATCGCCCATAAACTTCTCGGAGTCTTTCATCTTCATCGGGCAGATAGTAGCCCCGTGCTTGAGCATGGAGCGCATCTGTTAATTCTTGGCTTAAGGTTTCTCTCTTAGGTAATGCGCAGTAGGACGCTTGCAGAGTTCGCCATGCGGATTGAATGATTTCGGTTTTGGGCATGTTTTAGAATCGATTGGCGAGAGAGCCCCCATTGATTATCGGAAGATTTGCGAAGTTAAAAACGCGCAAGCGGCAAAAAGTCTCTTCTCGGTTCACCATAGAATCGCCATGTCCGTCAACCCCTTTAAATAAAGGGTTTCAGGGAGAAAATAACTTTACAAAACCATCACCGGGGGAGAAATTTGCGTCGCCATGAATAAAGGAGAACTTATTGAAGCAGTCCAGAAAGCCCTCGGTAAAGAAGCCACCAAGCGTGCCGCTGAAGATGCCGTTGCTGCTGTTCTTGACTCGATTGCCAAGGGAGTAAAGAAGGACAAGAAAGTTCAAATCATCGGATTTGGAACTTTTGAAGTGAAGAAGCGTGCTGCTCGTATGGGCCGCAATCCTAAGACTGGAGAAGCAATGAAGATTGCAGCTTCTAAGTCTGTTGGCTTCAAGCCTTCTTCAACCCTTAAGAAGTCTCTCTAATTCTTAAAAGAGTTAGATCGACTCATTATATTAATATATTTGAGCCCGATGGTAAAAAACCATCGGGCTTTTTTCTTTGATTTTGATGAGTCAGAGCGATTCCCCCCTTTCCCCTCGCCATTAAGACAATTGTTCCTAGACTCCTCCGCGAAGCGATGCCCTCCAGCACTGTCGAAAACTATCTCAAAGCCATTTGGTCCCTTCAGGCTCAAGGGGGTGATGAGCTTGTTCCCGTGGGTCAGGTTGCCGAAAAACTTTCGGTGGCTCCTGGCACGGCAACGACGATGATGAATCAACTCTTAAAGATGGAGTTAGTTGACTACATTCCACGTGCTGGAGTGTCTCTCAACGAGGCAGGGAGGAGAGCCGCCTTGCGGGTGATTCGGCGGCATCGCTTAATCGAGACTTTTTTAGTCGAGATTATGAAGCTCGATTGGGCCGAGGTTCATGACGATGCCGAGGTCCTAGAGCATGCTATTTCTGACCGCCTCCTCGAGCGAATGGATGAAATGCTAGAGCACCCCACCCATGATCCGCATGGAGCACCGATTCCTACCAGCCAAGGTGAAATCCCTTCAGATGGGAATGCCATCCTCTCAGAGTGCCGACCTGGTCATTACACCCTCAAGAGGGTTCGAGAAAATGAGCCTTCTTTTTTACAGTGGCTCTCGGGTTTGGGCCTCAAACCTGGATCAGAGCTTACCTTGGTTGAACGAAATCGGGAAGCAGACACCCTGTCCTTGATGATCCCAAATCACTCAGAACCATTACAGATTTCTCTTCCTGCGGCTCAATCATTGATGGTCAAAGCTCGGGCCGTGAGTTCCTAAACTCGAACGCGAGTCGTGTCGCAGGGTGCGCAGGGCCTGGTCGTGTTTTTTCATGGAAGCGATGATCAGAAGTGATCGACTCCTTGGTGAAGATTCATTTTAGGTGGTGAGGCTTTTTTCCTTCCCTCAAAGGGAAGGAATCGCTTGGCTTAGGGCAACACCTACACTGATGAAGATCGTTGCCTTTTTTGCCCTCTTTCTCGCTGGGGCTCTCTCTTGCTGGGGCCAAGTGTCAGTTCAGTTGGAGCTCGAACGTCGACAATACCTTGCACAGGAACGTGTCACTGGAGTGGTGACAATTGTGAACCGGAGCGGGAGAGAGATCACTTATTTGAGTCAAGATGGCCGTGGAATGAGTCGAAGCTGGCTTGATTTTAGCATGAGAGACACGGCGGGGAGGCAAAAACCTAAGTTAATTAACCTTGGATTTCGAAAAGCGATTTTACCTGCTGGCCGGAGTATTTCTCGAGAGGTGGATTTGGGCCGTATTTTTTCGATTACTTCGGTGGGAAATTACGCGGTGACAGCTCACGTAACCGAGCTTGGAGCCGATGACGTTACCTACACCTCCAATTCCGCGCATTTTACCGTCGGTGGAGGCAATACCATCTATCGTCAGCCTTTTGGAGTGCCACAGTCTCCGGCGCCCAAACGAGAATACAGTGTGATTACCTTTAATGATGGGAAAAGGAATTCCATCTATGCTCAGGTGATGAATACGGTGACTGGGCGCACCATTTCTACCTTTCGACTTAGTAATTGCCTGACTTTTCACCCACCGCAGATGATTCTTGATTCAAAAAACCAACTTCACATTCTTTATCTGGCCGCCGCCGAAGTTTTTGTGCATGTTAGTGTTAATCAAGACGGAATGCTGACAGAAACTAAGTATTTTAAGAGGGCTCAGGGTCGAGCTCCTCGGTTTGTAAACTACGAAGATCAGGTTTCGGTCTTGGGAGCGACACCCTATGACCCCACGGATTCTTCCGCCGGAAAACCCCGCCGCCGAAGTGCCAGTGAGAGGCCACAATAGTTAAGAAATCTTAAAAATTAAGTTGCATTTTTATTCAATTTTTTTCAAAAAACTTAAGTTATTTACCTAAAACGCGATGAAGTTCCTTTTCCTACCTTTGTTAATTTTCGCGACAACGTTGCTTTCTGGCTTCGGTGCTTTCAAGACCGTGATCATTGATGCAGGCCACGGGGGGCGGGATAATGGGGGAAGTTATGGGAAAGTCTACGAGAAGTGGCTGGCCTTAGACACCGCGACTCGGATTCAGAAAAAGCTTCAAGATAAAGGCATTCAAACATGCATGACCCGGGTGAGTGACCAGTTCATCACGCTTCCAGGGAGGGTCAAGATTGGTAACCGATTTAGTAATGCGATCTTTGTCAGCGTGCACTATAACTTCACTTGGAAACGGGACGTCTCAGGCCTTGAGACCTTTTATTGCACTCCTCAATCCAAACCTCTTGCCGATTTTGTGCACCGGGGAATGCTTGACGAGGTGCGCACTGTAAATCGTGGGGTGAAGTATTCTCGCTTCTACGTGATTCGGCACTCCAAGCACCCTGCCATTTTGGTGGAAGCAGGATTCGTTTCCAATTCTAAGGAGCGGGGTCGCACGAAGGAGGGTTGGTACCGGGAGGCGATCGCAGATGGAATCGTTGATGGTATTTTGGCCTACCGAAGCGCGGCCCAACGTTGGTAACTCACTTTTGGTTTTTGGGTGACTTTCAACTGGAGCGCGAAGTATCAAGCTGGCGAAACGCCATGGGAAAAGGGAGCAGCGCATCCTGAGCTTTCGTTTCTTTTATCGAAACACGTTGATCTTTTTAAAAACGCGAGGCGAATTCTTGTTCCAGGCTGTGGTTTCGGACATGATGCTTACGCGATTAGTGAGGTGGCCAAGGGCGATGTGGTTGGGCTTGATATCGCACCCGAGGCGATTCAAGGGGCGAGTTCTCTCCACCCTCAATCATCTGTCGAGTGGCGGCTCGGAGATCTCTTTGCAGAAGATGAATCTTTTGACCTCATCTTCGAGCACACTTGTTTTTGTGCCATTCCTTTGGAATGTCGTCTTGATTATCGGCGCACGGTGAGTCGCCTGATTCCCTCAGGCGGATATTTGGTGGGAATCTTTTTTCCCAATCCTGATCACGAAGCGGACCAAGGTCCGCCGTTTGGTATTGAAATGGCAGAGCTCCGCCGATTTTTTGAGGAAGACTTTGAGCTTCAATGGTCTCGTGAGCCCCAACAAACCTTCGAAGGTCGAGAAGGTGTGGGCCGGGAACTTGCGATGGTTTGGTGTAGAAAGTAACGATGAGCTTTTTTGAACAAGAGAGAAAGGGACGTCGGCCCTTTCAGGATCCCGAGGTGACCGATTTGTGTATGGTGACGATCTTGAGCATCGTGGCTTGTCTCAGCTACTTCTGGGCCTTTGGTATGAACAGCGGACACTCGGTGTCCAATGATCTCGCGAAGCTCTGGACTCAGAGTGCAGAAGACATTTGGAAAGGCTCCTATTGGACCTTGGTTACTTCAGTTTTTGTCCATGAGCGCCTCTTTCATATTCTTTTTAATGTCTACTGGCTCTGGGTGTTTGGGTCGGTCTTTGAGCGAGCAATAGGAAGTGCGAAGTTTTTTGTTTTTGTCATTCTAGCGGGGTTTGTGACTTCCTCCTATCAGCTGGCTGTATCGGGAAATGCGGGCATTGGATTTTCTGGAGTGAATTATGCCTTTTTCGGATTCATGTGGGTCACGCGGTATTATTTTTCCAGCTTCCGAGGTGTTTTGACCGAGAGTGTGATCAAGCTGATGTTCATCTGGTTATTTGCCTGCCTGCTAATTTCGTTTTTCGGTATTCTCCCGATTGGGAATGCCTCTCATTTCTCCGGCTTTCTCTATGGATGGGCCATCGGCGCTCTTTATATCAGACATCAAAAACGACACCTGATTTTACCGAGTTTTGCGATGATGTTGATGTTGTCTGTAGTGACTTTGTTTTGGTGCCCTTGGTCACTGCGTTGGTCTGCAATGAAAGCCTACGATGCCCACACGCAAGGACACCACGAAGAGGCGTTGATCCATTACGATAGAATGATTCGGTGGTTCCACGATGAGTGGGCTCAAAATAACCGCGCCATTCTCCTCCTTGAGATGGAGAGAGGCACTCTGGAGTGAATCTCACTAATCCCAAAAGAAAAAGCGCTCCGGATGCCCGAAGCGCTTTGGTAAAAAGTGTCGTCTCAGGTTCTTAGACAGTGCAGATATCAATCGCCTCTTTGAGTGAGGTGAGGGCCTCTCTTTTAGGGACAAATTCCTGACCGAGATAGCGGTTGTAGCCGATGTTCTTGAGTGCTTTACAGATTCCCTTGTAGTTTAGCTCCTGGTTGTCATCAATTTCGTTTCTCCCTGGAACACCTGCGGTGTGGTAGTGCGAAATGTGGTTCTTGTATTTCGAGAAAGTGGCAATGCAATCTCCCTCCATGATTTGCATGTGGTAGATGTCATAGAGGAGCTTAAAATACTCCGAACCCACGGCATCAACCAAACGAGCACCCCACTCGGTGCGGTCACACATGTAGCCTCGGTGGTTGACCTTCGAATTCAGGAGTTCCATTGAGACAATGATCTTATGTTTCTCGGCGATGGGCATGATCCGCTTGAGACCTTCAGCGCAGATTTTTAATCCCTCTTCATCATCGATCCCATCGCGACGGTTTCCTGAAAAAGCAATCACCTGAGGGACATTGCCAGATTTTGCGGCAAATGGGATCCCTTCCTCATAGATTTTGACGAGCTCATCGTGATTATCTTTATTGTTAAACGAGTTGCCAATATTCCCTGCGACTCCATGAAGGCGCCCCATCGCGCACTCGAGACCGTGCTTCGCGGTGACTTCCCACTGTTCAGGGAAAAGGATTTCAACCGAACCAATTCCCATCTTTTTGACTTCTTGGCAGAATTGATCGAGAGGGATTTTGCCAAAGCACCAATGACAGACAGAGTGCTTAAAACCTGCATCAGATCCAGCGGCTTCTTCGGCAGCTTTTACCTGTTCGCCAAATGCGGCGAGGATTGCGGTGGCAGCAGCTCCGCCGGTAAGTGTAGAGAGTGATTCACGTCGATTCATCCCACTCAGTAGAGCGTAGCGACCCCTACTTTGTCGAGAATTAGTCATTTTTTATGAGTGGCTCGAACTTTTGATCGACCAAAAAAAACACCTCGGTAAACCGAGGTGTTTAGAAGAAAAAATCGATGGTCTTGCCTAGCGATTTGAAGCCTTCATGCGCAGGGCTGCAAGCAGCGAGACGGCAGTGAAAGCAAGGCAAATGATGATTCCAAAGGTCGGAGCGCCGATGCCTCCGGAAGGAACAGTCGCCAGGGGAGCATCAGAAGTAGAACCGGTTGCGGTGCCAGTTTCTTGGCTTCCATAGGGATCTAGTAAATCCTTGGTATTGAGCGGGGGTGTTGGAACCTTAGCGAGAATCTCTGCATTCTTGGCCTTATAGTCTGCCACCATCTGAGCGGTGACTGGGGAGGCCTGGTTGCCAAAGGAATTTCGAATGTAGGTGAGAACGGCGGCAATATTCTCGTCGGGTTGCCCTGCTCCCATCGCTGCCATTGGGGCAGGGAAGTTATAATCTTTGCCCGCTACAGTAATGGGGCCAGTTAATCCACGAAGTTGAATCCCGATGAGGTTTTCAACTGGGCCATTCACCCATTCGGAGTTGGCAAGGGGAGGTCCAATATTGGGCATGCCAGCTCCTGTCGGCCCGTGACATGCCGAGCAGAGGATATATTGCTGTTTGCCAAGTGCCATCACGGCAGGGTCGAGTGTTGTTTCTTCGCTCACGTTAGTTTTGGGTTGAGTCGCTTTTTGATTGCCCGATTGATCGGGTGATTGGGTGTCATTCATTGGTGCTGAGGTACCGATGGTCAGAACCTTCGGCTCATATGACGGGGCCTTTTCAACGTTTTCTTTGGTAAGAGTCAAGAGCCAGGCAATGAGATCTCGAGTTTCTTGAGGGGAAAGAATCGAAGCCATGGGAGGCATCGCTGAGATTGGATGAGGGATTTCCTTTAAATCGGACTTTTGAATTCTCCAAACATCAGATTCACCCTCGCGTAAATCAAGGGTGGTTTCGCTCTCAGCAACGATGATCCCGCCTTTTGTCGAGCCGTCCTTGAGTTCAATCGAAGCGCTTCCAAAGCCACTTGCGATTTTTTTGCTCGGCTCCATGAGAGACTCGAGAAGTCCTCGAGCATCGTAGCGGAGGGCAACACCCATGAGGTTTGGACCAGCTTGGCCTCCTTCGGAATGTCCGGATTCGTGCCGGTGGCAGCGCATGCACTGAGCAGCTCCGTGAGATTGGAAGATTTTGAACCCCTTTTCAGGATCTCCGCCAGCAAGAGTGGTTTTCCATTGGGCAAGAGAATCGTCCGCCGGCAAACTCTCTTGGTAGGATTTGAGAGCCGCTTTAATGGCATCCTCATTTCGGGTGCGCGCAGCTGCTAAGAGGTCAAAATCAGAAGCAGGGTCGCCATTGCCGGCTGCCAGCTCGACGAGTCCATCGCGGAGGAGGGGAACAGCATGCTCGGCTGGTAAACTTCCAACAATCCCCCAAGCAATCTGCCGGCGTTTTGAACTCGATGATTTGAGAGCACCCTGAAGGGCCGCAACGTTTGCTGCGGGATCGCGCTCAGACGCGAGCGCTAAAGCGGCTGTTGCCAACACATCGTTGTTTGATTGAGCAGCCTGCGTGAGGACTTCCTCCAGGTTATCTGGTGAGTTTTGTAAAAACAACTTGAGGGCGCCGGCTCGTGTCTCTCCGTCGCTGTTCTCATCGCGGATGATTCGTGTGAGCATGCCGGTATCGAGAGAGGCATCTTGAATCTCGTATTGAAGTGCCAAGGCCATGGTCTCGGAAAGAATCGCTGGATCCGTATTTGAGAGGAGGCCAATGTGAGCGCTCATTGTCTCTTTGACCATTTGAGGATCGCGAGCGGGCAGAGGAGAGTGTTTGCCTGTTGATTGATCGACCTCATGGGGCTGAGTCCAAAGTGCAAGAAGTCGCAGGGCTTCTTTTCGTTCGTTGAGATCGAGCTTGGGGTTTGCGGCAACTTTGATGACGCGAACCATATT
>Ga0181566_10004850_pt1 | contig 10889 bp, 8 predicted proteins | sample 101ome_15_FD_133762 | JGI IMG/M metagenome (GOLD analysis project Ga0181566, IMG submission 133762) | Coastal salt marsh microbial communities from the Groves Creek Marsh, Skidaway Island, Georgia - 101402AT metaG (megahit assembly) | ecosystem: Environmental > Aquatic > Marine > Intertidal zone... | reverse complement strand
TCTCCTCTCTCCATACATACACACACACATACCGAAGATTCGATACAAGCGTCGATACTACGTACAAGAGTCCGTCGTGTGGTCGTCCAGTAAATTCGGACGCGTGGAGTGTTGTGCGCGCGACCGACCGATGGGCGTTTAACACCATTCTATCGTGCGCGGTGAGAGATTGAATCATGTCGTCGTCGTCGTCGGGTGAGCGCGAGTCGTTGTTGCGAGCGACGACGACGACGATTGGTGAGACTGGTGAGACTGGTGAGACGTATCGAACGACGACGACGACGCGTGGTGAGAGGGAGCGCGTAGGAGTCGCGATCGCGGTGGACGATGATGAAGACGATGACGACGGTGACGACGTCGACGACGTGGATGCGATCGAGCGAGGCGCGCGCGGAGTGAAGTCCTCTGCGTCGTCGTCGTCGGGTGACGGTGGTGATGGACGGCGGCGACGGAGGCGACGCGGTGGGACGCTTATGTCGAGTCGAGCGACGGCGGCGGACGACGCGCGGGAGAAAGACCGAAGACGGCGGTTCGCGGCGGGCGTGGCGGCGCTCGTCGCGTGTGCGGTGGGGGTGTTGACGTATGCGAGACGTGGGATGTCGTTCGGTGGGATGTTTGGAACGACGCCGGTGGCGCCGCCGCCGCCGCGCGCGCCGCCGAGTCCGCCGCCGTTTCCTCCGCCGCCGCCGCCGAATCCGCCGCCGCCGCACCCGCACCATCCGCCGAAACCGCCGCCGCCGCCTTTGGTGGATTGCGACGCGTCGCACGGCGATCGAGCGACGGGATTGTATCAACAATATAATCCGCAGTGTACCCTGGACGAGGGCGTGCCGGCGAACTGCGTCGGGAGCGAGGGGTGTCAATTTTGCCATCTCGAAAAGTCGCGCGCCGCCAAGGGTGGATCGACGGAGAAGTGCAGCGCGTGGGTGTGCGCCAAGTACGACGTCACCGGATGTAAAGGGATTCATCGCGATGCAAAGGCTGAGAAGAAACAGTTTGACATCGGGGATTGCTCGAACGACGTCGGAAACCGTAACGTCGGCCGACACGTGTTTCGAGACTGGGACTGCGCCAACGAGGAGGGCGTGCCGAGCGCGTGTCAAAAGCCGGGCAAGACGCCGTGCCGAATGTGCATGCTGAAGAGCGCGGACGATCCGGTGAATGGATGGCCGTATTGTCCATCCGTCGTGTGCGAGGATTTGAACATAAAGAAACACGAGTGTCCGGGGGTTGATTACGTGGCAAAGATTGGCAAGTCGTCGAAGAAGAAGCGCGGCGACGACGAGGAGGAGGACACGAAGCGCAAGTCAAAGAAGCATTCGAAACGTCGCGACGAGGATGAGGACGAGGACGAGGACGAGGACCAGAAGACGTCCAAGAGTTTGAAGAAGCGTACGAAACGTCGCGACGAGGATGAGGACGAGGACGAGGACCAGAAGACGTCCAAGAGTTTGAAGAAACGTACGAAACGTCGCGACGAGGATGAGGACGACGAGGCGTCGAAGAAGCGCAAATCGAAGAAGCGTTCAAAAGACGACGACGAATAGCCATCTATTTTCATAATACGTACCCGGTACGTTTTGTATCATTTCACAACTTCACTACCAACATCCTAGTAAGCGGATCGAGCGTTCGAACGAGTGAGCCACGCGAAATCGTGCGCAAAGTGTTCGGCGCTGAGTTCGTGCATCGCGTACGCCACGTTGAGCAACTCGCGAATGTCGCTCTTGTCGGCGAGTAAACTATCCCACTCGGGCGCGTGACGCTTCAACATCTCCACGTGATCCTCGTCGAACAGACGAGGATCTTCGGTGAGCTTATCGCTCTTATCTAACAGGTTGAACGAGCGAAGCGCCGCGCATAGCGCCGCGCTCTCGTCCTCGGTGATTTTCCCAAAGCTATGCTGGTAAAAGAATCCATCCTCGACGGCGCGCGGTTCGAGTCGAGACTCGATGACGCGAATGCCCGCCTTGCGGAATTCTTGAATCGATGACGCCACAAACTCCGCCGTGCGGCCGTCTCGAGGCATGTGCGAGAACACGGTGGGAGGATACGCCGCCAATTCTCTCTCGCTCTCCACCGTCGGTCCTGGCGCGATTTGAATAATCAATCCCGACAGTCGTTGTTTGAGTTTCAACTGCGGGAGTATACCGACGAACGAGCCCCCGCTCGAGGCCCCGAACGCGTACAACGGCAGATGGCTTAACGCGGTGTCGTTGAAAAACACGTCCAGCACCGCCTTGACTCTCGGCGCGTCGGTGTCTTTGCTCCAACACGTCCCGAAGGAGGAGATGGCGATGACGACGTACCCTTTACTCAACGCCGTCCGCGTGATGGTCATTTCCTGCGCCAATCCTCGACACTCGGTACACTTGGTATTATTCGCGAAGAAATCTTTCGCGCTGTGATGACATCCGTGCAGCGCCAAGAGCGCCCCTTTCGGTTTCGTCGCCTCCAACTCGCCGTTTTCATTCGTCGACGCTGGACCTTCCCAAATCGCCTCCACCTTCTCCTCTCCGATCAATCTGCGCTCCGCGTTCCACCCTCGACTGACGTACGCCACTGATTTATCACCGATCAATAAATCTCGCTCCACCGCCGGATCCTCGACGTACGTCGACTGCGAGGGCGCGCTCGCCGTCGCCGCCGCCGACGTGGCCGCATCCGTCTCCCCCGCCGCCGCGTCCCTCCCTTTCACCCGCTCCGATCGCCATCCGTGCGCGAACGCGTCCAACTGCGTGCACACCAACGCGATCACCGCGAGCGCGACCGCCGCCAGCATCGCGCTCTTCGCGCTCGTCCACGCACCGCCCGCGCGTCCCCGCGGTCGATCGTTCCGACTCGACCAATGGTCGCTCTCCCGCGACGTCGCCGCGCCCCCTCGCGTGGCGCCGAACGCGGTCGCGCGACGCGCGTGCACCATCGGGTCTCGTTCGCCCGCCATCGCGCGACCGCGTTCGGCGCGCGCGCCGCGAGTCGCCGAATGACGCGCATTGGATGGTGTTAGCCACGCGCGCCTCGACGCACTTCTCGCCATTCTCGCGCGCGTCATGCCCGACGCCGATGTCGAGGACGCGCGGATCGACGACGCGGACCACGACTCGCGTCGTCGACCGCGCGCGAGCCTCGAGACTCGCGCGCGCGCGGTGTTCGCGCGGTTCGATTGGGCGCGAGATCCCGCGCTGTTTTTGGCGGTGACGCTCGCGTGCGTCTTTTCCGTCGCTCTCGTCGTCGCCGCCGTCACCGCGGGCGGCGCGCGCGCGGGCGCGAGCGGTGGACGCGCGCATGTCCTCGGGCGCCACGGTCGCGCGTCTACGGGGACGTTCGGGAGACGACGAGAGGGATGGCGTCGAGGCGGGTCCGACGGGGACGCGACGCCGAAGACGCGAGACGCGGACGCGACGTCGAGATGGGCGGCGTTGCGCGTGCCGAGCGCGTGTTTAGCGAGCGAATTCACACCCACGGCGGTGATTCCGGGATTGGAGTTGCACGAATTGGACGGTGAGACGGCGTTTTATCTGAGTAAGGAGGCGACGGCGCCGACGCTCGAGCGCACGGAGAGCGAGGCGGAGGAGGAACGCGCGGTGGAGGAGGAATTGAAGGAGGCGAAGACGGAGATGAAGGAGGCGGAGAAGACACTGGAGAGTGAGATCGCGACGGAGGAGGAGGAGTTGAAGATTGTGGAGGGGAAGAATCCGTTGCCGAACGTGAGCGGTCGACGACGACGCTTGTTGGACGACGACGACGAAGACGACGACGACGACGAAGACGAAGACGGCGACGACGAAAAGGAAGACGAAAAGGAACGAGAGGGGAAGAAGAGAGATCCAAACGCGCCGACGCACGTCTACACCAACAAAAACGGCAACGTCGTGCGTCGATATCGATTTCAAAACCCGTTGTTCATCGACGGTATGACGAGCGCCACGGATTGGCGACGAGAGACGACGGAGAAGCAAATGGTTTTTCACGCGGCGAACATCACGGGATACGCGGCGAGATGTCAGTTTAAGACGATGCAGTGCGCGGACATGGCGACGGATTTACTCGCGCGCGCGCTCAAGGCTGACGCGAACGCGGTGATGAATCCGAAAGTGAGCGCGGAGACGCTCAAGGCGCTGTCGAACACGCTCATCAAGTATTCGACCGATCCGCGCACCAAGTACAACGCGTCTGAACTCCCGTCGCTCGGCGGCGCGCCGCAAGCCATGGGCACGTGCGCGTGGACGACCGAGGCCGAGTACAACCCAAACACGGGTCAGCGTTACGACCAGACGGTGAGCCGATTCGCCACCGCCATCGACGCGCACGACACCGCCGTGTACTGCAACGTGCTGTCTGAGAAAAAGTATTGCAAGTTCACCAAGCTCGGGAACGGGCCGGAGACGAGCATCACGGTCGATTTCGACGAGCAAGCGTACGAGAGCGCGAGACGCGTCGGAGGACTGATTCACGACGTGCTCTCCGCCGACGCGCAACTCGGCTCCAACGTCGTCGGTTGGGGCCACCGCGGCGAACCGTCCCCAGCGTTCGTCGCCCTCCTCGTGTTGCTTCGATCCAACAGGTGCTCGCGCGTCGACGTGTACGGTCAACCGGGCGTTCCCATCAACTGGTACCACAACGCTCGAGGATACGCGCACATGGTCGCCGTCCCGGGCGCGTCGAGCGAGGATCGAGAGCTCTCCAGAGTTCTCCTTCAGGAAAAGTACTTCTATCGCACGATGATGCACCACGGGAAGATGTGCTTCTTCAAGTAGTAGCTGTAGGTAGAGACGCGTGTATTACATAAACCAGCAAAGGCGAACGCGAACGACGGGCGCGCGTCCGCGTCGATTGTGCGCGACGCGGGAAGCGTACGCGTTTCGCTCACTCGGTATCCTTCTCCCTCTTCTCGATCCCCGCCGCTTTCGCGTAGTGATCCGTCACCGCGTCCACGTCGCACCCGTACGCCGCGTAACACGCGTCCAGTTTCGCCCCCTCCAACCCGTCGCACTCTTTGAGCGCATCCTTGATGTCGTCGTAATCGCAAAATCCATCCGCCCCTCCCCCACCCGTGGTGAACTTTTCCGCCAACGCCTCGCTCGCCTTGGTCGCGCGCGACTTCTCACCGTCCGCCTCGCTCGCCGCGCGCGCGCGCGCGTCCCGCACCGACGACGATCGTCGCGTCGTCGAGAATCGCACGCCCGGCGTCGCGATCATCATCCTCGTCAGCATCATCGTCGTCGTCGTCGCGACGATTCGCACGGCGTTCGCGTCCGCGCGCGGACGAACGCTCGGTCGGTCGTGAAAAAAACCGCGTCGACGCGCGTCGTGTCGTGTGGAGTCGAGTCGAGTCGACTGCGCGCGCGCGTGTGACGCGATCGGGACGAATCGTTGCACGAATTCGCGACGTTTCTATTACTGGACGCGACTACGTCCGGCGAGGACGCTCGTCGGCGCGCGCGACGCGAGGGCGGCGCGCGTCTCGGTGACGTTGACGACGGTTCGATCGGTGTCGGTGAAGACGGCGTCGTGTTGGTCGACGAGATGGTCGGCGCAGGCGTCGAGGGATGGAAAGCCCAGGGCGGCGGCGACGAAGGCGACGGGCACCGTCGGCGCGTGGGCGCGAAGAATGGCGCGCGCGGCGTCGTGACGCACCGAGGGCGCGATGACGTCCATGAGGCGGGCGGACATGCGCGGTGCGGTGGCGTGGAGGGCGAAGAAGCGGTGGAAATTGGAGGAGGCGAGCGTCTCGCACGCGGCAAAGGCGTGGGCGACGAAGGGGTGGCGTCTGAGGGCGTCGGGGACGTCTCGAAGCTCGCGCGTGAGGGCGGCGCTTCGTTCGCTCTTGGAACCCGCACCGGCGGCGTAGATGAGTCTGTACGCGGTGAACTCGGCGATGTCTTCGATCGCGTCGGCGTCGGCGTCGGCGTCGGCGTCGGCGTCGGCGTCTCGTTCGCTCGCCGTGCGTTTCTTTGATGATTTCTTCGTCTTCGTCTTCTTCCCGGACGTCGACGTCTCGCCGCGTCTCGCGTTCGCGGCGAGCGCGTCCTCCAATAGGCTCGCGTGTAACGTCTTCAACACCGCCTGACACTGATTATACTCTGCTAAATCCCCACACTCGAGCGCGACGCGCGCGTGCGTCTGATACGTCTCGCGCACGAGCGCGCCGTCTCGCACGTGTTGCACGGTTAAATCTTGTCTGATTGACTTTAACTGATCCTTGGCGTACTCGTAATCCCGGTTCGCCTCCCACTTCCTCTTTACCATGTCCAACGCGCGCGCCAACACGCGCGGCGGCCGCACCGTCGCCATGGACGGCGCCTCGGTGAGTCGAAGATACGTCTTTTCGAGCGACTCGTTGGTTCCCACCGCCGCGGCGTCTCGCATTTTCATCTCTTGCATCGTCGGCGTGCCTCGGCCCTTGGCGTTGGCGATGTCGCTCGCGAATTGTACCGCCTCGCGCGCGAATCTCTGCGCGCGATCCATCCTCGCCGCGCGTTCGGACGACGACGGAGGCTCGCTCGAAAAGTCTCGCCCGTGCGTCGACGCCGCCGGCGTCGCCTCGAGTCGCGCGCCTCGAAACGATCGATCGTCTCGCTCCATCGTCGACGCGTCCACGCCGAACACCGGTCGCGAAGGCGGGGCGCGAGACGGCGCGATCGCGAACGGACGCATCGTCGGCGGCGCGCTCGCGTTCGCCGTCCCGTTCGCCGCCGCCGCCGCCGCGCGGGCGCACCGTTTTTGCAATTCAGCCGCCAACTCCGCCTTGACGCTCTCGTCCTCCGTCGCCAGGAGCGCCTTGGCGATTCGAGCGAGCGCGCGACGTTCCTCTTTCGGCATCGATCGAAGCGCGTCGGCGTCGATGTCGACGTCCGCGGGCGCGCGCGAGGTCGGCGGGCGGTGCTGACTGAATTGGTGGTGATGATGCATCGGGGCCGGTGGTGGCGGTGGAGGCGCGCGAAGCGCGCGAGGCGGTAGTGGCGGCGCCGGGGCGTGTCTCGGCGGCGCGCGCGCGTCCGGAGGCGGCCACGCGCGCGGGTCCATCGCGAGTCGACGTCTGTGGGCGCGGCGGCGCGGCGGCGACGAAACGCGAGAGATGGGCGCGCTATGTCTACACTCTGGCTAATCTACGTCACGAACGAATCGCGTCGCGGAGCGTCGTTCGAATCTCGTCGTACGTCTCGCGAAGACGCGCGACGTACCGGGCGTCCTCGGGACGCTCGGGACGCTCGCCCTCGGCTAACGCGCGCTCGAGGTCCCGCGCGTCGTCCACATCCTGAAGCGTCTCCATGTCCACGCGAACGATCATGCCCTCGGCTTTGCAGTTGGCGACGCACTGCGCCAACGTGTCGCTCGAACTCCACACGACGTCGGCGAAGGCGCGCGATAATTTGTCGCAATTATCCGGCGTCGCCGTCGCGGCGACGCAATAAAAGCCGCCGTCGCGAGACGGCCCGAACGTCACGCACCGCTCGTCTCTCGCGCGCTCCAACGCCATTCGAGCGTGCGCGAACGAAAATGCCGGTATGTCCGTGCCCGCCACGCACACCGGCGGCGGATCGCGCGCGCCCCGCGCGCGCGCGTTTTCGAGCTCGACTCGGAACGCGTCGACGAGCCGCGCGCCCAAATCATCAACCTGCGTCTGCGCGCGCACGTCGATGGCCGTCGACGTCGACGACGCGTCGTCATCGACGTACCATCGGCCGCCGCGCTCGAGCAACGCGCGACACGGCGCGACGTCGTCATCGGCGGCGCAGGTAAAGATGACTCGAGTCTGTTCGTCGCCAGCAGTCTCGTCGCGTTCGACGCGCGAAAGCGTCGCGCGCAGGAGCACCACGCGCACGATGGCGTCGTAAATGAACGCCGCGGCGTCGTCCGAGCCCACCGAGCGCGCGAGACGCGATTTACACTTCCCAGGCGTCGGGTGACGCCCGAAGAAGACGAGCGCCGGGGACACCATGCGCGGCGGCGACTGGGGACGCGCCGGCAACGCTCGCTCGGGAAGGCTACACAACTAGGTATCACAATTATAATTTAGATTGAATTCGACCGTCGGCGGCGGCGGCACACACGTCCGCGGCGGCGGCGAGTCCGCTGAGCACGGCGGCACGAAGGCCGCGGCGACGCGCGTCGGGCGCGTCGCCGCCGCAGTAATCGCCCACCGCGTACACCGCGACGCCCGGACGCGACGCGCGTAGAAATTTGGCGCCGTCGGTCGTCGCGGAGGACGTTGGAAACGCGGCGCCCCATCGGTGGGCGCGCGCGGAGACGATCTCGAGAGGTTGGTCGGACGACGCCGACGGCGACTCGACGGCGCGAAGCACGCGGAGCAGCGCGTCGCGCATGTCTCGTTCGACGTCGTGCATCCACGCCGCGTGTTCGGGCGTGCCCGGACGCGTCTTGAGCGATTGTTCGGTCACCTTGGACGTCGCGTACGCCTCGGTGGCGTGCGCGACCCAACAGACGTCGCGCGTCTCGCGTCCCGGTTTTGACGATTCGTTCGCCATCCATCCCAACGTGTCGTCGGCGACGATTTCAGCGCCGACGAAATCCACCGCGGGCGCGCGATTGAGCGTTACCATCAACGACAACGATGGAGTCGACGACACGCCGCGCATCGCGCTCGCGATGTCGTCGACATCGAGCGAATCGAGCACCGCGTCTCCGCGCTCGCCGCGTCTCGTCGCTACGTTTTTATCCGCCAACACCACGCACTCAAACCCACTCTCCGTGCGTTCACCCTCACCGAACGCTTCGTAGCGAACACTCACCGTTCCATTCGCGTCATCGCGCGCGAATCCCACCACTCTCGCGCTCGTGCGAACGTCCACGCCCGCGCGTTCCAACGCGCGCCGCTCGACGTCGTCGAAACTCGGCGACCACGCGAACCGCGCGTCCGATGCCTCGACGACGCGCGCGTCCCCGTCGCTCGCGCGCACGGTCGCGAACGGTCCACGCCATCGCACCATCTCTCCACACCGCGTCTTCTCCTCGATCCACGACCGCCACGCGCGCTCGTCGTCGTCGTCGTCGTCGCCGTCGCTCGCCGCCGCGAACGCCGCGCCGTGGTCCCATCGCCCGCGCGCCTCTTCACGCGTCGACGCGCGTCCTCCGAGCGCGCGCCCCGCGTCGAACACGCACACCTCGCGCGTCGACCGTCGCGCGATCTCGCGCGCGCACGCCGCGCCGGACGCGCCACCGCCGACGACCGCCACGCGTCCTCGCGTCGTCGCGGTGTCGGACGCCGCGCGCGCCGACGACGCCGACGACGCGCGCGACGACGACGAAGACGAAGACGCCATCGATCGCGCGCGCGCGCGGTGCGTCGCGCGCGCGAGCGCCCGCACGAACGGCGTCGCCGTCGGCATGCGCGCGGTCGTGTGCCGACGCGTCACTCGCGCGCGCGCTCACCGCGACATGGACACCCTTCGAAAGTGGGCGGGCGGATACGCCGACGTGGGCGAGACGCACCAGGTGCGCGCGACGACGACGACGCGCGAGCGCTCGACGACGCGCGGCGACGACGCGACGAGGCTCGGCTGACGATGGAATCGAATCGTGTTGGGACGCGTGCCGGCGCATTCGACGCCTTCGCGACGCGCGGTGACGACGCGTGCGTATTCGCGTTCGCGTACGCGCGCGTTGGTGCGTGTGTCTTCGCTCGCGATCGATCGACTGACGCTCGCGCGCGCGTGTCTCGACGCAGCCTCGACGTCCCGACGGATCCTCGTCGACGCCGTCGAGCACTCTCGACTTGGAATCGCTTCGAGACGGTTTATCGTCGTCCGTGCGCGCGGCTGCGGACACCGCGGGGGCGTTTTTCGGACGCGCGCCGACGAATGATGCGCCGGCGGTGCATCAGAAACCGCCGACGCCGGAGTGGGACGCGCAGCCGGCGGCGCGGACGCGCGAACCGGAGCGAGCGTCGTACGAAGGCTCGGGCGTCGGCGGCGCGCCGATGCCCTTTGATCGCGACGACGGGGCGAAGAGTGGGAAAAATAACAAGTACGCGACGAGTTATTCGTGGGATAATCCACCGCCGCGACCGCGAGACGAGGCGAGCGAGGACGACGAGGGCGAGAAGGCGAAGGCGAAGACGGCGGAGGAACTGTTTGGGATGGATAAGGAGCCGTCGAAGAAACTGTTAAAGAAACGTGCGGCGAGGGCCAAGGAGCGCGGTGCGTTGCACGCGGCGGTGGCGTATGGGGATCTCGTGGACGCGCGCGAGCTCATAGAGAACGGTGCGGAGGTGAATCAGACGAAATCGGACGACGACGCTACGACGCCGTTGCACGCGGCGGCGGCCAAGGGAAACATTGAGATGGTGAGACTTTTGCTCAAACACGGCGCCGACGTCGAGGCGAAGGACGACGACGAGCACACCGCGTTACACATCGCCGCGTCCAAGGGTCACGCCGCCGTCGTCGCTCGTTTGATCAAGGCTGGATGCGTCGTCGACGAAAAGGCGAATCACGGCGCCACGGCGTTGCACCTCGCGGCGAGAAAAGGTCACGACGACGTCGTCGAGGCGCTCCTCGAGAGCGGCGTCGACATCCAGGTCGTCGACGGCAAGGGTGCGACTCCGCTTCACGCCGCGTGCAGCGGCGGGGACGAAGACGTCGTCGCTCTGTTACTCAGCCGAGGCGCCGACGTCGCCGCCGTCGACGGCAAGGGCAAGACGCCTCGTCAAATCGCGACGAAGAAGGGCCACGACGGGTGCACCAAGCTCATCAAACGCGCCATCAAGGACGCTGAAGCGAACGCGTTGGCCGCCGAGCAAATGGTACAGGAACGTGCGCAACGCGCCGCGCTCAAGGAAGCCGCCGAGGCGAAAGCCGCGCTCGAGGCGCACGGATTAAACGACATCGACGTCCCGCCGCCGACGGAGCAGACGGAGCAGACGGAGC